>Ga0181587_10003658_pt1 | contig 12767 bp, 8 predicted proteins | sample 071ome_27_FD_132463 | JGI IMG/M metagenome (GOLD analysis project Ga0181587, IMG submission 132463) | Coastal salt marsh microbial communities from the Groves Creek Marsh, Skidaway Island, Georgia - 071409AT metaG (megahit assembly) | ecosystem: Environmental > Aquatic > Marine > Intertidal zone...
AACAAGCATGGATGATTCAATAGACCAGAAGGGATTCAGTCCGGTGACCTTGTAACTTATCCCGACCCTTCAGAAATCCCAGCTCCATCAGAAAACCCAAACCGGCAATATCGGCGTCCACTTTATCCAATAACTGCAAAATGCCGGAAATTGTGCCGCCGGTAGCCAAAACGTCATCAATCACGATGACCGTTTCACCCGCCTCAACCGCATCTTCATGGAGACAAAGAGTGTCGGTTCCATATTCTAACTCGTATGTGATGGATAAGGTCTTATGTGGCAATTTGCCAGGCTTGCGAACAGGGATGAACCCCACATTCATTTCACAGGCCAAAGCGGCTCCGAAGATAAATCCACGGGCTTCGGCCCCAAGAATTTTTGTCGCCCCCGTCTCACGAAACCGCTCTGCCAGCCCACGGATGGCATATTGAAGAGCATGAGGTGTTGCCAGTAACGGACTGATGTCCTTGAAAACAATCCCCGGCTTGGGAAAGTCTGGAATGTCGCGAATGTATTCTCTCAGGTCCATGAGTAAATCGTAGACCGATATGACCGTATACTTCTACCAGCTTCAAGCTTGAAACATTCCCTGCGAGCTACATTTCCACTGTGACATGACCCGAATTGGAATAATTGGCGGCAGTGGTCTGGATAATCCGGATCTGCTTGAAAATGCAACAGACAAGATGCTTGAGACTGCTTACGGTAGTCCCAGCAGTCCCCTGAAGCTGGGAACCATCCAAGGCCGAAATGTGGCACTGTTGGCCAGGCATGGCCGCGAACACACCATTCCGCCAACTCAAGTCAACAACCGGGCAAATATTGATGCTCTTCGCCAAGCGGGTTGCACCCACATCCTCGCCACAACTGCGGTAGGTTCCCTCAAAGAAGAAATCTCCCCAGGCGATCTCGTTGTACTGGACCAATTTATTGATTTCACCCGCCATCGAATCATCACCTTTCATGAAGCCTTTGAGCCGGGAAAAATGAAGCATACCCCCATGGCAGACCCCTTTGATGAGAATCTCCGCAAGCATCTCATACAAACCTGCCAGGAGCATAACCTTCCTCATCATGAAAAAGGGACAGTAGTCACCATTGAAGGGCCAAGGTTTTCAACCAGAGCCGAGTCCCACATGTTTCGAGCCTGGGGGGCGGATGTGATCAACATGTCGACCGCCCCGGAATGTGCACTTGCTAACGAAGCAGCGATCCCTTACTGTGCCGTTGCAATGAGCACTGACTATGATTGCTGGAAGCAAGACGAGGAGCCTGTTTCCTGGGAAACCGTCCTCAAAGTTTTCAAAGCCAATGTAGATAAAGTGACAAATTTATTGCTATCCACTATTCCTAAAATCCAATCCTGATCCATTTTCTAAAACCCATGAAAACATTCCCACTTCGCATCTACGCCATTTTTGCCGGAATCGTCTTTCTCACCGGCTGTGCATCCGACTCAGTTTACATCCCCGTCAAAGATCATGCCTATATCGCCTATGCCCGAAAGCTAATGGGCAAAGATGGCTCCAAAAGGATAGAAGATGGCCCACATTACGAATTCCATTCCAATGGCCGAACCAAATACGAGTTTGTCACCAAAAACGGGAAACTCAACGGGATTGCCACAACTTGGTCTGCAGACGGTACGATGACCTCCCGTTTATTGTACAAGAATGATGAAGTGGTCAAAGACCTGCTTGCTGAGGCAAAAAAGAATGGAACGGGAGTCTACACTGTCAAAGTTGCGAAAAACCGCAAAGGTGTAAAACGCATTACAACCAAACAGGACCCGGAAAGGGCGGCAAAAGCCGTGAAAGAAGTGACCGCTGAAGTCACCACTCAAGCCGTAGATACTATTGATAACCCTAAAACCAATGCGATCCAACCGATCAAAAAGAGATCCGGTTCCGCAGTAAAAAAGCTCAACAGCAACCCAGCAGTATTTTAGAGAACATGCGATCTATCGGAGAAATTCAGGATACAGAACAGGCTACCAACTTCTGCGGGTACTTAAACGGAATCGACATCCATTCTGAAATCGAACAGGAGGGCCCAGATGGGGGACCATGGACCATCTGGGTTCACAATGAGGACAAGTTGGATCAGGCCAAATCTGAGTTTAACCTATTTCGCCAAAACGCAGAAGATCCCAGATACCAGAAGATTGCAGAAGAAGCGTCTCAACAAAAACGCATTCAGGACAAAATTGAAGCCAAGCAAAGAGCCAAAAATGAAAAGCTGGCGAAGCGTATTCAAGGAAGAGGAGGGTTTCCCGTCACCTACTCTCTCATGGGTATCTGCCTTGTCACCTTTCTCCTTCAGGCAGCCGGTGGCACAGAGACAAAACGCCCCTTCATTGAAGCCCTATTCCTCTATCACAATGAGTCCATCCAAAGTGGACAGATCTGGCGCCTGCTCACGCCCATCTTTCTGCATTTCGGCTTGATTCACATCGCCTTCAACATGCTCTGGCTCTTAGATCTGGGCAGGATTCTTGAGGTGCGTTTCAGCAGTCGGTTTCTACTATTCTTCGTGGCCATTGCAGGGATAGGCTCAAACATCTGTCAGGCCATCATGGTACCTGAGATCTTTTTCGGTGGAATGTCCGGAGTGGTCTATGGACTACTGGGCTTCATCTGGATGAAGGCCAGGTTTGCTCCAGAGTCTGGCCTCTATTTGCACCCAACCACTGTTACCCTCATGCTGGTTTGGCTTGCACTTGGCTTCAGCGGAACGATTGGGGGCATGGCCAACGGTTGCCATTTGGGAGGTCTGCTGATCGGCACCCTCTGGGGCTACATTTCGGCAATGGCTCTCAAACGTAGCTGACGAGGTTTTACTCCAACGACCTTGAAGATCATTCAGCAGCACTAACAGGGATTTGGTCAGCCACTACTAGAGAAAAGGTACTTGGAATAGCACTCAGTACTTGTCCTGTATTCTTGTCCGTAATCTGAATGAGATAAATTCCCACATTATCCTCATTAATTTCAGTGCCTCTTGAAAAAACCGAAGAGCTGGATTGCTCAATCTCAACACCATTTTTCAAGAGAGTAAATGTAACGGAAGATGGGTCAGGAATCAATGTAGAGGAAACCTGGAGGTGCACTTCAAATTCACCTTTTTCATTTTTAACAAATACAGTCCTGGGCTCCGACAACATACCAAGAATGTCTCGGTTCGGTTCCTCCTCATCTGCAAAAGGAGAAACATCCCGCCCAGTCGCCAATTTCATGCCGCGAATGAAACCCTTTCTCGCAGCTTCCACGAGAGGGCCCGCCTGAAGGTTAGCATCCGACGCCTTGATGTGTATGGAATCCACCGTTCCCGTAAAACCAGCTTGAGCGGTTAAATCGACATTCACGCCGGATTTGTTGGCACCACTCACGACGCCTTCAGTAATACCGGATGTCAGGTCGGTCACCATCGATACCAAATCCTGGCCATAATCAATGCTGGTGGCCATGGCTGCACTCATCGCTCCAAACGCAGCAGCGTTAGCGGCATTAGACGCGGAAAGATCATGTGTTCCTGCAGCACTCACAACAGCAGAAACCGCAGACTTTGCCACCAAAGCAGCAGTGGCAAAGCTATTTCCACCACGCCGGGAAGCCGTCTCCGATGCAGAAACAACCAATCCCTCAGAAACCGAGGCCGCAGCCTTGATTGGGTCTACTCCCGATGCCACCGCTTGGCTCATTGCTGCACGAACAACACCTTCACTGACAGCGGATAGCAATTCGTTCTTATTGAAACTTGCCACCTTCCTCATCGCAGCCTCGGCAATCTTCTTCATACCGGCAGCGGTGGGCCTCGTCTCGGCCATCAAATTCTGAACGGCAGCCTCAATGGCCACAGGATCATTACCGGCTGCATCCAGAGCTTCATTGATTTTCTGCTCCAATTGAATGACGGCATCCTGCGCTGAAGCAATGGGAAGGGAGCCAGCAAGGCAGATGGCACAAAACAGAAGACGCAAAGAAGAAAGGAAAGAACAAGGGATAAACTTTTTCATAGGAGTTCTTAGAATTTAACGGAATTTACTTTGTTTCGCAAGTGTCATAGGTGTCGCCGTCAACACATGGGTGTTCCCAGGCTGCCGAACTTGAATACTATAGACCCCAACATTCTGTGCCGTGGGTTGAGATCCAATGACAAACACAGCCTCAGGCTTGGGACCTGCAACCACTCTCTCATTTTTTAATAGATAATAATTGAGCCCATCTGCCAATTGGCGGGAAGAATCCAACCTCACCTCGATCATACCCGAAGCGGGGTTACGAACAGGAACGGTTTTAAGTTGAGCCGATTTACCCTGCAAACCTTGTGCCATCTGTTTCTTTTCAGGCAAAGCCTTTACTCCACGTCCGGTGGCGAGCTTCATCCCTTGATGAAATCCCTGTCTCGCCCCTTCCAGAATCGGCTCGACCTGTACATCCTCAGCCGATGCTACCAAATGGATGCTATCCACAGCCCCGGTCATTGCAGCCTGAGCAATGGCATCAGGAGCAACCCCGATTCTCCTTGCCGCATACACCGCCCCTTCGGCTAAGCCGGAAGCCACGTTGATCATGGTGGCCACATGGTTATAGCCATATTCAATGCTGGTCGACAAAGCACCACGGGTAATCCCAAAGGCCGAGGCATTGGCGGCATTGGAAGCGGGAATTCCCAACTGGCCGGAAGTCTGCACAATCGCCTCAATCGACGCCTGAGCCAGAACGATAGATGTCACGATGCTATTTCCACCACGGCGGGAATTCGTCCCCATCGCTGATGAAACCAACCCTTCAGAAATTTCTGCCGATGCCTTGATCGGATCCACCCCGGATTTCAATGCCTGGCTCAACCCGGCACGAACCATACCCTCCGTGACCACCGCCATCAAATCATGCTTATTGTAGCTGGCCACCTTCTTCATCGCAGCAGTTGCAATCACCTTCATGCCCGCCGCGGTAGGCCGCGTCTCTGCCATAAATTTTTGAAGTGCCGCCTCAATCTCGGCAGGATTATTGGCGGTACCATTGAGCACCTGGCCGACCTTGTGCTCCAACTGCACAGTAGCATCCTGGCCAAAAGCGGAAGGAAGCGAGACAGCCAAACCAAGGCCCAAAAGAGCTAAGCGCATTACACTACGAATCAAACAAAAGGGATGGAGAAATTCGATATTCATTGAATAACTTAAGAGGGGTGAGAATCGGCAAGCATGGAAGTCCATTTCCATCAAATCAAATAAAAAGGGCTCCTCAACGGCTCTTTTAAAAAACATCCAGACATAAAAAAACCGAGATGAAGATCTCGGCATAAAACGGGAAATTTAAAATTGGCTGCCCGGGCTGGATTCGAACCAGCGACCAAGTGGTTAACAGCCACCTGCTCTACCACTGAGCTACCGGGCAGAATCAAAATTGAGCCAGCGAAAAAAAGACTCCTATCCCCCCTTGTCAACAAAAGAGATCAAGTTTTCGAATTTTCTGAGTAAAAATTGTGGAAAGGAAACCTCTTTTCAGTTTACACGTATGCGAGACAGCTTTACCCAGCAAACCTTTCCCCCAACTCCAGAATTTCCCTCACATCCATGCCGGACCCCATCGACAGCACCAACATTGATTTGGATGAAAAGGAAAATCAGTACCTGAAAGCCACGCTCCTGGCACTACGTCAAAAGCTGGATAACGCTCAGGTAAGGATCCAGGAAGAAGTCCAGACCGCAACCGCAGAATCGGAAGGAGAAAACCGCCTGCTTCGCGACTCCCTTCAAGCCCTGAGAGATGAACTGGAGCAAGTTAAAGGCGAACAAGACGACCGCGTCCAAAATGCAGTCACTTCGGCCAATGAAGAAATCAACACCCTCCGGGGAAATATTTCTTCACTCCGATTCGAACTGGAGAAATCCAATGCCAGCAAGGACGACGCGGTCCACAGAGCGACTGCCAAATCCGAAGACCAAATCCGCCAACTCAAGGAGACCGTCAACACCCTACGGCAGGAAATGGAGCAAAACCAGGCGGAGCATTCGGATGAACTCCAAAAACGCGAATCCAAAGCCAACGAAGATAATCAACTCCTAAAGAACTCTGTAAACGCTCTGCGTATTGAACTGGAGAAAACCAGAATCGGGCAGGACGACCGCATTCAACGAGCGGTCACCGAGGCAGAAGACGAGAACAAACAACTCAAAGCCACCGTAAATTCACTCCGGGAAGAACTCGAATCCCAACAACTCCAACACGAACAACAGCTACAGCAATCCACCTCAGGGGCAAACGACGAAATTCGACTGCTCAAAGGAACAGTAAATTCACTACGGGAAGAACTCGAAAAAACCCGCATCGCTCAGGATGACCGGGTACAGAGAGCCGTCACTGCGTCCCAGGACCAAAACAGACAACTCCGGGAAACCGTCAACTCCCTCCGGGATGAACTCGAGACCATTCAAGCTCAACATGAAGAGCAGCTCCAGAAATCTGCCTCTGCGGCAAATGAAGAAATCAAGCTCCTCAAAGGCACGGTAAACAGCCTCCGTGAGGAACTCGAAAAAAGCCGAATCAGCCAGGATGATCGGGTCCAGAGAGCCGTTTCCCATGTGGAAGACCAGAACAAGCAGCTCAAAGCCACCGTAAACTCTCTGCGGGATGAATTGGAGACCATCCAGGCGCAGCATGAGCAACAACTCCAAAAATCCACTTCCTCTGCAAACGATGAAATCCGGCTGCTCAAGAGCACCATCAACAGCCTCCGGGAAGAACTCGAAAAAAGCCGAATCAGCCAGGATGACCGTGTTCAGAGAGCCATTTCTCAAGCCGAGGACCAAAACAAACAACTTCGGGATACCGTCAATGCTCTGCGTTCTGAATTGGATGCCATCCAGGCCCAACATGAAGAACAACTCCAGAAAGCGACCACAGCCGGGAACAATGAAATCCGCCTCCTCAAAGGCACCATCAATGGCCTGCGGGAAGAACTGGAGAAGACCAGAATCGGGCAGGATGAACGTATTCAACGGGCCGTTTCTCACGCAGATGACCTCAACCGACAACTCCGCGAAACCGTCAACTCCCTACGGGATGAGCTGGATACCTCCCAAGCTCAACACGAAGAACAGCTACAAAAAGCGACCTCAGCAGCCAACGACGAAAACCGTACCCTCAAAGACACGATCAACGGACTCCGCGAAGAACTCGAAAAAAGCCGGGTAGGGCAGGACGAGCGGATTCAACGGGCAGTTGCTCATGCGGATGACCTCAACCGTCAACTTCGCGAAACCGTCAATTCCCTCCGGCAGGAACTGGAAACCCTGGAGGCACAGCATGCACAACAACTTCAAAAAGCGACCTCAGAAGCCAACAACGAAAACCGACTCCTTAAAGATACAATTAACGGACTCCGCGAAGAACTGGAGAAAACCAGAGTAGGGCAAGACGACCGAGTCCAGAGAGCAGTGGCCCAGTCGGAAGACATGAACCGACAGTTAAAGGATACCGTCTCTGCCCTCCGTGAAGAACTTGACTCCATCCATGTCCAGCACGAAGCCCAACTCCAAAAAGCCACCTCCATGGCCAATGAGGAGAACAAGCAATTAAAGGATACCATCAACGGACTTCGCGAAGAACTCGAAAAGACCCGCATCGGACAGGAAGAACGCATTCAACGCGCCGTCTCTCACGCAGAAGACCTCAACCGGCAACTCCGGGAAACTGTAAGTGCTTTACGTTCTGAACTCGATACCATGCAAGCCCAGCATGATGAGCAACTCCAGAAAGCCACCACCGCGGCAAACAATGAAAACCGCCTCCTCAAAGGCACCATCAATGGCCTCCGGGAAGAACTCGAAAAAACCCGCATTGGGCAAGAAGAACGCATACAACGTGCGGTGTCCAAAGCGGAAGATGAAAACAAGCAGCTCAAAATTACCGTAAACGCACTTCGGGACGAACTCGATACCATACAAGCTCAACACGAAGAGCAACTTCAGAAAGCCTCCTCAGCCGCCAACAATGAAAACCGGATGCTCAAGGACACCATCAACGGCCTCCGGGAGGAATTGGAAAAATCCCGCATCGGCCAGGAGGATCGGATTCAGCGAGCCGTCACCCATGCAGAAGACCTCAACAAGCAGCTCAAACAAACAGTTGGAGCCCTGCGGGAAGAACTCGACACACTGGACGCCCAACACCAGGCCCAACTCCAAAAAGCCTCGACCGCAGCCAACCAGGAAAACCAGCAACTCAAAAACACCATCAATGGGCTTCGCGAAGAACTCGAAAAATCCCGAATCTCTCAGGATGATCGTGTCCAACGGGCCATCACCATATCTGAAGACCTTAATAAACAGTTGAGAGGTACCGTTCATTCCCTGCGGGATGAGCTGGACTCCCTCCAGGCCCAACACGAGGAACAGCTCCAGAAAGCCACCTCTTCAGCCAATAACGAAAACCAATTCCTCAAAGGCACCATCAACAATCTGAGGGAAGAACTCGAAAAAGCCAGGATCGGGCAGGAAGATCGAGTTCAAAGAGCTGTCACCCAAGCAGAAGACCTCAACAAGCAGCTCAAAACCACCATCAATTCCCTCCGGGAAGAACTGGAGACCATTCAAGCCCAGCACGAAGAAAAACTGCAAAAAGCCTCCACTGCAGCCAACCAGGAGAACCAACAGCTCAAAAACACCATCAACGGACTTCGCGAAGAACTGGAAAAAACCCGCATTGGACAGGATGACAGAATTCAACGGGCTGTGTCTCATGCAGATGATCTTAACAAACAACTCCGGGGCACTGTCGGCTCACTCCGACAGGAGCTCGAAGTCATCCAGGCCGAAAGCGAAGAGAAACTCCAGAAAGCCTCCACCGCAGCCAACCAGGAAAACGAACAGCTCAAAAACACCATCAACGGACTTCGCGAAGAACTGGAAAAAACCCGCATCGGACAGGATGACAGAATCCAACGGGCCGTTACTCAGGCAGAAGACCTCAACAAACAACTCCGAGGCACCGTTAGCTCACTACGTTTTGAACTGGAGAATGTAAATGCTCAGCATGAAGAGCAGCTACAAAAAACCTCTCAGGCCGCCAATCAGGAAAATACACAGCTCAAAGGCACCATCAACGGACTCCGGCAGGAACTGGAAAAAACCCGCATTGGGCAGGATGATCGAATTCAGCGTGCCGTCTCGGAAGCAGAAGACCTCAACAAGCAGCTCAAATCCACCGTCAGCTCGTTGAGAGATGAACTCGAAAGCCTCCAGGCTCAGCACGAAGAGAAGTTGCAGAAAGCCTCCTCCTCAGCCAACCATGAAAACAAATTGCTCAAAGGCACCATCGACAGCCTGAGGCAGGAATTGGAAAGCACACGAGTGGGCCAGGATGAAAGAATTCAGCGAGCTGTCGCCGTAGCAGATGACCAGACCAAGCAACTCAAAGCTACCGTAAACTCTTTGCGAAATGAGCTGGAGTCCATCCAGGCACATCATGAAGAACTCCTCCAGAAATCCGCCACCGCCGCCAATGATGAAGCTAACCAACTTCGCAGCACGATCAATACCCTACGGGAAAATTTAGAACGTACCCGCATTGGCCAGGAAGACAGAATTCAACGGGCAATGTCTCAAGCCGAATCCGAAAATGCCATGCTCCGAAACACGATCAATTCCCTCCGGGAAAACATGGAAAAGGATCGAATGAGCCAGGAAGACAACGTCCGAATGGCCCTCACAAATGCCAACAAAGAGATCGGTTCTCTACGCAGTACAATCAGCGATCAAAGAGAACAAATGGAAAAAAGGGTTGTGAACTTTCAAGAGAAACTCCAAAAGGAGACCCAATTAAAACAAAGAGAACACGAACACTTGCAGTCGATCATTGCAACTCTTCGTGCCCAACTTGAAAAAGAGGACACCGTCAATGAACAACCCGGAAAATGACAACGGCCCCCGTCAGTTAAGCTCGGTGAAGCTAGCTGACAAACATGCTCGTATCCTACTCGAAGTTACCAACAACCTCGCCGTCTCCAAAAATCTGGATGAAGCCCTGGCTATCCTCGTCAAGATCACAACCACACACATCAATGCAGAACGGGGCACGGTTTTCATCAATGACCAGTCGACTGGGGAGCTCTACTCCAGAATTGCCCAGGGCAATCTCAAACGGGAAATCCGAATCCTCAACACGAAAGGTGTAGCGGGCTGGGTGTTCTCCAACAACCAAGGGGCCATCATTACCGATGCCTACAAGGACCCACGCTTCAACAAAGCCGTAGACGTCCGCACCGGATTCCGCACCAAAAACATTCTCTGTGCTCCTCTGAGGACCATGACCGGGGAGGTCATCGGCGTAACCCAGCTTCTGAACAAAACAGAAGGCACCTTCGACCAGGATGACCTCGAATTGCTGGAGGCCATGACCGAGCAAGCCGCCATCGTGATTCAGGGCAACGTGATGGTGGAGCAGGTGGAAGCCTCCCGAAGGCAGGAACTCGAATTCCTCGACGTTGTGTCTCAGGTCTCTTCAGAACTGGAACTCGGCCCCCTTTTGGAAAAGATCATCCGCACTATTTCCCACATGCTCGAATCCGAGCGGGCCACTCTTTTCATCAACGATGACAAAACCAATGAACTCTACACCGAGGTGGGTGAAGGATTAGGCAAGAATATCATCCGTTTCCCCAACAACGTGGGCATTGCCGGAACTGTTTTCCAAAGCGGCAAACCCTTGAACATTCCTCACGCCTATGCCGACCTTCGCTTTAATCCGGCATTCGACAGGTCCAGCGGCTTCTTTACCCGGTCCATCCTCTGTATGCCCGTTGTTAGTAAAGATGGAAAAATTATTGGAGTATCGCAGGTATTAAATAAAAGAGGTGGAGCCTTCACCAAGGAAGATGAAAAGAGACTGGGAGCATTTACCTCTCAAATCTCCATGGGGATTGAGAACGCGAAACTCTTCGACGAAGTCCAGAACGCCATGAACTACACCCAAAGCATGCTGGCCAGTATGAATGACGGTGTTGTTACCTTTGACACAGACCAATGCGTCAAAACCATCAACAAAGCCGGGCTGCGAATCCTCCAGTTCGACCGCGAAGAGTTCATCATCAAAAAGCACATTGACGAATTATTCATCGAAGAAAATGTGTGGATGAAAGAAGCCCTCACAGATGTTAAGGAACCCAAGGAATACCTCGACGCAGAACTCATCATTTCCGGTGACAAAACTTCGGTGAACCTCAATATTCTTCCCCTTTCCGGAGAAAGAGAAACGCCAAAAGGAAAAGAAAAATATGAGCTGGGAACCATGATGATGTTTGCCGACATCAGTTCGGAAAAACGCATGAAGTCCACAATGTCCCGCTATATGGACCCCGGACTGGCAGAACAACTCGTTGCCTCCGGTGGAGAAGGAGACATCATGGGCGGCAAACAATCCGTTGCCTCTGTCCTCTTCTCCGACGTCCGCAGCTTCACCACCATTACTGAAGAACTGGGAGCCCAGGGCACGGTCAAACTTCTGAACGAATACTTCGAAATTATGGTCGAGTGTATTACTAACGAAGGGGGCATGCTCGACAAATTCATCGGTGACGCCATGATGTGTATCTTCGGAACACCCGTCCCCCATGACGATGACCCTGACCGGGCCGTCCGGGCCGCCATCGACATGATGGTCAAACTCAACGAATTCAACGAACAACGTGCCAAAGACGGCAAAATGCCCATCGACCACGGCATGGGAGTCAACACAGATAATGTTGTATCCGGAAACATCGGTTCCACCAAACGGATGGACTACACCGTCATTGGAGACGGCGTAAACCTTGCCGCCCGTATTGAATCTGCCTGTAAGCAATATGGAGCCCACGTTCTGATTTCAGAATTCACTCACCACGCCGTGAAAGCAACCTACCGGACACGGGAAGTCGACCTCGTTATCGTCAAAGGAAAAACTGAACCAGTCAGTGTATTTGAAGTATTGGATTACCATACCGATCAATCCTTCCCCAATCTCATCGAAGTCATTCAGGCCTTCAATGATGGCATCCGCTGCTTCCGCAAAGCGGAGTGGGACAAAGGCCTCAAACTCTTCAAGGAATGCATCAAAATGAACCCCAACGATAAAGCCGCGAAGCTCTACATTGACCGCAGTGAACACCTCAAAGCCAATCCGCCGGAAGGCGAATGGGACGGGGTCTGGGTCATGACCACCAAGTAATTTTATTCGCACCCTTCAACCCACCACAAGGAAACTCATCACCATGGCTAACGAGAAAAAACCCTCTGCGCCAAGAAAAGCACCAGCAAAGAGGGCACCGGCGAAAAAAGTTCCTGCGAAACAGGCTGCTGCCAAAAAAGCTCCTTCCAAGCAACCACCCACCACTTCCAAACAACCCCAAAAGCAGGAAGAAAAGAAAGATCCCCACGCAACTCCCATCGTGGAGGAACCCACCAACCCCCTGCACAACCCAGCTGCCGCTTCCGACAAAGAAGCTCTCCAAACTGCCAAAGTTCACCTTGAGAAAGCCCTGGAGCTCAATCCGGACTACGCCGAAGCCCACTACAACCTCGGCACACTTCAGGTTCAGCTCAAGGAGTATGATGCAGCTAGAGACCATTACGAAATCGCCATCCGGCTCAACCCGGACTATGCCGAAGCCCATTGTAAACTAGCACGGCTCCTGGCACTTACCGGCGACATCGAGAACTCCAAAAAACATTTCTCCAACGCCCTCGACCTCAACACCAATTACACCGAAGCCTACTACAACTTCGCCCT
>Ga0181587_10003662_pt1 | contig 12759 bp, 11 predicted proteins | sample 071ome_27_FD_132463 | JGI IMG/M metagenome (GOLD analysis project Ga0181587, IMG submission 132463) | Coastal salt marsh microbial communities from the Groves Creek Marsh, Skidaway Island, Georgia - 071409AT metaG (megahit assembly) | ecosystem: Environmental > Aquatic > Marine > Intertidal...
CCAAGAGCGAAGAGTTCCAAAAAGAATTTGCAGAAAAAGAAGTACAGCTTCTGGCAAAGGAAAAAGAGCTTAAAGCGCGTCAGAGCCTGATTTCAGAAGAAGCCTATCAAGAAGAAGTTCGCGCCTTTCAGCGCGAAGTGGCTGCTGTTCAACAGGATATTCAAAATAAAAGACAATCCCTGGATAGAGCCTTGCAGCAAGCCCAGGACAAAATCAGACAATTGGCCACCACCATTGTTGCAGAACGGGCATCTGCGCTGAATATCGATCTGGTCTTTAAAGAAGAGCAGCTTTTGATTTTCCGCAATCAGCTGAATATCACCGATGATGTGCTGGAGCGGCTGAATATCCGTACAAAGGACGCTCAGCTGGAAATAAGCGAGCCATCCAAAACAAAAAGCGAGTAGGTGATGGGGCGGGCATCTGGCAGAGTTCACAAAGCCGCTAAAAGCTGGCTGATATCCGAATTATGCAAGGATTGTGAAATTCAGCAGATAACAGGCCGTTCGGATCAGCAGATAGACAGTGTGACCAGCATAGCTTCCCCTGTTTCGGATGCACTGGTTCTGATCACGCATAAAAAATATATTGCCGAGGTTAAGGCGGTTTCCGGGCCGGTATGCCTGACCTCTGCTGAGCTGGTTGATGATCTGCAAAAAGAGCTGATAGAGCCGGTTATTCTGGTTGCATCGCGCCCACGGGCAGCTTTTGGCCGTGTGTTAGCCAGAATGTTTCCGCCATCCTTGCAACAGCCTGGCATTTCCGCGCTGGCGGATATCCACCATGATGCCAAAATTGACCCCACGGCCAAGGTTGGGGCATTTGCGGTTATTGGCGCTGATTGCCTTGTCGGGCCAGGCTGTCAGATTGGCGCTCATACGGTTTTAACTGAAAATGTATCTCTTGGCGCAGATTGCCAGATTGGCGCACATAATGTGCTTTCAAATCTGGTATGTGGTGAAGGGGTAAAAACAGATGCTCATTGTGTTATTGGCAAGCGCGGTTTCGGCTTTGACGGGCAGGGGGGGGAGTTGCAAGTCCTGCCGCATTTGGGGCAGGTGATTATCGGCAAGGGATGCGATATTGGTGCGAGTGTGACAATTGACAGGGGCGCGCTGGATGACACCATCATTGGCGATTATGTCATGATAGATAATCAATGTCATATCGCCCATAATGTGGTGATTGCCGATAATGTGATTATTCTGGGGCAGGCCGGTATCGCTGGCAGTGTCGAGATAGGAAAAAACAGTATCATTGGCGGGCAGGTCGGCATTGGCGATCATATCCATATAGCCGATAATGTGGTGATTGCCTCTAAATCAGGTGTGACAAAGGATATTCAAAAAGCTGGCACTTATGCAGGCTTTCCAGCGATGCCAGCACGCGAGTTCTGGCTGCAAATGGCCAATGCCCGGAGCAAAAACACCTCATCTAAATCCTAGCGAAACCTGGCGGCTATCTATAGGATGAAACAGCGTTAAAAAGGGAAGAATAACATGAGTGACAATACAATATTGGGATATGCGGATATTGAAAAATTATTGCCGCACCGTGCGCCTTTTTTGCTGATAGATAAAATCAGGGATATAAAGCTGGGGCAATCTGCGGTGGGAATAAAGGCGGTTAGCGGAAATGAGCCATATTTTGTTGGGCATTTTCCAGGAAACCCTGTCATGCCGGGCGTTTTGATTGTCGAGGCGATGGCACAAACAGCTGGCGCACTGGCCGCCCTTAGCCTTGGCGAGGAAGCAGAAGACAAGCTGGTTTTTCTGGCATCTGTTAATAACACCAAATTCAAAACTCCTGTGCGCCCGGGCGATCTGCTGGAAATGTATGTTGAAAAGATAGCAGGTCGCAACTTGCTATGGAAATTTTCCGGTACAGGAATAGTTGATGGAAAAGTGGTCAATCAAGCAGAATTTTCTGCCATGATCGTAGATAAGGATAGCTGATTAAATGAGCGTTACCCAACATCCAACAGCTATCATCTCGCCGCGTGCCCGGCTTGGCCAAAATATTGAAATCGGCCCCTATTCGGTTATTGGTGATAATGTCCAGCTGGGCGATAATATCAAAATTCACAGCCATGTTGTGATAGATGGCCATACCCATATTGGTGCAGGGTGCGAGATTTTTCCTTTTGCTGCCATTGGTCTTGCCCCGCAACATACCCGTTATGAGGGCGAGGCATCGGAGCTGATTATTGGCGAAAATAATCTGATGCGCGAATATGTGACCATGCATCCGGGCACAAAAGTCGGGGATATGAAAACCATCATTGGCGATAATAACCTGTTTTATGTGGGCGCGCATATCGCCCATGATTGTGTGGTTGGCAATCATGTGATTTTGGCAAATCATGTCGGGGTGGGCGGCCATGTCACTATCGGGGATTATGCCTATTTGGGAGGCTATTCGGCTATCCATCAATTTGTGCGTATTGGCGAGCACGCCATTATCGGCGGCGGAACAGCGGTTACCGCAGATGTTATCCCCTATGGTCTTGCTTCCGGGCCAAGAGGGGCATTGCATGGTCTGAATATTGTTGGCTTGCGCCGGCGCGGTTTTGAAAAAGAAGCGCTGACGGCTCTGAAAAAAGCCTATGCAGGCCTGTTCGCATCCGAAGGTTTATTCAAGGAAAATCTGGCTAAAACCAAGGCAGAGTTGGGTGAACATGATATGGTGGATAAGCTCGTGCAATTCATCGAAGAGGGGGCAGATCGCGCCCTCTGCCAGCCCCAAAAATAGGGATATCTTATGGGACGGCTTGGTATTATTGCAGCACGCGGCACGCTTCCGCTAGAGCTGGCACAAGCCGCCCAGTCAAAAGGAGAGCGTCCTTTTATCATTTGTCTGGAAGGCCAGTCAGATGCAGATTTTTCAGCCTTTGACCATACTGTCTTTGCCCCGGGTCAGTTAAAGGCGGTTACAAGGGCACTTGGCCAGTCTGGCTGTAACAGATTGCTATTGGCAGGCAAGTTCACCCGCCCTTCCCTGCGCCAATTAAAGCTGGATAGTGCAGGGGCAGCCTTGCTGGGTCGGCTGGCATTAAAGGGCGATGACACCGCTCTTCGGCTGATATCAGAATATTTTTCCAGCCACCAGATAACCATTCTGCCCAATACAGATTTTCTGCCAGAACGTTTATTGCCCAAGGGATATCATTTTGGCCGCTCGCTCAACGAAGGCGAGGAAGCCGCCCTTCGCACAGGGGTACAGCTATTATCGGATATAGGGCATCTGGATGTGGGACAGGCGGTAATAGCCCAGCAAGACAGAATATTGGCCATAGAGGCAGCAGAGGGAACAGCTGCCATGATTTCTAGAACAGCAGATCTGATAGACAGCACAGCAGATGGCGCAGTTTTTGTCAAAATGGCCAAAAGCCGGCAAGATAAGGCACTGGATATGCCGGTTATTGGCATCGAAACGATAGAAAGTCTGGCAAGGGCAGGGGTGCAGGTTTTAGCGGTAGAGGCATCCCATACCATGCTGGCAGATACTCTGATAGCCGTTGAAGCCGTACTTAGCGACCATCAGATGATTTTAACAACCCGTCTGGAACCCCCCGCCCTTTTTGAAAATAATCCAGAGGAAAAATAATGCCGGTTTCAGCCTTCATTCTGGCAGGAGAGGCCTCAGGCGACAGGCTGGCAGCCCAATTGATGGATGCGGCAAAAGAGGTGTTTCCGGGCATTAGCTGGTTCGGGATAGGGGGCGCACAAATGCAAAAAGCCGGGCTGGTCTCAATTGGGGATATGGATAGCCTGTCTATCATTGGCTTTGGCGAAGCCCTGGCCAGTTTTCGCAGTCTTTCAAAGCTGGCAGACAGGCTTATTGCGGAAATTCTTGCCCGCCAGCCGGAATATGTCTTTAACATAGATAGTAAGGGATTTTCCCTGCGCTTTGCCAAACGGTTACGCACAGCTCTTGCGGGCGGCAGCTATCAGCCTAAACTTATCCATATGGTTGCCCCGACTGTCTGGGCGTGGGGGGCATGGCGGGCAAAAAAATTCGGGCATTATTTTGACCATATTTTTTGTTTATTTCCTTTTGAGCCAGCCTATTTTTCTGACTTGCCTGTAGAGGCTGTCTTTGTGGGTCATCCAGATAGTGACGGGCAATGCCGCCCCTTTCCCGATAAAAAAGGCGGGGAGCATATTTTATTATTGCCAGGCAGCCGTGCTACAGAAATAGCCCGGCATTTGCCAGTGATGCTGGAGGCGGCCTTCCAGCTGATACAAAAGAAGCCCTCGATTAGATTCTCCTTGCCCCTGTTGCCGCATTTACATGATCAGGCTGCAGAAATACTGGAAAAATCTGAAACAGGTCAAGCGGTCGTGCTAAATACCCTGCCAGCCAGCCAGGCTTTTAAAGAAGCGCATTTTATGATTGCCTGTTCGGGTACGGTGACGCTCGAGGCAGCGATTGCCGGCGTGCCTGGTCTGGTGATCTATCATTTATCGCTGGCCAACCGGATATTTGCGAAATGGTTTTACAAGCCGGCGACCCCTGTATTGCCGGATATTATTCTGGATAGTCATTTTTATCCCTTTTTGCTGCCGCCGCATCTTGATGCAGAAAATATCACCGCTCTGACAGAACAGGCATTAGACGATATTGAAAAGCGGAATAAAGAGGGTAAAAAAATGTCAGAACAGCTAAAATCTGTTCTCAGTCCGGACGACAAAAAATTTGCAGAGCGATTAAAAACCGCTCTGCAAACTTTGTCATGAAAATTTATTGTCCAATAATTAACCGCGCTTGTCCAGAGGGGTAAAATCACGCTGGGCAGGCCCTACATAAAGCTGGCGTGGACGGCCGATACGCTGGGTATTATCCTCGATCATTTCTTTCCATTGTGAAATCCAGCCAACTGTGCGGGCAACCGCAAACAGAACCGTAAACATGGAAGTTGGGAAATTCATCGCTTTCAGAATAATCCCGGAATAGAAATCCACATTTGGATAGAGTTTTTTCTCAATGAAATAAGGGTCTTTAAGTGCCAGCTCTTCCAGTTCCATCGCCAGTTCTAGCAACGGGTCTTCTACCCCCAGCTTGTTCAGCACTTCATGGCAGGATTTACGCAATACCTGTGCGCGCGGGTCATAATTTTTATATACGCGGTGGCCAAAACCGAACAGGCGGAACGGATCATCCTTATCTTTTGCCTTGTCCACAAAGGTTTTGATATTCGATTTATCGCCAATTTCATTCAGCATATTCAAAACCGCTTCATTCGCCCCGCCATGTGCAGGCCCCCATAAAGAGGCAATGCCGGCAGCGATACAGGCAAAGGGGTTTGCCCCGGATGAGCCAGCCAGACGCACGGTTGAGGTAGAGGCATTTTGTTCATGATCGGCATGCAGAATGAAAATTTTGTCCATTGCATCAGCTATAACAGGATCAATTTTATATTCTTCTGCCGGGACAGCAAAACACATATGCAGGAAATTTTCGGCATAATTCAGGTTGTTACGCGGATAATTGAAAGGCTGGCCAATAGAATATTTATAGGCCATCGCTGCCAAAGTCGGCATTTTAGCGATCAGGCGGTGCGAGGCGACCATCCGCTGTTTTTCATCATTAATATCGGTAGAATCATGATAAAAGGCAGAAAGCGCGCCGGTCACCCCGCATAAGATAGCCATTGGGTGTGCATCCCGGCGAAACCCTCTGAAAAAGGCAGAAAGTTGTTCATGTACCATTGTATGATTAGTGATAGAGGTAACAAATTTATCGCGCTCTGTTTTGTTAGGCAGCTCGCCATTTAGCAATAAATAGGCAACTTCCAGAAAATCGGACTGATCGGCCAGCTGTTCAATCGGGTAGCCGCGATGCAATAATACGCCCTGATCCCCGTCAATATAAGTCAGGCCGGAAAGGCAAGAGCCCGTCGCCCCATATCCCGGGTCAAAGGTGAATTGCCCTGTCTGTGCATAAAGCTTGCGAATATCAATAACATCCGGGCCAATGCTGCCACCCAGAAGCGGCAGATCAACACTGTTTCCAGTCTGGTTATCGGTAAGAGTTACAGTTTTATTGCTAATTATATCAGACATTTATTTTTTCCCCGAAACGCACCTTATCTTATGGAGCGTTAGTATAAGCTGTTTCTGCGATTATTTGCAAATTTCTTGTATTCTTCTTTGTACTTCTTCCCGGCCTAAAATGACAATAATATCTATGATCGAGGGCGCGGTTTTTGTGCCGGTAAGCGCGGCTCGCAACGGCAGGCCGATATCCTTCATTTTCAGCCCCTTATCCCCCATCCATTCCTTAAAGGCCAGCTCAAACGCCTCAAAGGTTTCCGGGGCATCTGCCATAAAGTCACAAAAGGCCTGAAGGCGGCTTTTGGCCTCTTGTGTCAGCAAGGCTTGTGCTTCATCAGCTATCTCTGGTGCGCCGGCACAAAACAGCCATTTGCTCATCTCTACCAGTTCTGGAATGGTTTGCGCGCGTTCGGTAAAAAGTGGCATCATCGCCTCTAGCCAGCCCCTGGTTCTTGCAGCCCCGGCCGGGCTTTTATCCATTACCATCTCTGCCAGCCTGGCCGGGTCAGCCTGGCGCATCCAGTGATGATTGACCGATTTCAGTTTGTCAAAATCAAATCGGGCGGCGCTTTTGCCGATATGGCTGCCATCAAACCAGTCAATGGCCTGTTGCAGGCTAAACAGCTCGTCATCGCCATGTGACCAGCCCAGCCGTGCCAGATAGTTCAGCATCGCTTCTGGCAGATAGCCCATTTCCTGATAGGCATCCACGCCCAGCGCGCCATGCCGTTTCGATAATTTTGCCCCGTCTGGCCCGTGAATAAGCGGAATATGCCCGAAAACCGGCACGTCCCAGCCAAGCCCCTGATAGATATGATATTGGCGAAAGGCATTATTGAGATGGTCATCGCCGCGAATAACATGGGTAATGCCCATATCATGGTCATCTACCACAACCGCCAGCATATAGGTAGGGCTGCCATCACTGCGAAGCAGGATCATATCATCGAGCTGATCATGGCGAATAGTGACGCGCCCCTGAACCATATCTTCTATCACTGTCTCGCCGGTTTCCGGCATTTTTAGCCGAATGGTAAAAGGGGCATCTTGCGGGGCATCTTGCCTGTCCCGCCCTGTTCTGTCACGCCAGGGCGAGCGTACCGGCACGCCGTCTTCTTTGGCTTTTATACGGATGGCTTCCAGCTCTTCTGTACCAAGATAGCATTTATAGGCGCTACCCCGCTCCAGCATCGAAAAGGCAGCCTTTTGATGCTGTTCCTGGCGGCTGGATTGCAATAATGCTTCTTCTGCCCCTTGCAGTCCAAGCCAGCGCAAACCTGCATGAATAGCCTCTACTGCTTCGGGTGTAGAGCGTTTTTTATCTGTATCTTCAATGCGAAGCAGATATTTTCCGCCATGATGGGCAGCAAATAAATAGTTAAATAGCGCGGTGCGTGCCCCGCCAATATGCAGATAGCCAGTAGGAGAAGGGGCAAATCGAGTGATGACGCTCATCTTTTATTAATACCTTGTCTCTATAATAGGGGGCTTAGAACAGCATTTGCTTTTAGAGGGGGTATAACATGTCTGACCGCAAATTGGCACTCTTGGCGTTAAAAATATCTGACCGATATCATCTGGTCTGGGGTCTGTTATGCCTGATTGCCGGGATTTTGATATTTGGTTTGAAGCCAATAGCAGAGCTGGCCTTTCTGGCAATGTTCGGACTGCTTGTCTCTGTCCTGATTTATAAATTTTCCGATTATTTCTCTGGCTATATGCCGCAAGGGGTGGTCGTCAATTTCATCGGGTTAGGGGCTATATTTATTCTGGCAGGTATCCTTGTTGCGGCAGCAGAATATTTTCGCCATACCCATCCGGTTCTCAGTCAGCCGGAAAACACGCGCCTCCAAGCGGTTATCGAGGATATATCCTTGCGCCCAACTGGCAGGTTACGCCTGCAATTAAAGGTTCTGGATAGCCCCTCATCAGTGATTGGCCAGGGTAGCCGGATAAGGGTGACCACAGAACCGCTTCATCCCTTTCAGGCAGGCGACAGGATTGAGGCTGATGCCCGGTTATTTCCCCTCAGCCTGCCAGCGTTTTACGGCCGACCCGATTATGCGCGCCAGCATTATTTTAGCGGCCTTTCTGCTAGCGGCTTTATCACCCGCCTGCATCGCCATGATACAGGGTTTGAAAACAGCCTTTCTGCGCGTTTAACCAATTGGCGGCGCAGCTTTGCCCGGGATTTAAACGGGTTTATGCCATCGCCCCTTGGCGGCATTGCAGGCGCGTTACTGGTCGGGGTACGCGATTTTATTCCGCCCGAGAGCTATGAGAGTTTTCGTAAATCAGGTCTTGCCCATCTTCTGGCTATATCCGGCCTGCATATGGGGCTGTTTTGTTTTTCTGTATATGGGGCAATGCGATTTGGCTTTGCCTTTTTTCCGTCTGTTTCCCAGCGTTTTTCTGCCCATAAGCTGGCAGCCATTGCGGCATGGATAGCAGGGGGTATCTATCTTTGTTTGTCCGGCTTTCCTGTCTCGGCGATACGCGCCTATCTAATGGCCTGTATTGTGATCGCAGCTGTGTTGAGCGACAGGCGCGCCCTGACGGTGCGCAATCTGGCACTGGTAGGCGGCGTAATGCTGCTTTTTACCCCTTCACTGGTCTATAGTGCGGGGTTTCAACTTTCCTTTATGGCCAGCTTTGCCATTATTTATACGCTTGGTCTTGTGCGTGATATGCAGATAAAGCATCGCCCGATAAGATGGGGTGTTTTTATGTTTCTTAGCTCGGGCATGGCGGCCATCATCACCTTGCCGGTTATCGCCTATCATTTTGCCCATTTCACCCTTTGGGGCGTTATGGCCAATCTGGTGGCTATTCCGCTTACCAGCATAGTGATATTACCCTCCGGCATTATGGTTTTGCTGGCAGGTTTCACCGGGTTTCAGCCGGTTTTACAAGTGACAGCAGAAATTATGGCCATGCCGCTTGGCTGGCTAACGGCTTTTGCAAATCTGATGGCCGGTTTGCCCTATGCGGGCAGCTATCTTGCGCCGCCGCCTGTTTTCCTGTTGTTTTTCTTTTCCATTGCAGCTGTGATGCTGGCCAGCCTGTCTGGCATCTGGCGCGGAGCAGGAGCCGGTATAGCTGGCCTCTCTGCCATTATCTGGATAATGACGCCCATGCCGGATGGTGTGTTTCTTATGGCCAATCAACAAGCTGTTATGGTGGTGCGAAGCGAAAACGGCCATTTGGTCACAACCGGCAAATTATCCGATTTCTGGCAAAGCCATGTTGCGATTATGCTGGGGAAGGGGCGCTTGGAAAGTGCAGATTGCCCGGATAGTTCCTATTGTATATTGCCTCTTGCCTCTCTTTTGGAAGGCCAGCATCAAACCCGGTCACAAATGCTGGCATTTGCCCGATATCGCCGCGCCCTGAGCCATCTGTGCGGGGCGGGATTTGACTATATTATCAGCGCAGAAAAACCACTATATCCTTGCCGAGATGGGCAGAAAATACATTATATGAATGGGAAAAATAATATCATATATTTATTTTATTTTCAGATAAATAATGTTTTTCCTTTAAGTAATATGTCAAAAGTGGAATATAGATGGCATCCTCACTTTTAATAGCGGCGCACCAGCCCGGTAAGCCGCCCCTGAATGCGCACCTGATCAGTTTCGAAATAGCGGGTCTCGTAATTGGGGTTGGCTGCCTCCAGACCAATTCGGCCAGGCTCTTTGCGCAGGGTTTTCAAAGTCGCTTCATGCTCTTCAACCAGTGCGACCACTATATCCCCGCTATTGGCCTGATCTGTGCGTTTAATAATGACTGTATCGCCTTCATGGATGCCGGCATTGATCATGGAATCGCCGACAATTTCCAGGGCAAAATGCTCTCCGCCGGAAACCAGCCCCTCTGGTACACTCATATAGCTGGTCGGATCAGATAAGGCTTCGATAGGTGTGCCAGCGGCAATACGCCCAAGCAAGGGCAATTCTACCGTGCCTGAACCGCTCTGGCCTGTGCCAAAATCCGGGCGAATAATATTGCTTTCCGGCTTTGTGGCCGCCCCGGGGTGGCGCAAAATTTCAATGGCGCGAGCCCGGTTGGCCAATTTGCGAATATAGCCGCGCTCTTCCAGCCCGGATATCAGGCGATGGATGCCTGATTTACTGGCCAGCCCGACTGCCTGGCGCATTTCATCAAAGGAAGGGGAAATATCATGTTCAGCCTGATGTTCAATCAGAAAAGTCAAAAGCTGATGCTGTTTTTCGGTAAGCATGAATATGCTCCTCTGTTCCAGATGCTGCCAAAAATGCCCTGATATTATCGCGGCAATGTATCATGTTCTGTTTCTGTTCTATATCAGGAAAAAGAACAAATCAAGAATATTTCAAAAAATTTGAAATTCGGGGATAGAAGGGCAGGGATTACAGCCTGGCCGGAATATCCATCACTGGCACATTTTCGCCCGCCAGCGCAGCTTTTGCATAGGGTGGGCGCACAATAAGCAGCTCGGCATGGCAAAAATTACGCAACATGGAGCTATCCTGTTTGCCATAGGGTTTAGCGCAAAACTGGCCATGCGAATTGCGAACATACTGGGCGCGGATATAATCCTGGCGACGGTCATTTTCCGGCATATCCTCTGCCAGAGGCATAAGGCGTGTTTCGGGCAGTGCAGGGAGGCCAAGAAAAACCCGTATTGCTGGCAAAACAAAGACAAGGCTGCATACACCTGCGGAAACTGGATTGCCTGGAAGCCCTAAAAAGGGGATATTTTGCCAGCTTGCCGCGATCAGCGGTTTGCCCGGTCGCATGGCGATACGCCAAAAATCTATTTCTGCGGCGCTATCGGCCATTAAATCAGACGCGATATGGTCATGATTGCCAACCGAAGCCCCGCCTGTACAGATAATCAGATCAAACTGGCCATATCTGGCCAACCCGGCTTCCAGGGCAGAGATAAGCGCACCTGCCCTATCCTCGATAATGCCTAAATCAATGACTTCTGCGCCGGTTTGTTCCAGCGCATGGCGTAAAAAAACGCTGTTGGAATTGATAAGCTGGCCGATTTTTGGGGATGTGCCGACCTCTACCAGCTCATCACCGCTGGACAGGATAGCCACTACCGGCTTTTTTCGAACAGGCAGGTTTGTATGGCCTGCCAGCCCCGCCAGTGCCAGATGGCGCGCGCCAAGCGGTGTGCCAGATGATAAAATTACCTCGCCTTCATTGAAATCCAGACCTTTTGGACGCACAAACTGGCCGGGCTTTACGCCTTCTTGCAAAATAATATAGTCGCCTTCTTTTTGAATATCTTCTTGCAAGGCGATAGCATCTGCCCCTTGTGGCAGATAGGCCCCGGTAAAAATACGCATTGCCTGGCCGTGCTTCATCGCTGCTGTAGCGATATGCCCGGCTGCGGATTCACCTGTAATCTGAAATTTTTCACCAGCCGATAGGTCTGCCCCGCCAGATTGCAAGGCATAGCCATCCATTGCCGAGATATCGGCCGCAGGATGGGGGATAAGAGCGCTGATATCTTCTGCCAATATACGGCCAGCTGCCGCTTGCAGTAGGGTTGTCTCGCGGGGCGCGCGCCCCATCATCGAAAAAATGGCTTCCTGTGCCTCTGCAACGGGTTTTAGCTCAGTCATTTCTTTTCAAAATCACCTGATTTGCCACCAGATTTATGGATTAATTTTATCTGACCGATTTGCATATCCTTATCGATAGCCTTGCACATATCATAGACGGTCAGGGCGGCAATACTGACAGCTGTCAGCGCCTCCATCTCTACCCCTGTCCGGCCTCTCAGGCGGCATTCCGCGCGGATATCAATGGCACAATCTGCCTCGTTCAGCGCCAGAGAAACATCAATATGGCTAAGGCTTAACGGGTGGCATAAGGGGATAAGCTCGCTGGTTTTTTTTGCCCCCATAATGCCGGCCAGCTGTGCTACCGATAGCACATCGCCTTTTTTTAGCCCGCCCTCACGCACCGCCAAAAGGGTGGGTTTTTGGACAAAAACCTGCCCTGTGGCAATTGCTGTGCGGCTGGTCTCATCCTTTTCGCCCACATTTACCATTTGCGGACGGCCATCATGGGTGAAATGCGTAAAATCAGCCATCTCTATCTCTCTCCCCTTTTTTTACAGCTATTTATTGGCTATGGGGTCGGCAAGGATATCTTTGGTTGCCTGGCAAACATCTTCAGCCCGCATCAGGCTTTCACCTATCAGAAAACATCTGGCACCGGCTACGGCCATCTCTGCCAGATCGCTGGCATGAAACAGCCCGCTTTCGGCAACTGCGATACGATCTTTTGGCAATAGGGGCAGCATGGATTTACCTACCTCAAGCGATATTTCCATTGTTTTTAAATTGCGGTTATTAATCCCCATTAATGGCGATTGCAACTGGCAGGCATTTTCCAATTCGCCTGCATCATGCACCTCTATCAGCACATCCATCCCCCATTCATGGGCGGCCGCTTCCAGCTCGCGTGCCTGTGTCAGAGAGAGCGAGGCCATAATCAGCAAAATACAATCTGCCCCTAATGCGCGGCTCTCTATGATCTGAAGGGGGTCAATCATGAAATCCTTGCGAAGCACGGGCAAGGATACCGCCTCTCTTGCAGCCTTTAAATACAGGTTATCGCCCTGAAAATAGGTTTTATCTGTTAGAACCGAAAGACAGCTTGCCCCGCCTTCTTCATAGGCGCGTGCCAGGCTGGGCGG
>Ga0181587_10003664_pt1 | contig 12751 bp, 1 predicted proteins | sample 071ome_27_FD_132463 | JGI IMG/M metagenome (GOLD analysis project Ga0181587, IMG submission 132463) | Coastal salt marsh microbial communities from the Groves Creek Marsh, Skidaway Island, Georgia - 071409AT metaG (megahit assembly) | ecosystem: Environmental > Aquatic > Marine > Intertidal zone...
CCCCCCAAGGACTATTTGGAAGAGGGGGAATTGGTTGCGAAACCCCCCGTACCCCCCGTTCCCCCCCCCCCCCCAGTAGACCCCAACCCTCTTCCACCTTTTGGGTTGGAACTCAAATCAATTTACCGTCCCCCCTTTCGAGTTGTCGTGGAAAGTGTGATCTACAGTGGGCTAGATCCTGCCAAATCTTATGTCCAACTCGAATACCTGAATATTGCTCCGCCTGCACCAGGTATGAGACAGGCGACTATTATCTCTCGTGAGCCCCTTCGCGGAAATGTTGGATTGTACACCAAGGAGTTCCAGGAGAAAAAAATCCGGCCTCTGAATTTAAAGCCGGAGCAGATCACCCGAAACAATCTGCCTGTAATCGTATACAAAGTTCAGATCCAGGATTTTACTGCGATCAATCCTCAAACCGGAGATGTTTTCACATTTGAATTAATCAATGACAAGAAGGCGGTGCCTGGTCCTGATTTTTGGGTGACTCTGAGTTCTACTGAAAATCCATCCTTGCCACCGATTTTCTTAAAAAACCCCAAGCCTGGACATCAGTTTGTCGTAAACAAAGACAAGTTCACCATTGAAAAGATCTCTGAGGTGCCTCCTGCCATCACTGTGAAAAAGGTATTTCAATATCGTGAATTTGATGACCAGCCATGGGAAGAGCGTGAAGAAACAAAGGGGTTGGGGATCACACCGATTGCCCCAGCAAGCCCTCCTGCACAACCTGCTCCAATTCCCGGTTCACTACCATCCGTTCCGTCACCCACACCCACGTTGCCTCCTCCTGCAGGGACCTTACCCATCCCTGGCAGCATACCTACCCCTCGTGCCGCACCAGTTCCTTTGCCGACTCCGAGCTCCGGGCAAGTACCTTTCCCTGGAGCGACACCAGTACCTCGGACACCTGTACCCCGGTAAGAGTTCAGTGGGATTTGAGGGGTGGAATCCCTTCCTTGAAACAACATCAGAAAATGTTTGCGGATTTGGACAAGACTCTCCATTTTCTCCTGCTTCTTTAGAAAACCAGTAGGCAAATGCCTGAGGATTCCACCCGAATCCCACTACCCCAATGGCAGGAGTTTACACCCCATTAGCTGATACCCACCCGATAACATAGCGAACCACCTGATTCAGGACTGCCCATGTGTACATCCCCCGCTGACCCACGCGACAAAAGAGAACCTTACCCCACCAAGGCAACCTGTCTTAAGCCGCTTCTTCTCCTCTCTGCACAAGTTTTTGCTGTATCCATGTGGGCACAGGAAGCTCCACCACCTGATACAGATTTTCAACCCCAAAACCCATTTGGTGCTTCTGCGGCACCGGCGCCCGCAACACCCACACCGGGAGTACCCGCTGCAGGTTTTCCACCTGCTACGGCCATGCCGCCTGCTACACCGACACCCAGTGCTGGATTCCCTGCGGCAACCCCTGCTCCGGCCCCCGGCTTTCCTGCCGCCTCAGCTCCCGCTACTGGCACCACGCCTGGAGCCACCTCTCGTTTTCAGCAAGGTAATCCTTTTGAAAAAGCCAAGGTTACCGGAGCGGCTGTAGACCTTTCTCAAGCACCCGGGCTTGATCCCAGCATGCAGGAAACAGAACTCCTGGCTTATGCACTTCGAGCCAGAAGTGAGGGGAACATCCCGGCGGCTCGTGCAGCCTTTCAAACTTTGTTGGCCAGGGACCCCAATAACCCTCAATATGCAAGGCTGCTTTCCTCTTTACCGGCTCATGATGTGCCCCCAACCCCAATTCCCCCTTCACAGTTCACTCCACCTGCACCTCAACCACCTGCTCCAAATGATCTCCTTGGTGGAACTGCTCCAGTTAACAACTTTACACCAGATCCTACACCCCCCACATCCCCCACCGACATCGTGATCAATCCCAATCCGGGTCCGATGATACCGGGCGAAGTTGCTCCGGGAACAGCTGCCCCTACAGGCCAGCCGCCTATTGTGGATACACCGTCGCCAGAACCATCACAACCCGATGACTTGATGGGCATCGACTTGTCTGGATTGGATGAAGCATTGGAAGCCATTGATAATACCAGGATGCTCAAGGATAAGATGCGTGGTTTTAAGGATGATTTCAAAATTGCGAAGAAACAAATCAAGGACCATGAATTTGCGGAAGCCAATCAAAGCTTGTCTAAATTGAAGACAGAACTGGAAGCAATGGGAGGGGAGGATGCAGGAAAGTTACTGGAAGATGTGGACTATGAGTTGAGCCACATCCTCCTCTACAAAGCCATTCATGATATTGACCAAGGCTTCTTTGAGCTGGCTGCGGATGCCATTGATACCTACGAACGCAATACAAATGGACAGGATAAGGAAAGCCAGAAAGCCCGCCAGAGGCTGAAACGTGCTCAGAGAGACCCCTACATGCAGTCCATTGAGAACGTCAGCAAGGGCTTCATAAATCAACAGGCTGACCTGGCCAATCTCCTTGTGCGTGCCAAGACTCAGTATGTCAACGGTGACTACGAAGGAGCTTTGGAAACCTACCGGACCATAGATTTGCTCTTTCCCAACAGTAAGGAAGCGAAGTATTATCAGCTGATCATCGCAGAGCAGCAAAAAGAAGTGAGTACGCTGGACCGGAAGCGTACCGTAGAAATGCTCAAAGCCATCATCAGTGGTAAATGGCAGATGCCGGTTGTAAAAAACCGCAGGCTTCCAGGCGAATCTAGTGTTGTTTCGGAAGAAGAGAGCCCAGTGGCCAAAAAGCTCAAGTCGATCATTATTCCCGAAGTCAACTTGACCAGTATTGAGCTGACCCGAGCCATAGCATTCCTTTCCCAGGCCTCTGTGGCATTTGATTTTGATAATAACCCCCATGTTCCCAAGGGAGTGAACATTATCCCGAATTTTGACCCCAGTGTGGAAGATCCGCTGGTTAATTTGACTCTACGAAACATGTCTTTGGAACGTGTTTTGGAGGTGATGGTGGACCAAGTGGACTACGACATTGAGCTTACGCCTGATGCGGTACTCATCAGTAAAGGCACTTCCATGGGGCCAAGAAATTACATTTTGGAATTTTTCCCCATCAGTCCCAATACCATCCTCAAACTCACAGGAGGAACCGGTGGAGCTGGAGGAGCACCCGGAGGTGGTGCCGGCGCTGATCCATTTGCTCCGGCTCCTGGGGGAGGTGCTGGCTTAGGTGGCGGAGGCGGAAATGCAGAGGAAGAAGCCATGAAAAACTTCTTCATTCGTGCAGGGATACCCTTGGATGATCCGGATTCGAGCTTTGCTTTTGATGGTCAACAGCTGATCGTTCGTCATACGCAACGAGTTCACTCTATGATTCAGGATATTTTACGTCGTTATGATACCGAGCAAACTCAGGTTGAAATCGAAGCCAAGTTTCTTGAAGTCCAACAGGGCGATCTTGAGGAGCTAGGGTTTAATTGGGGTTTTCATTATGGTGAAGGTGACCCATTGTTAGACACTGAAACCGGTAAGCCGAAAAAAGACTCCAGAGGGTATCCAATCCTGGAACACCGTATTGGTTTTACTCCTCAGAACCGAACCTTATCGGATGCCTTTACCTTCAGTTCCAATTCTTCGAAAACTACCATCGCCCGAGGGGATGATGTTACCGAGTATGATAATTCTCCTCCCCGTTTGCCAAACACCCTGGATTTGGCGAATAATTCTGGAAATGTGTTCAAAACCCTGGCCAGTGTGGCCCAGGGTTCCTCGACGATTCTTGGTGCGGCCCAGGTTGACCTTGTGATTAAAGCCCTGCAAAGGAGCTCGGGTACGGAACTTTTGAGTGCACCCCGGGTGACAGTGAACAACGAAGGGCAGGCCAACATCACCATTGCTCAGGAGTTTCGTTATCCTGAAGATTATGACCCTGGGCAGATTGCTCAGAGTGGTACCGGATTTACCGGAGCTGTCCCCAATACTTTTGTGGACCGCAATGTGGGTGTGGAGTTGGCTGTGAACCCAACTGTTCTTCCGAATGATACAATTACGCTGCATCTTGAGCCTACGGTCACGGAGTTTGAAGGATTTGTTGAATACGGCGGAAATAACGTGGTGATCAGCGGAGCTGGAATCGGTGGTGGCGCAGGCGGAGTGGGTGGAGTCGGCGGTGGCCTTGGCGGCTTTGGTGGTGGCTTTGGTGGCAACCAGGAGCCTGTTGTCATTGTACAGCCGTCTGGAATTTACCAGCCTATCTTTTCTGTAAGACGAGTCGTCACGGATGTTACCATTTATGATGGAGCTACCGTGGTGATCGGTGGTTTGACTCGTGAGGAAGTCAAAACCGTCAATGACCGGGTCCCGGTTCTCAGTAATATTCCAGGAATTGGCCGGCTATTCCGCTCAGAAGGTGAATCTTCACTGAAACGCAATCTGATGATCTTTGTCACAGGTAATATTATCAGCCCGGGGGGTGGCCCTGCCCGACAGGATTTGGCAACCATCCAGCGTGGTTCTGTCTACCAAAATCCAATTGTAATTACACCGGCTGGACCTGAACGCCGCGTAGAAGGAACCACGGACCAGAATTAAATATTGCCCGGTTTTTACCAAAAATTTACCTAACTAAAATGAAGAACAAATTTAGACAAAATCAGAATTCCATTGACCATACCAATTTACCCCAGTTACTCTTCAAATCTCCTATTCTAATTCTTATACCCACCCTAATCTGACTATCTAAAGAGTGCCTGCTCCTCTGGTCAGCTCCCTACAGACATGAAACCCCTCCCACCGAATCATACAAGGCACCGTTGGCTCCCAATCGCTTTGACCGGGCTACTGTGTGCACTGCTTGTTTTAATCGTCAAAAAGGATGACAATAACCAACGAGAGGTATTGCCTGAAAGGGTAGGGGAGCAGAAGGGGCCACTGGTTGACAACCAGGCGACGCCTAAAGCATTGGCTAAGGATGAGGAATCATTGGATGCAGTGGATCCTCAGTGGTTGGTCGAATTGCCAGTTCATGGTGCAAACCAGCGATTCGTAATCGATCCTAGTCAAGTATTCATGCGGGATTCGACCAGTAGCCAACCGACGCCTGATTTAGACAGAGTGGTTACCGAGAAGGCAGAAAAACTGGACGAAAAAGCGGTGTCTTCCTTGGAGGACCTTGAGGAATTATTCGTCGCGCGGGCTCGCGAAACCTCTAAAGTACCCAATCTGGTTCTTTTTCCTGAAAATGGACCAAGAAATGAAAAGACTCGTCGTTTGCTTGGGCAGAAAGTAGCCATTGAGCTGGCAAATCCATCCAAAATCGAATCTTTGGCCAAGGCAGTTGGAGCAACGAGTTGGCGCAAATTGGGTTTTGCCACCAATCGATTCATTCTTGAGGCCGCCCACGGTGTGGAAACCTTGAAGTTGTGGGGCAAGGTTAAGGGCTTGGTTGGTGTTGTCAGTGCCCGACCTTTACTGGCTCGCCGCTATGAGCTTCGTTATATTCCCCGGGACCCGCTCTACAAGAACCAGTGGCACTTGGAGCATCTGGGGCAGATCTATCCAGAACTTGTTGCGGAAGGCATTGTCGGTTATGACGTAAATGCCCGCAATGTTTGGAATGATCGTGTGGATACTCAGACAGGTAAGTTTATTCAGGGCAACCGTGGTGAGGGAGTGGTGGTCTCGATTGTGGATGATGGCCTGGAGTCACTTCACCCGGATTTGCAGAAAAATGCAAATACGGCACTGGATTACGACTATTATGCCAATGATTTTGCCCCCTTCCATGATCCTCTGGAATCTGGCCATGGAACGGCGGTTGCTGGAATTTTGGGTGCTCGGGGAAACAACCGAAGTGGAAACATGTACGTTGGTGCTCATGGTGTGGCACCGGATGTGACACTTCTGGGGGCTCGTCTGATTTCTGGTAATTTTGATGATGAGCAGTCTGCCAGGGCAATGATCCACCTCTTGCCGGATGCTGGAGGTTTTGCCGATAAGTTTTCCGATACTTTCCGGGATTTAGTGGATGTCAGCAACAACAGCTGGGGTCCAGTTGACGCTTATGATTGGTTTGCCAAGCCTGAGGGACTGACTCAGTCGGCCATTGAGTTTGGCGTAAAGTTTGGCCGTAAAGGCCGTGGTATCATTTACGTATGGGCAGGAGGGAATGGAGGTTCCAATGGTGACAACTCCAATTATGATGGATTTGCCAACTCAATCTACACTCTTGCGGTTGGGGCCAGCACTTATTTTGGTGACAAGGCTAGTTATAGTGAGGATGGGGCGAATTTGAACATTGTTGCACCTTCAGGAGGTGGAAGTGGACAGCTTTTTATAAGTGCCCAGGGTTTTGCCTATCCTTATCCTCTGGTCACTACTTTGGATCGTCTTGGTCTGGAGGGTTACGAGCAGAGTGATTATACGAGTACATTCAGTGGTACTTCTGCGGCAACACCGATGGTATCGGGGGTTATTGCCTTGATGCTGAAAGAAAATCCGGCCTTGGGTTGGCGGGATGTGCAGGAAATTCTTATCCGTACGGCGACGTTGATTGATAGCCAGGATGCTGGCTGGATATCGAACTTGGCAGGATTCAGTTTCCACCACAGCTACGGTCCTGGTATGATCAATGCCGAGGATGCGGTTGCGATGGCGAGGAAATATGCGGAGGAACCGGATCGTCACCCTCTTCTTGGCAAGCAGCAGGTGGTCACGGTTGCCAAATCTTCTCTTAACCGGGATCTGCCGGCTGGAAACAACCCTGTGGATTTGGAATTTGAGATTACTGACAGAATCCGAACTGAACATGTCACTCTGGAGGTGGACATTTCCCATGCTCAACGTGGTGAACTGCGGATTACAATGGTATCACCGGAAGGTACCAGCAGTGATCTTTTGGTCCCTCACCAGGAATTACAGGTAGCTCCTACCACTTCTATGCTACGGGGAACCAAGTCAGGCCAAATTTCTGGAGGCAATAACCCTTCAGCGGTTTCACCGGGGATTCATGATTTTACTTTTTCGACCATTCGTAACTGGGGAGAAGATGCAGAAGGCACTTGGTTGGTACGGGTATATGGAGGAAATACAGGCGGGACTGCGAATTCCCTTGCTTTAAACGTCTACGGAACAAGTCGTGATGAAGGACAAGTACTGGTGGCTACGAATTCCAATCCGGACTCAAGTTCCCCCAGGCCTTTGGTTGGTGATTCAGATGAAGAGGATGGCTTGGATGCCTACGAACTAGTGGCCAATGAGGAGTACAAGATCTGGATAGATGGGGTGACTGCTCCAAACACATTTGCCTGGAGCAAAGGTGGTGAGACGATGGCCACTTTCATTCCTGTTACTGGTTTGAAGCAGCCTTTAGGAACTTATGATTTAGTAACTTCGGACTCGATCGATGCTGCCTTAGCTCCAACATTTGGTGATGCGGATCCTACGGATGAGGTTCATGCTCATGAAGTGGTTCTGGAAGATGAGTACTCTCTATTAATTGATAGTACGGACTCCCAGACTGGCAACGGGTATGATACGTTCCAAATCCAAAAGAATGGGGTTCCTATTCTTCGTGGAGAGGAAATCACAACTGACCGCCAGGTTGTAGGCAGCGAGGGTTTTTATGTTCAGTTCCCGGAGGTGACCGGGTATACGACCGGAGACAGATGGGATCTTACCTTCTCAGATGCCGGGCTATTTGTCTTTTTCCCGCAATCCACTGATTATCCTGCTGGCGAAGAGTGGACACTGACTGTGGAACTCGATACCGATCATGATGGAATGCCGGATGCTTGGGAGTGGCTCTACACAACTGATGCGAATGATCCTGACAAACCATTGCCGGAGATCACAGATACAACTGACAGCAAGAATCATTTTGCCCTCACTTCAGAAGAGGCTCCGTTTGACATATTGGGTGAGTATACCGGTTTTGGACCGACTCAATTTACCATTGAAATTGATACGCTCAATCGTTCCACATTTCGCTGGAGTAAGGGGGGATTGAAAGAATTCGAACAATCTTTGATCCCTATCACGTATCAACCTCAGGAGTTAGGAGAGGGTATTTCCATACAGTTCAAGAGCGGCCAATCCCTTGGGTTTAAACAACGTTGGAAATTTACTGTTCTTGAGTTGAGTAAATACTTTGATGATTCCCATCTCGACCCAGATGAGGATGGGCGTACCAATCTCATTGAGTTTCTCTCAGGAACGAATCCCAATAGTAACGACTCCACTTCTGCAGATAGCGATGGGGATGGGTTGTTGGATTTAGAGGAAGTTCTTGTTTATGGTACTGATCCCAGCGGGCTTGACCTGGACGGGGATGGGAAGCCAGATGGTTGGGATACCGATAAGGATGGACTCTCCGATGGAGAAGAAGTTCATGAACATTCCACAGATCCTGCTTTGCCTGACTCCGATGGGGATGGCATTGATGATGGTTTGGAAATCAATGGTTTCTACTTTGGTGATATTCTCAATCCTGTGCGGCAAACGGATGCGACCAACCCTGATTCGGATGGGGATGGAATTCTGGATGGTTGGGAGCGTATTTTTGGGTTGGATCCGCTGGAAAGTGATGTTTTGCCCAGGGAAATCGATTTGGACCGGGATAAGCTTTCCAATTACCAGGAATACCTTGGTTCTGATGGAATTGCCCCTTTCTACATCGGGAAACTAAGTGCCCAGTCTTCTCGTGAGGATCAACTCCTCACAATTCAACTCCACGCAGACTTGGAAGAGCTTCGCAAAAAGGTAGAGTTGACCGATGAAGAGCAGATAGAATTGGATGAGATGGTTGCGACTCTCACGAGTCAATACAGTGGAGATTTCACAGATCCTACCAAAGAAGATACCGATGGGGATACATTTACTGATTATGAAGAGCGGATTATGGGGACTAATCCAAACGATCCGAACTCCAGTCTTCGTATTACCAGCGTAGTTACGGACTCTGCCAGCCTTACGGACGCAGTGACTTGGTACAGTGTTCCTGAGCAAAATTATTTTATTCGTTACTCGATTGAGTCACCTACCGGTCCTTACGAGCATATTTTAGACCAGGATGGGAATCCGCAGGTTTTTGAAGGGAAGCGTCAGACCAGTCGTACCACGGTGACTCATTACACGGCAGGAGTTCCAACCTGGTATCGTGTTGAGCAGCAAATGATTATTCCTGATGAATTGCTGGCCAACAATGCCCCATCTTCAACGAAGCCCACCCATGCTTCGGGTAATTTAACTTATCTCACCAAAAAGTTAGGCCCTCTTTCTGTGAAAGGTGAGCATGCCCAGCCTCTGGGAGCGACTGGAAACTTCTCTCGTGTTCGTATTCTGGAAACTCAAAGCCACAAGCGTTCATTGCGGGTAGAAGAAACGCTTTCCAAAAATATAGCCAATGGGACGGAGACAGTTCTTGAATCCAAATACATGTATGCGGATCAAGTGATCGTAAAGATTCGCAATGACCATGAGTTGAACGCTTTACAGTCATACGCCAACCGTAAGGGGGGTAAGATTGGAAAGTCACTCATGCCAGGTCTTCGCACATTTGTGGCTGGGACCTCTGGAGTAAACACTGTTCCTTCTTTGCTGGCCGATCTTGCAGGGGTGGTGGAATATGTTGAGCCGGACTATCTTGTCTTTCCTTCTGTAACACCGAACGATCCATTTTATCTGGATGGTACGCTGTGGGGAATGAACAATACCGGACAAAATTCCGGAACCGATGATGCGGATATTGATGCTCCAGAGGCTTGGGAGTATCGTACCGACGCTTCGGAAGTGATTGTTGGTGTGATTGATACCGGTGTGAATTACAATCATGAGGACCTGAGTGCCAATATGTGGGTCAATTCTGGCGAGGTACCCAACAATGGTCTGGATGATGACGGCAATGGATGGGTGGATGACTATCATGGAGTGGATGCTTTCTCTGTAGATGGGGACCCCAATGATGAAGATGACCATGGTTCTCACTGTGCAGGAACCATTGCTGGTGTGGGTAATAATGGAATCGGGGTTACTGGAGTCGCCTGGAAAGCTCAGATTATGGGCCTGCGTTTTCTTGGGCCCTTTGGTGGATCTACTTCGGATGCGGTGATCTGTATTGATTATGGTATTCAGAACGGAGCTCACATTTTAAGTAACAGCTGGGGAGGTGGCCCCTATTCTCAGGCACTTTATGATGCGATCGGGAGGTCGAAGGATGCGGATATCATCTTTGTGGCTGCTGCAGGAAACAGTGCAAATGATAATGATTCTTTTCCGGCATACCCTGCCAGTTACGATCACGAAAACATTGTAGCTGTTGCAGCAACGGATCGCAATGATGACATTGCCTGGTTCTCAAATTACGGTGCAACTACTGTGGATATTGGGGCGCCGGGGGTAGACATTATGTCTTGTATCAGTGGTGGAACCAATGGATACGCCTCTTTTAACGGTACATCCATGGCTTGTCCTCATGTTAGCGGTGCCTTTGCGATATTGAAGGCCGACTCTCCCAATCAGAGTTATGAACAATTGATCAGCCGCCTTCTTGCTTCGGCAGACCCGATCCCAGCGCTGACAGGTGTTACTGTAACGGGAGCCAGGCTGAACCTTAATAATGCTGCGGGCACAGGTGGGGGTGGTGCCTTTGCTGTGTTTACTGAGTTGGATACAGATAATGATGCGGTAACTGATTATTACGAGAATCACCTCTCAGAATTTTACACACCTGCTGCAATTGAAGACGGTAGTTTTACTGGAAATTCCAATATTCATGATCCGGACTCTGATGGCGACGGGATTGATGATGGTTGGGAATTGTTGATGGGTTTGAATCCCCTTATGGACGATGCGGATGCAGATCCGGACCTGGATGGTCTAAGCAACATGGAAGAGTATCTGGGCGTCGATGATAGTGCACCCGTTTTTGATTATGCTTTGATAGGAATGGAGGAGCACCGCGGTTTCTTTGGGGATGATTCCCGAGCAGATCTCGCAGATACCGATGAGGACACCTTACCGGATGGATGGGAGGTTTTGTATGGTCTCTCAGCGACGAATCCTGCTCAAGCCGTGGGCGTCGACATCTATTTTACTGGCAACAACATCAGCTCCTCGGAGACGGATCTCAGTATTTTCCGCCCTGGAGCAGTTATTATTGTCTCAGGTACCCAAAGTAATGATGGAGTGTACACGCTGGATCCGGAGATTCATCAGGAGAAATTCAAACTGACAGTTCTGGAGGCTCTCAACACCGAGGCTGCCGGAGGCGAGGTAAGTATTGGTCTGGATACGGATGAGGACGGGCTTACTGATGTAGAAGAATATCACCTCAAGGAACGTGAGCCCTACAAGAGCAGCGCAGATTATGATTCAGTAACTCTTACGGATGATCGGTTGGTTTCCTCCTGGTCAAATCCTGTCAGTGGCAACGATATCAGCTTTGGAGAAGGAGTGGATGCTTTTGGAGAGTTGGCTTATGAGATTCGATCCAAGGAGACGGACCTCAGTAGTTTTAGCAGTGAAGTTTATTTAAGTGTATCCGGTACTCAGTACAATAATGGCTATTACACCATTGTCTCTGTAGATGAGCTGCTCAATAACGCTGGGTGGACTATTACCGTAGCAGAAGAAGTGGTTTCTGAGGCTGAAGGAATCGAAGTAACTTTGGATATCAATGCCAGGGAACTCGCCTTCCAAGGTTTGTTTTCCTATCCGGATTTAGATGATACCGATGGCGATGGAGCCACAGACGGGGAAGAAGTAAATGGGCTGTTTGGTGGAAGTAACCCAGCTGACCCAGATAGTAACATCTCCGCTCTCACCGGTAAGTTTCTCTACGAAGGGATTGAGGAAGGCACATATTACCTGGTCCTTACAGCCTATCCGGAAGATGAATCTACGGCTCAAACGGATATCAGTTTTGAGGCCAATACCCGAACTATCAACTCTTCAACTGGTTCCTTACCTGATAACCTGAGCGGTTGGTCTGCGATTTCTGTAATTGGGTCTGCTGACAATGATGGCATTTATACGATTGATTTCTCCACCGCTCCTACCACTTTTTCGATCAAGGTTGAGGAAGCTCTTTTGGATGAAGACGCGGGCAATGGTATCCGGGTGGCTGCCTCCGGGCAGAATGATTTAAGCTTTGAATCTGCCAGTCGTACCATACGTACGACCAATGGGCATTTTGGAGGGAGTTCCTGGGAAGAGTTCCAAAAATGGGACATTTTCTCCATATTTGGGTCTCAAGAAAATGATGGAGTCTACACGGTCATCAGTATTTCTGAGAATGCGATCACTGTAAAAGAAAGCCTGACGGATGAAAACTTGCCTCCCTCTACCAACGACACTACGATTTTCTTCCGCCGGGATCCTTTGCGTTTGCAGGTAGAAGGTTCTGGAGCCAATGGGGATGCCTATGTTTTACGTGGCATTCCTACCCATATGCGCTACACGATTTCCGGGTTTCTGGATGTCAATGGCAATGGTGAGCTGGACCGGTTGATCGATCCCCAGGCTCACTTTCTGGATGGAGCTACCATGCCAGGGCGTAACTTCAACGATCTGAGTATTGATCTACCTCTTCAGGATCCTTATGGCTCCATTATCCGTATTATAAATATCGAGGAAGACCCCTCTGGCCCTCTTGCCCGCAAAATCACCTGGAAAAGTATTCCTGGAAAGACCTATCATGTTCGGTACAGCATGGATACTCCAGCCGGACCGTTTAATCACTATGTGCTCGGTACAGGAGGTCTTCCAAAGGAAATTCATGGCTATGCCGGAGAAGATGAAACGGC
>Ga0181587_10003680_pt1 | contig 12731 bp, 10 predicted proteins | sample 071ome_27_FD_132463 | JGI IMG/M metagenome (GOLD analysis project Ga0181587, IMG submission 132463) | Coastal salt marsh microbial communities from the Groves Creek Marsh, Skidaway Island, Georgia - 071409AT metaG (megahit assembly) | ecosystem: Environmental > Aquatic > Marine > Intertidal...
TCGGATTGGAAGTCGCGCGGCTGTATTGCAGATCGCATACGACATGCACGTCGGCCCCGTTCTCGGCAATCCAGTCTTTCCCGGTAATCCCACAATCGAGAAATCCATGATCAACATAGCGCCCGATTTCCTGAGCGCGGATCAAACGCATCTGCAACTCCTTATCATCGATCGAGGGACGATAGGAGCGCGAAGCGCCGCTGATGTTGTATCCGGCTTTCTCGAAAAGATCGAGTGTCGGTTGGGAGAGGCTGCCCTTGGGCAAGCCGACTTTGAGAATCTGTTGCGTTTCTTCAGCCATGTCGGCGCTACATTGCAGTGAATCAGGCATCTGTCATCTGAGTTTTTTGAGAGAATGGGAAATATACTGTTTCGATTGTCGACTTGCGAAGCCTATCGAATGCGCCAAAGATAGGCGCCAATTCAATCGGATCCGAATTTCCCAGTTTTATGAGTGACCTGAATCAAGAAGCCCTTTCTCGTGCCGCAGCAGAAGCCCGCGGACTCGCCATCGATGCCGTCCATGCCTGCAGTTCGGGCCACCTCGGGCTCCCGCTCGGAGCCGCCGACATCGGAGCTGTTCTCTACGGCCAAGCGATGACCTACAATCCGGCGGAGCCTAAGTGGCTCAACCGCGACCGCTTCATCCTTTCGGCAGGACACGGTTCGATGTTCCTCTACGGATGGCTTCACCTTGCCGGTTACAACCTTTCCCTCGAAGAGGTGAAGAATTTCCGCCAGCTTCACAGCATCACTCCCGGTCACCCCGAGTTTGATGAAACGGACGGTGTCGAGGCAACTACCGGACCTCTCGGGCAGGGTGTCGGAAATGCTGTCGGCTACGCACTCTCCGCAAAAATGGCTGCGGCGAAATACAACACTGACGAGCACACCATATTTGATCAGACTATTTTCTGTCTCGCCGGTGACGGATGTCTCCAGGAGGGAGTTGCCTCTGAGGCGATCGCTTTTGCAGGACACAACGGACTGGATAATCTCGTCCTGATTTATGATTCAAACGACGTCACGCTCGATGCCATGGCCGACGTCACTCAGAGCTACGATACGCTCGCTCGTTTTGAAGCTTTCGGATGGAATGCGGTTCAGGTCGATGGCCATGATATGAGCGCAGTTCTTGCTGCGGTTGAAGAAGCCAAGGCAAACACCAACGGTAAGCCGACCCTCATCGAAGCCAAAACGATCATCGGTAAAGGCATTCCCGAAGTCGAGGGAACCGCTGCCGGACACGGAGAAGGTGGAGCTAATTTCGCTGAGACAGCCCGTGCCGGACTCGGACTTCCCAAAGAAACTTTCTTCGTTTCCGATGAAACCAAAAATTACTTCGCATCGCATCTCGAAAATCTCAAAGCGACCTACTCAATCTGGGAGGACACTTTTGGTTCCTGGAAAGCTTCCAACCCGCAACTCGCGTCGCAACTTGCCGATGCCGTCGACGGTCGCACTCCGGATGATCTCCTCAGCCGGATTCCTGAGTTCGACTCAGAATACAAAAACGCGACTCGCGCTGCTGGCGGCGAAGTCATCCAGGCTGTTGCCGAAGCCGTGCCGAACCTGGTAACGGGAAGTGCCGACCTTTTCGGCTCGACCAAGAACTATATCAAATCCAGCGGCGACCTCAGCAAGGACGATTTTGGTCAGAAGAACATCTGGTATGGCATTCGCGAGCACGCCATGGGAGCGATCTGTAACGGTCTCGCCTACGACGGGATCTTTCTCGCGACTGGTGCGACTTTCGCCGTTTTTGCCGACTATCTTCGTCCATCGATCCGCCTTGCCGGACTTGCTCATTTGCCTGTTGGATACATTCTCACCCACGACTCCATAGGGGTCGGAGAAGACGGTCCCACCCACCAGCCGGTTGAAACCGTCAGTGGTGTTCGCGTCATTCCAAATGTCGACGTGATTCGACCTGCTGATCCAGAGGAAACCGCCGGAGCATTCGCTGCGATGGTCGAAAGAAAAGACGGACCAACCGCCCTTTTCCTGACTCGTCAGGCTGTGCCAACGATGAACGAAGTTCCCGTGAGCGAGCGTCGTGAAGGAGTTTTCCGTGGAGCCTACGTCGCGAAAAAGGAAACCGGCGACCTCGACACGATTTTGATCGGAACAGGAAGTGAGTTGCAGCATGCCCTTGAGGCAGCCAAGTCACTCGGCGATGGAGTCCGCGTCGTTTCCATGCCCTGCATGGAGCGCTTCGACCGCCAGTCCGACGAATACCGCGAGTCCATTCTGCCCGCAGCGTGCACCAAACGTGTTGCGATCGAAGCTGGAGTCAGTGCTCCCTGGTACAAATATGTTGGTTCCGCAGGGACTGTAATCGGCATCGATCGCTTCGGCATCAGCGCGCCTGGCAACACCGTGATGAGCGAACTCGGAATGACTGCAGAGAATGTGGTCGAGACGGCGCAGGGGCTGGGATGACGCCCAGACGCCCGACTGAGTGAAAAGTAGCCGCATTGGGAACAATGCATTAACTGGGTCTGCGCGATACTCCGCAGTCGGCATTTTACCAAATGCCGCTACTTTCTGCGACGTCCTCCGCCACCGGAGCGCTTCTGCGAACTCGCTTGATTCGATCGCTTTGGTGAACTGCTTCGTGGGCGGCTAGGCCTTTTCTTCGATTGTTGCGAACGTTTTGAGCGATCAGATTTGGGCTTTCCGTCGCGGGACTTTGGCTTGTCCGATTTCCGGGAACGCGAACCAGATTTTTTCCGGGAGTCGCCACTGCGATTTCCTCCACCGCCTCTCTCACTGCGATTACCGGGTCGACCTCGACCGCCACGTTCTTTTGAAGAACTCGATCGACCTCGACCGGGGGAGGAACCTGCGGGTCGGAAGTCGACTTCCTTCTTGGCACGATCGACCTTGTCGACGATCACTTCGATGACGTCGCCGAGTCCGATGACTCGTTTGCTTCTGCGGCCAATGACCTGAACTCGGGCAGAGTCGAATTCGTAGAAGTCGTCGTCCATCCGCGAAAGCGGAATCAGGCCGCGCATCCCGAGATCGGGTACGTCCATGAAGAGGCCGAAGTTTCGCACATCGGTGACGTGAGCGTCGTAAGGCACGAGGTTGCGTTCCTCAATCTGCTTTTGCAGAAAGGCGAACATCTTGACGTCCTTGCTGTCGCGTTCGGCGTCGGAGGAGTTCCGCTCTGTCGTCGAAATGTGATCGGCGATTCGAGCCAGTTTGCCGACGGGGATCTTGAAATTTTGGAACAGTGTTCGGTGCACGATGAGGTCGGCGTAGCGACGAATCGGGGAAGTGAAGTGCGCATACTTTTCCTTCGCGAGACCGTAGTGGCCGAGGGCTTCGACCGAGTAGCGCGCCTGCATCAGCGACTTGAGAAAGCCGATTTTCAAGGCGGGGCCAATCGTAAGTTTGTTGAGTCGGCGTAGCAGTTTCTGCACCTCCGCTGTCTTCTCCAGATTTCCGCAGGGAAGATTGTGTCCGAGAATTTCCTCCCGGTAGTCGGAAAGGCGCTGAGGATCGGGACTCTCGTGGACTCGGTGGATCGTCGCCTTCTTCTGCTGGATCAATCGCGTGGCCACAGCTTCGTTCGCGAGCAACATGAACTCCTCGATGAGTTGGTGGGACTGGTCGTTTTCCGTTTTCTCAATGCGATCTACTGCGCCTTTTTCGGTGAGGTGGATTTTCGTCTCCGGAAAATCGAGCTCGAGCGAGCCTTTCGCGAAACGCTTTTTTCGAATGAGCTGGGCGAGGCGATTTGCCTGATGCAGCATCTCTTCGATCCTGTCGCCGGGCCGCTTCTTCTCGATCACCTCCATCGCCTCTTCGTACGAGTAGCGACGTTTTGAGTGAATCACGGTCTCGTGAAATCGAGTGCGCACCACATCGCCGGAATCGGTTAGGACAAATTCGACGCACTTCGTCAGGCGGTCGACATCAGGCTTCAGAGAACACAATTCGTTCGATAACGCCTCAGGCAGCATCGGAATGACGCGATCGACGAGGTAGGTGGAATTGCCTCGTTTGTGAGCTTCCCGATCGAGCGCGGAGTTAGGTTTTACGTATTGAGAAACGTCAGCGATGTGAACCCAGAGACGCCATTGGTTTTCTCCGGCGCGTTGCAAATAAATCGCATCGTCGAAGTCGCGAGCGTCGAAGGGATCGATCGTAATGACGTCGTGACTGCGGCAATCCTTGCGGCCTTGCAGATCAGCATCGGTGACTTCTGTGCCGAAACTTCTTACTTCGTTCAGGACATCCTTGGGGAATCGCAGTGGTAGGTCGTACTGCCGGATTACGCCGAGCATGTCGACACCTTCCGCCGTTGGCGGTCCGAGTACCTCGATAATGACCCCATCCGGATTCGTGTGGCGGCTTTCCCATTCCCCGAGTTCGACGACGACCTTGTCACCTTCGCGAGGTTTTAGGCCGACGTCCTTTGCAGGAGGCACGTAGATGTCGTGATTCATCCGCGGATCGTCGGGAACGACGTGAGCAAATTGTTTTCCCTGGCGAAACGTTCCTACCATCTGGCTTCGTCGTCTCTCCAGCACTCGCACGACTTTTCCAGCGTGCGACGTTTCAGCCTTGGGAAGGCGGCCCTGGGGTTTTACATCGAGGCGAACGAGAACACGGTCTTCGTTCATCGCCGTTCCTGTGTTGCGAGCCGAGATTGCGATTTCGGCCATGGCCGGGTCATCCGGCATCAGGAAGCCCCGTCCGCCTTTCGTGATCTGGATCCGTCCAGGAATCAGGTCGGCTTCTTTCGGCAGGATGTAGCGGTGCCCTTTGATTCGCGCGACAAATCCGTCGCGTTCGAGATCGGCAAGAATGCTGCGCAGTTCCTGTTTTTGGCTTGGGTCTAATTTGAGTCGCTTCAGCAACTCGTGAGCATCGGCGGGAACGTAATTCTTCCGTCCGAGCATTTGTAGTATGGATTCTTCCATGTCTGTAAAATGGGGCTTTGTTAGTTGCCCCAATGTTTTGGCCGATCCCGGTTGTGTCGGCACGATCTGTAGTTACCGGGAAATAATCCTGCGCGTATTCCGATGATGGAGAAAAGATACAAACCTCTCGCGCCTGGATCCAAGTTATAGAAATTAATCGCTCATTTTTGCGAGAATGCAACTCGCTACCTGGCAGGCTTGGGTCAGGCACCTAACCCTGTCAGGTCTTCTTATTAACCCCGTCAGGTCGATTTTGTTAAGCTGTAATGAATTTTAATTCAGTGGGTTAGGGGGAATGAATGAACGTAGAATCCCAACGCCTTGTCAAAGATTCCAAAGGCAATCGCCTTGACGAAATTACATTTTACAAGGACCTTCCACCCGAACTGTGAATCCTTTTTTCCAGAAAGTTTTGCTGTTGCTGACGGCTCTTTTGCTGGCAGCGACTCAGAATTACTCGGCAAATTTCTGCTCCTGCGCGGGTGAAATTTTCGAATCGGTCTGCCCCTGCGTTGAAGAAATGGCGGAGGCGGATGACTGCTGCCCGAAATCTGTGGATTGCACGGAGACAATCGAATTTGACTGGGGAGACTACCTCCCGACTCAAAACGAATCCCGACTTTCACTGGAAGGCGCCAATCTGGATAATCCAATCCCTTCGGTTGTCGATCAGTTGGTAATCGCACCGTCTGCGATTGCACTTGGCACTGCGGATTTTGCTCCACCTCGTGAGCTTCTTTTTCGGGAGAGTAATGTCTTCGCGAAATTTGTGAGCCTTCGGGTTTGATACCCCATCGCGTCTTCTGCGATGGAACGATTTGGCTTTCCTGCTGACTCGTCCCCGGTTCTACCCCTCACGAATTTTCTTTTTGCTATGACATGTCTCTTTCTGATCTAACAACTTTATCTGATACTAAAACAACAACTATCAATTCCTCCCACGCTCGGCGTCGGGGATTGCCAGCCTGGGTTCTACCGGCTGCATTGTTGATCGGCTTCAGTATCGTATTCCTTCTTCTTTTCGGGAAGCGCCTTCTTCCTGCCCACCCCGTAAGGGTCGCCCCGGTGATCACAGTTCGTCTCCAAGCTGAGGATCAAGGCGAATCGGGCGAGACTGCTTCTGTCTCGAAAGAAACACAAAAATTGGCGGGGAAAGGCTCTTTGCTGTTTCAGGCTTCCGGTTGGGTCGAGCCGGATCCATACATTATTGAGGTCCCGGTTTTGGTGAGCGGTATTGTCGAAACCGTCGAAGTCCTCGAAGGCGAAATGGTAAAAAAAGGACAAGTCCTCGCAACTCTCGTCGATGAGGAGGCGCAACTCGATTACGAGGAAGCAACGCAGGCGATTAATACATTGGAGAAACAGATCGACGCTCACTGCCACCGGATTCCTCAGATCGAGGCGAAGATCGATGGTTTGAAGAAGGTAATCGGAGCCGAAGAGGCACGTTTGCAGGAGTTGGAAGATCAGGTTCAGCGAATGGATGGGCTTGGGAAGGGGAGTGTTTCCGATCAGGAAATCACCGCAGCTAAATTGCAGATGGAGGCGCAGAAAGCGATGCTGGAGAGAGCAAAGTATCGCGTTCCGGAAACGGAAGCGGAACTGGAGGTCGTCTCGCTTGAGCGCCTCGCTATGGATAGTCGACTTCGCGAAGCAAAGATCAAGCAGGCGCGGATGAAGCTCGCGCTCGACCGTCACACGATTCGATCGCCGATGGATGGAATTGTTCTCCATCTCCATGTAGCGCCTGGGAAAAAGCGCATGATCGATATGGACGATTCGAAATCTGCGGTGATCGTCGAACTTTTCGAGCCTCATAAGCTGCAAGCGAGAATTGATGTGCCGCTGACAGAGGCCTCTCTTATCGCGATCGGACAACCCGTCGAGCTGGCCACGGATCTACTTCCGGATGCGACTTTGCGTGGCACGGTAACAAGGATCACCGGGGAGGCCGACCTCCAGCGAAACACTTTGCAAGTGAAGGTCGCGCTGAAAAATCCTGATGCCAGACTGCGCCCCGAGATGCTGGTCCGCGGGAAATTTTTCGCCCTGGCAAAGGGTGGGGGAGAGAATGCTTCAAGGAATGCTCCTGAAACAACGTCGGGTCGTCTTTCGATCTTCATGCCGGAGGAGGCGCTGGTTAGTGGGGATGCCGCTTGGGTTGTCACGAGCGAAGAAACGGCGGAGTTCCGCAGCCTCCAGCTCGGAAGAGAAAAGCGCGACGGTCATATCAAGGTATTGGAAGGGCTGCGCTCCGGCGAGCGAGTCATCCTGCCACCACACCAAAATTTAAAGGAAGGACTGCGGGTCCGAGTTGAGTTATGAGTGAAAAGTCTTCTTCCAAAGCCCTGATCGAAATTCGCGATCTCTCGAAGTCTTACCAGAAAGGCAAGACAACCATCACACCGCTGGAGGGCCTGTCCCTCGATGTTCCGGAAGGCGAGTTCCTTGCACTGATGGGTCCGTCGGGGTCAGGGAAAACCACCCTTCTCAACTTAGTCGCTGGGATTGATACACCGACGACGGGTTCGCTCCGAATCAGCGGGCGCGATCTTTCGCAAATGAGTCGAGGCGATCTGACGAAATGGCGGTCAGAGCATGTTGGTTACATTTTCCAGCTCTATCATCTCATTCCGATCCTGACCGCATACGAAAATGTAGAACTGCCACTTTTGCTATCCAAGTTGTCTCGCCGCGAGCGAAAAAAGCGCATCGAAACGGCTCTCGAATTGGTGGGTTTGTCAGATCGAGCCGGGCATCGCCCCACGGAGCTCTCCGGAGGCCAGGAGCAACGCGTCGCCATTGCACGGGCCATCGTCCACAACCCGGAGTTGCTCGTCGCAGATGAGCCGACTGGCGACCTCGATCGGGAGTCAGCGGATTCTATTCTTGGTTTGCTTCGCGACCTGACAAAAGAGCACGGCAAAACCGTCGTGATGGTGACCCACGATCCGAAGGCTGCGAGCGCAGCCGACCGGACTCTGCACCTGGAGAAGGGGCAACTTATCTCTCCTGCTACCGAAAAAGAGGAGGCTATCGCGACATGAAATTCGTTGTCCTCGCAATCAAAACGCTGACTCGAAATCAGCTGCGAACCCTTCTCACGATTTTGGGAGTGGCGACCGGGATGTTTCTCTTCGCTTCAGTTGAGACGATGCAGCATTCTCTCGGCGAGGCGACGCAGTTGTCGGCAGATGACACCACTCTTGTCGTCTATCGGGAAAATCGCTTCTGTCCTTCGACATCGCGTTTGCCCGAGCACTACGGTCCGACGATCAAAAAACTCGATGGGGTTCGCGAAGTCATTCCGATTCAGATTACGGTCAACAACTGTGGCGCTTCGCTCGATGTCATCACCTTTCGAGGCATTCCTCCGGGAAATCTGAAGTCCTACAATCCGGACCTCCGAATTGTCGAAGGTAACTACGAGGATTTTCTGAAACGTTCGGATGCCGCCCTAGTCGGCGGACACTTTGCCGCGCGTCGTGCGCTGAAACCGGGAGATCAATTTGAAGCCGTTGGTGTTAAAGTGCAGGTGGCGGCGATCATCGAATCTGATTCACCGCAGGACAACAACGTCGCCTACGTTCATCTGCCTTTCTTGCAGGAAGCATCGCGAGTCGGCCTCGGAGTGGTGACCCAATTCAATGTGAAAGTTGACTCAGCTGATCAAATCGACTCCGTCGCTGCGGCGATAGACGAAACGTTTCGCGCCGATCAGCAACCGACCAGCACTCGTCCCGAGAAAGCGTTTTTTGCAGAAACCGCCAACCAAATGATCGAGTTGATTCACTTTACTCGATGGCTCGGGATTGGAGCGGTGGTGGCTGTGTTAGGCCTCGTTGCGAATGCACTTCTCCTGATTGTTCGGGGACGGGTCAAAGAAACGGCAATCCTGCAAACGATCGGATTTTCCAAATACCGGATCAGTTTGCTAGTCGTGATCGAAGGATTGCTGCTGGGGCTACTCGGCGGGCTGATCGGAGTTTTGGGCGCGATGGCGTTTTTCCACTTCAAGTCATTCACCTTTGGCAATGAAGGACTCACCCTGGCAATTGCTCCTTCGCTCACGGTTCTGGTGCGGGGCCTTGCCGTGGCGGTCGGTCTCGGTTTGCTGGCTTCTCTTTATCCTGCCTGGCGCGCTACTTCGAGGCCACTGATCCAAACCCTGAATGCCTGACTTTTTCTGACTATGCTTCCCTTCGCTTACGCTGTTCGAAATCTTTTCCGCGATCCGGCGCGTCTGCTCCAGACCGTCGGTGGAGCAGCGTTAGTGGTCTTTCTCCTGATGACTGCGGCGGCGCTTAACCAGGGGATGAACGAGGTTCTTTCCGCATCGGGATCACCAAAAAATGTGATCCTGATGGGCAAGGGAAGTGAAGAATCGATCGAGCGGTCCGAAGTTCACCTCGAAGCCGAGTCGATTGCGGCTACTGCGATTCGAGGATTGCAGGAATCACTGGGGCAACCGGCGGTTTCCGGAGAAATCACCTATCAGGCTCCGCTCGTGACAGACTCCGGCCACAAAGAGCAGGGGCTTCTCCGGGGAGTGACAGAAAAGGCGTTGCTGGTGCATCCCAAAGTTCGATTGGAAGAGGGTCGCTTTCCCGGTCCGGGAGAAGTCATGGTGGGAATACTGGCGCATCGCAAGTTGGGTGTTATTCCGGAGGAAGTGGGGCTCGGCAAGTCCGTCTTCTTTGAGGGCGCCGAGATGACGATCAGTGGGATTTTTTCCGCGCCTGGAACAGTGCTTGAATCCGAGGTCTGGTTTGATCGGAACGATCTCGCGATTCTAACGCAACGGGATTCGCTATCGGCTGTTCTGGTTCGGCTTGACGGGGCAGAGTTCGAGGATGTCGAAGTTTTCACGCTGCAGCGCAATGACCTCGAACTTGCTGCGGTACGAGAAGATCACTACTACGACAAGCTCGGTGCATTTTACGGACCAATCCGCACAATGACATGGCTCACCGCAGTGATGGTCGCTGCGGGAGCGTTCTTTGGAGGATTGAACACATTATACGCTGCATTTGCTTCGAGGATTTGCGAGTTGGCAACCCTGCAATCCATCGGCTTTCGACGTCGATCGATCTTTCTTTCCCTCGTCCAGGAATCGTTGCTCGCAACTCTGACCGGAACATTGCTCGCGCTTGTTCTGGCCCTTTTGGTTGTCGACGGGATGTCGGTTCCATTTTCCATCGGCACCTTTCGTCTCACCCTGACTCCCACAGTGATTCTCGTCGGACTGTCTGTCGGCGTCGCTCTTGGGACGGTGGGAATTCTTCCGCCCGCGTGGCGAACTCTTTCCCCGGCATTGCCAAAAGCACTGCGATCAAACTAACCTGAAACTAAATCGAAAAACCATGACCATAAAATCAACCCAACTCCTTCCGGCATTTCTTGCTGCTGCTGGGCTTCTCCTATCGGCCTGCGGCGAAAAGGCGACTGAGGAAAAACCATCTGCGGAAACGAAGTCCGACGATTCTGCCCTTTCCGAATTTGTTGTCGAAGAAGCTCACGCGGAATTGAAGCAAATCTCCGAAGTGTTCGCGAAACCGGAGCCTGGAACCGAGGTTGTCATCGGCGGCGAAGTGATGGGGCGAATGAACCCCTTTATCGACGGTCGGGCCATGGTCGTTTTGGGAGATCCAACCAAGCTTACGCCCTGCAATCGGCGTCCGGGAGATGAGTGCACGACACCCTGGGACGTCTGCTGCGATTTACCGGAAGTAATCAAAAGTTCGATTACTACCGTTCAATTCGTTGATGATGATGGAAAGATCATCAAGAGCAGTCTGAAAGGATTTAATGGAATCAAGGAACTGAGTTATCTCACTGTTGCCGGAACGATTGCTGAAGGATCGAACGCGGAAAATTTGCTGATCAACGCTACCGAAGTTCACGTCGCAAAAGAGTCTCCTTACAAAGATGCTCTTCCTGTTTCCGGGCATGGAAGTGAAGCGGAAGCTGCGGCCGAGGAAGCTCCGAAGGAGTAGGGGGTGTAGCGGAAGATGGTAATCTTCCGGCCGAGCCATCTGAGAAGCGCCATAGCTCTGCTGCCTGAATTTTTTCAAATTCAGCTGCGTTGGCACGGTGCTAAATCGCATTATGGTTCGTCAGAAACGCAAACGCGCTCGGTCCGGGGTTGTCCCGGACGGGGCGTGGTCGGTAGGATCAGTGCCATGAAAAATGTATGGCACGCTTGTTTGGCTTTCGTTGTTACCGGATCGATTCTTTCCGCTCGGGAGGCGCTTCCTCCACCTGTTCAAGTTGAAGTCAAACAGGGCGAGTCCATACAGGCGGCTCTCGATAAGTTGCCGGAGAGCGGAGGAATTGTTCGAATCGCCCCTGGCAATTTCGTGATTTCTGAGCCTCTCGTTGTTCGTACTGCCGAAACAAGGATTGAGGGATCGGGTGCGTCGACACACATAATTAACAAGAACGAGGAAGAGCAACCCGCAATTCACATTCGTCCTGACGCCTACGCGGAAGACAAGAAGGCCCGGCTCTGGCGAATTCAGGCCGACAATTTTCGCGTCAGTGGAAATGAGAAAAGCGGCCACGGAATCTTCGCTCAGGGCATACAGGAAATTTTCCTCCATGGCGTTTCGATCGACCATCACGGTGGCCACGGCATTTTTCTCGATTTCTGCTTTGAGGATCCCCGCATCGCTGACTGTATCCTGACATACAACAAGGAATCCGGCGTGCACCTCGTCGGCAATCACGACATCGTTGTTGATGCGAATCACTTTGAAGAAAACAACGACGCGCTTACCTGCCTCGATGGGTTCAATTTGACCTTCAATGGCAACAATATTGACGACCATCTCCGCCACGGTGTCGTCATCGAGAACACCTACGGGTCAGTTGTCACCGGAAACATGATCGAAGAATGTGCAGGAACGGCGATCATTCTCGACCGCGATTGCTACGGGATCACCCTGAGCTCCAATGTGATAGCTCACGATCTTGGCGGCGGTATCGACATGCGGGATGCCTGGGGGTGTGCGATCAGCGCGAACACCTTCACGATCATTCACAAATTTGGCGTGCGGGTATCCAAGGACAGCGGACGCCTCACAATAACGGGTAATAATTTCTCGAACAGCTACCACGGGGAAGGGCTGATGAAGAGAAAAGAGCAGCACGAAAACGAATGGCAGATCGACAGCGGCGAAGGGGTCTTGTTGGAGAGCACGGAAAATAACGTGATCAACGGAAACGTATTCAGCGGGATGGATGCGCACGCCGTGCTTGCCACTGGCACGTCCACAGGCAACTCGATCACCGACAATATCGTCACTGACTACGGTCGCCGAGAGGCAGTCGAGAATCCGATCGCTGTTCCAGCCGATGGAGGCAATCAGGTGAAAGACAATCTTGTCTCCAAACCAGCCAAGCCTGTTCCGGCAGGCCCCGCCAAGCCGTAATTCTGGCGACTCGCAGGCAAGTTTTTGGTAGGGCCGCATACGCCCGACTCACTATTTGTTGGGAATAAGATCGAGGTAGGATCTGGAAATCGCGTGTCGCCATTCAGACCTGCGGTCCTGCATCTCGGGCATTCGTGAACTCTGTGAAACCACAAAAATACTGTAAAATTGAATTCTGTTCACTTTTTTACTGGACTTGTGAACACTTCCATGTATTCTTCCCGAAATCCTTTGGCATATTATGGTTGAACTGCTATCTCCTAACGAAAACGAAGCCGCCGCAGAAAATGGCAAGGAAGCTCCTGCTTCCGCCGCTGCGCCCGATACGTCGGAAGCGGCTTCCCCCGCAACAAACGCAAAA
>Ga0181587_10003685_pt1 | contig 12726 bp, 20 predicted proteins | sample 071ome_27_FD_132463 | JGI IMG/M metagenome (GOLD analysis project Ga0181587, IMG submission 132463) | Coastal salt marsh microbial communities from the Groves Creek Marsh, Skidaway Island, Georgia - 071409AT metaG (megahit assembly) | ecosystem: Environmental > Aquatic > Marine > Intertidal...
ACGTTGTCACTTGATAGCATCGGCCAAAAGAAGACTCAAAAAACAGACGTAACATATGGTTTTAATCTTGCTGGCGCAATGAAACGTTTTGAAAAATTACGCAAAGATCCAAAAATTGCAAAGATAATTAAAAAACAATTACCTCCTTTAATTATTCAAAAAATAACTGATACTTTAACTGCAAAAGTTACAAAAAAAGGAAGTAAGTATAATTTTGAAGACAAATCAACAGGATTAGGAATAGAAGTAAAAGGAACTGAATTAAAAAAGAAAGTTAATGATTACGTTGAACAAAGACTACAAGGAAAACAACCTTCTTTTGATGAAGAACCTGAACCACAAGATATGGGTGTAGAACCATATGATGAAGAAGCGGAAGAAAAAGAAGCAAAAGCCAGATTGACAAAGGATGATTTTGAAACTAGAAAAATTGTAAAAGAGTTAGAAAAAATGATCGCCTCAGGTGACTGGATGCACATTGCACCTCTTTTTGGATTCTCAGGCGCGCCAGGAGTAAGATCTTGGTATCTTCGCTATCCAGAAAGAAAATTTATGATTATGCAAGCTGCCAGATCTGATATGGGGCCGGCAGGTGCTAAAAGATATTTAGAAGTTTTCCGTCAAATGAGAGAAAACTTAGCTGATACTTTAATTACTCTCAGCCCTAACAAACCAGGTGTATTAGATTTAATGATATCTGAAATTACTAACAAAACAAGTCTTTCAACGTCAGATCAAGCAATGATCGATCTATTAGAAGAAATGAGAAATAACATAGAAGACCTGTCAAACCTTTATCAAAGTGATGTTTCTTATGAAAAACTTGAAGAAAATAACCCAGAAGAGCTTAAAAGACTTTCGAATACGCCGGGAGGCTCCTTACTTCGTTTCGCAATAGGCTCAGTTTTTGATAAAATTATTAAAGACATGGATACTAAATGGCATGAAGAAATGAGCGATTACTTAGAGTTGGAAAATGGTTTAAAAAAATCAGATGCTGACAGATTGGCATATTATTTTACCGGTTTAAAAGTGAAGCCTAGCAAAGGAGATTTTGAAGCTGATAAATCTAAAATATCAAAAACAGTTCAAGAATTTACCAACGTAGGTATTGAATCAAAAGAATTTTTTGATGCTTTAAGATATTCTCAAGGTTGGTTCTTTTCTACACTTGATAAACAGTTGAGAGAAAAAGGTCTTAAAGGTCAGGCGCTTGATAATTATTATTCTATGGTCAGAGGTTTAACTAGTCAACCGCTTTATACAAGAGACAAAAAATCAAAGTCTGGTTTTAAATTAGATAAAAAAGTTTATAAAAGTTTAAAAAAAATGATTGAAGGAAAAAGTGGTGCAATTTCTGCTTATTTAGATAACTTAGCTATAGAGCAATTTCAACAATCAACACAAAAAAAGTTAGAAAAAATTAAATCAGAAAAGCCAGATATATTCATGGAAAGTTTTAGTAAGTTAGTTAAAAGGTTTATGTAAATGTCAATATACTCTCTAATTGAATCCATTGCAAAAAATGGAAAAAATAATTTAAAATTTAACATGACAAATAGTCTTCAAGGAAACTATAACGAAACAATTCGTAATGAAGATGTCATTGATTTGCCGCTTAAGGCTGTTAAATCTGACTGGCAAGAAATTGACAATACTTTAAAGAAAACATATTTAATTGACAACGTAAAGCAAAAAATATATTTTATTGAAAATGTCATATCAGCATCAGATAAAATTAATCATCATCCAAAAATAATAATACATGATAATAATTTTCAAATTGTATTATTTACGCATGATATTAATTCAATAAGTCATTATGACTTAAGTTTATCAAAAATAATTGATGACATATACGAAGATTCAAAATACATTATTTAAGAGGAAATAGTTTATGCATATTACAAACAAAAAAGAATTAATCAATATTTTGAGGAATGCAATTATTAAAGAAAATGATGAGTATGCAGATTTAATTGCAAAAAATATTAAAAATAATAATCTGCTTGAACAAGAAGACGAATCGGAAGAAGAACCTTCCGAAGACGAATCGGAAGAAGAACCTCCTGAAGAAGAATCTGGAGAAGAACCTCCTGAAGAAGATGACTTAGAAGACGATTCAAAGAATTTTGCTGCTGAAAAAGCCCTGGCGCTAGGAAGCTATGATGCTGACGCGGATGAAGTTACATTTGATCAAGTTGTTGCTGCTGTTAATATATTAAGAGCCGGAAAGTCTTTAAAAAATAAAAATGTTAAAACTGAACTTAACGATTATTATGAAAGATTAGATGAGAATGAAAGATCTGTTCTTTTACTTTTTTTAAAAGAGCTTTCAAAAATTATGACAGGAGCGATTGAAGGTGAGGATGCGCAGGATCCAAGTGATCCAAAAACTTATTTTGACATAACAAAAAGAGAAAAAGAAGAAGCAGCAGACAAAAAAGCACGCGATGAAGACGGAGATTCTGAAGAAAACGATCAAGAAATTGATCAACAAAAACAAAGACCAAAAAGTATCACAACAGATGCAGAAGATACTACTCCTCCGATCCGCGTTAACGAATCTCAAGATCTAAGTAAGTGCAAAACATTTATTTAAATTTAAATCGTCAAGGTGTTAAAATGAACTTAAAAAGCAAAAAATATAAAAAAAGACTATTAAAAGAATTAATTGATATGCCTAGTTCAATTGAATTCAAAAGAATACAAGTTCAAGATTGTAAAATTGAAATACCGCCAACTTTTCGAGACATATTTCTTGCATTATCTGGGTACTCTAGAGAAGAGACAAGAAGTTTGCTTAGAAAAAGATTTTCTGAAATTAAAGGATGGGACATTCCTATTACAACAATAAGAGGTGTATTTAGTGATGAAGTAATAAAATCCATCAGCGGTTATGTATCTGATTATTTGACAATGATAGGTTTGCCATCTGCTTTTTGTGTTATTCTTCAAAAAGCAGTAGATTTATTTAATTACGCTGCTAAAAAAATTCTTGATATTAAAGAAGATTACCAAGAAGGTGATTCAAGTGAAGAAATTGATTTAGAAGTTTTAGAACTAATTAAAAATGCAATAAATGCTGATAGTATTAAAGGGCCTTTGGCTCGAAATACTGAATTGTTGCGCGCACCATTTTACGGATCAGCATCAATTGACGGCCAGATTGAAATTATATATCCTTTATTGTACGTTTATCCTAATTTAATTAGACAATATGCAGAATCTTCGGCTGCCGGCTCCGGAATGCTTGATGCAAGCTTGGCACAATCAGATTATGAAAATTTTAAAACTAACATATATTTTAGAGTTAAAAGCATTATCATTAATCAAAACATAGATCCGGTAGAAACCTATAGAAATATGTTTGCAGCAGCCGGAATTGGAACGTTTGTGAGAAATGATACAATTAAAAAATTAAGGTCAGAGGAGAAAAACGAAGCCATTAGGACTGTTATGAAAATTAAAAAGTTTCTATTAGATACAATAATATCTTTATTTTTAAAAACGTCAAGGTATTTTAAAATATACGGAAGTCGCTTATCTGCCGTAGGATATGATTCTAATTTTGAACAACAAATCAGAAATAATCATCAGGACTTTAGAAACATAGCTTAAAATAATACAGGAGAAAAAATGGATAAAACACAACAAAGCTGGATACCTGAAATTATGTATGAAGAAGCCGAAGACGGTATATCATCAAACATACCTTTCATTATGGTTCCAAAAAATGAAACAATGCCAGTTCAGCTTTTTATATTTGAAAATAAAGTAACAGGTGAATATGAACCAGGTGCCGATGGTGAAATGTTACCAATACATGAAATGGAATTGTATCAATATGCAAATATGAACTATTTAAAAAGAAATCTTTCTATAGAACTTTATGATCAGGTCAGATTAGCTTTAGGACTTAAAAAAATGAAAGATGCTACTAGTTCTGGTAAAAAAATAACTGAAAAAATAAGAAAAAATATATCCTAGCTTAATATATAAATAGGAAGCATATAATTTCTTGGAGTACATATGAAATTCAACATAGATAGAATTAGTCAATTAGCAGGAATTAAATCAACACGAAACAGAAGAAGCCTTAATGAATCATATTCCGCATTGGACGAAATGGAAGAAATGGATCATGATTTAGACGAAATGGAAGAAATGGATCATGATTTAGACGAAATGGAAGAAGATTCTCTTTATGAAAAAAAGGAAAAAGACGATGAAGACGATGAAGTCGATGAAGACGATGAAGTTGTTGAAATCAATGAAGCTGATTTGGTGAAGGAATTAAGACGAGCAAAAGTTCTTATGCGTGAGAGCAGAAAACGCCAACAAAAAAGAAAGCAAAACTTACTAGAAAGTCAGCTTAAAGCTGTCATTGATCAAGAAGTTAAAAACGTTCTTAAGGAATTAAATTTAGGTTCTACTTCTTCTTGGCTTTATGGAAAAAACAAACCAAGAAGAAGTAAAAAAGGTTATACACATCAAGGATCTTTTCTTAAGGGTATAGGGTTTAAATAAAAATATAATATTTTTTTATAAACTGCCCAATTTCATATTAATATTAACTTAAATAAGAGGTTTATATGGAATATGAAATTGGGCAAGTTTTGTATATATGCAATCAAAAAAATTTAAGTATTGTTCCTGTCTTGGTGGTTGAAAAAATTTTTAAAAAAACCTTAGAGGACGAAAAAACAATATTTAGCGTAAGATTCCCAGATAAAGAGAAAACTATAGTCGCTCTTGAAAAACTACCAGGAAAAGTTTTTACATCTATAGAAGCTGTAAAAAGTTTCATGTTTGAAAATACAAAAGACGCAATTGAAAAAATTGCAACAAATGCTGTCAAGGTAGAAGAAAAATATTTTGAAAAATATAAAGCAGCAATTGGGCAAAAAAATGTTAGTGCTGATGTTCAAAATGATAAAAAAGTGCAAGTAGAAAAAAATAATGATATAATAATGGTGGACCTTGGCGGTGGAGTTAAGGCAAAAGCAAGTTCAAATATTTTAAAACAGGTTATAAATAAATGAAAGTACTATTATTAGATGCATATAATTTAATTTACAGAGCAAGAAGTGGATTTACAAAAGGTGAATATGCAATTGTTTATAATTTCTTTAGAGGGATTCGCCCAATTGTAGAAAAGTTTAATCCAGACAAAGTTTATTTTGTACTAGAAGGAAAACCACAGTTTAGACAAACTCTTAGCGAAGGTAATTATAAGTCAAACAGAAAATCAGCAGGTGACGATTTTCATAGGCAAAAAGCTGCAATTATTAATATCGTAGGTGAGCTTTTTCCTTTTGATTCAATTAGGCATCCTGAGTTAGAATGTGATGATACAGCAGCTACGTTTGCTGCAATTCATTGTAGACAAGGCGATGAAGTAGTAATTGTAAGTTCAGATTCTGACTTTATTCAATTATTAAACATTCCGGATTTTAATATTCAGCTATATAATCCTATTAAGAAAATTTTTGTTTCAGCACCAGACTATGATTATGTTACTTGGAAAGCTTTAAGAGGCGATGCAACAGATAATATATTTGGTATACCGGGTATAGGTGACAAAACAGCTGAAAAAATTGTTAAAGATCCACAAAAAATGAAAACACTCTTAGAGAATAAAGAGAAAAAAGAAATATTTGAAAGGAATGTTAATTTGATTAGATTGGTAGATTTTTCAGGCGACATGTCTAAATTAGAGAAAAAAACAGGATCAGGTGACTGGGAAATGTTATATCACACTTTTGAAGACTTAGGTTTTGAATCAATGTTAAAAGAAAAAACTTGGAATAAATTTATTAAAACTTTTGGGAGGTTATAAATGTTTTTAGATGATAAAATACAATCTAGGCTTAGAGAGCTTAAAAAAATTAATGAAAATGAAGTTGTAGAAAAAAAAGGAGACATATATGTTGCAACAAACGTATTGTCTGGTGAAAAAAGAATATTAGAAGATAAAAACTTAATTGAGTCTTTAAGTCTTGAAACATCTAATACTTTAAACGAAAAGAAAATTCTTAAAGGATAAAAATGCAAAAAAAAAGAAAAATTATCTTTGAAAATAATTTTCACAATGAAGTAAAAAAAGGAATTGACGTTTTAACAGACGCAGTTAAAACTACAATGGGCCCAAAAGGAAAATTAGTAATGATACAACAAGGGGATGAACATCCGATTATTACTAAGGACGGTGTAACAGTTGCAAACAATGTTAATCTTGTTAATGATATTCAAAACCTAGGGGTAAAAGTCATTAAAGAGGCTTCTTCAAGAACTGCCGAGGAAGCTGGAGATGGTACTACCACATCAACAGTTCTTGCTCAATCAATTTTTAATGAAGGCTTAAAAATGAAAGCAGCAGGATACCAAATGGATTTAATGAAAGAAGGTATATTGTTTGCAAAAGAAAAAATAATTGATTATATTGATCAACTTAAAAAGCCTATTACAAAAGATGAAGAGTTAAAAAACGTCGCATTGATATCAGCAAATGGAGAAGAAGATATATCAAATTTAATTGTTAAGGCAATTAAAAAAGCCGGAGCACATGGTTCTATTATTGTAGAAGAAGCAAAAGGATACGCTTCATCGTTAATCACGGTTAATGGTTTTAAAACAGAGCGTGGCTTTTTATCTCCATATTTTGTAACAGATAAAAATAAAATGTCATGTGAATTTAAAAAACCTTTGACTTTGTTGGCAGATTGTCATTTCAATTCAATACATAAAATTATGAAACCTTTAGAATTGTCTTTAGAAATCGGCCGGCCGATTGTTATCATTGCAAATGGATTTGAAAACGAAGTTTTACAAGGTTTAGTACTTAACAAAACAAAAGGGTCATTACAAGTTAATGCAATTAAGTCTCCTGGTTTTGGAAGTTCTCGTCATGAAATGATGATCGATTTGCAGGCAATTCTTGGCGGCACAATCATAGATGATAATTTTGACATGAAAAGCTTTTGCAAAGAAGATTTTGGTAGCTGTGATAAAATAATTTCAACAAAAAATACTACAATGTTTATTGACAATAATCTTGATTATAATTCTAGTTCTGTTCAAGAAAGAATACTTTCTATTAAAAATAGATTGTCAGGCTATGACATAGATGAACGTGAAAAAGAAGTATTAAACTATCGACTTAATCAACTTGCAGGCGGTGTATGCATACTTCGTGTTGGCGCTTCTACTGAATCTGAATTGATTGAAAGATATGATCGTGTAGATGATGCTTTAAATGCATCCAAGGCGGCTATGCAAGAAGGAATATTGCCTGGAGGAGGAATAGCATTAATTAAAGCTCAAAAAATGTTAAAAGAACTTGTAATTAAAGATATCGATCCAAATATAAAGGCAGGAATTGAAATCATGACTCGATCTTTAATAGCTCCATTTTGTCAAATACTTAAAAACGGTGAAAAAAATCCTGAAACTGCGGTTGCAAAAATTATTAAAAATAATTCTTTTGAATATGGATATGATATTAGAAAAAATATTTTTGGCAATATGTATGATTTAGGAGTGATAGACCCACACAAAGTTGTAAGATGTGCCTTAGAAAATGCAGTTTCTTCTGCAACTATGCTTTTAAGTGTAGGTTGCGGCATGATTGAATTAAACAATTCAGGAGAAGAATATGAAAAAGAATAAAATTAAATCTCTTTTAGAATCAGCTGCTTATAAACTTGAAAAAAAATTAACAACCAATGTTTTAACGTTAAAATTAGAAAGGGAAACACATGTCCCAGACTTGATGACAAGAATTAGAATATTACCTGGCGTGGCTGTTGTTGCGCAAAAAGATAAAGTTGCTAGATTTTTTGATGGAGATGCACAATTACAAATAAGCATAAAATATTTAGCATCATCCGACGATATATTTGATTCTATAGAAAAAATTTGTAAAATGATTAAAAATTTACCAGGAGTAAAAGCAATAGGAGTCGATCAACACAACAAAAGAGTAATAACAAAAGATGGAAAAAAAATTATGTTTTAATATTTTCAAGAGGAAACTATGGAAGATAAAGAATACACACCTGAAGAATTAAAAACATTGTCAGATCTTGCAATCAAAGAATTATTTTTAAAAATTAGATCAAAAATATTATTGAAAAGCAATACCGAAGAACAAAAAGAATTAGAAATTTATTATTGCTATGTTTCTAAAGAATTGGAAGATAGAAACAAAACCTAAATTACGTGTAAGTTTATAAAATAAATGTTATAATATTAATACACTAAAGGAGTAAAATTATGGCATCAAATTTAGATATGTATTTTAAAAGTTTATCTAAAATACCATTATTAACAAAGTCGCAAGAAATAGAACTTGCAAAGAAAATAGAGTTAGGAGACGCTGAAGCAAGAAAACTTATGGTTAAATCAAATCTTCGATTAGCCATATCCATTGCAAAAAAATATGCAAAATATGGATCAGACATTGAAGATGTAATTCAAGAGTCAAATATAGGATTACTTAAAGCGGTCGATAAATTTGACTGGAGAAAAGGATATAAATTTTCAACTTATGCATGTTGGTGGATCAGGCAAGCTGCAACTAAAAGATTGACTGCAGACAGCTCCTTGGTTCAAATACCTACACACGTAGTTGCAGAAACTAGAAAAATATTACAAGCTATTCAAGAATATAAAGACACGCTTCATTCTGAACCTTCAATTGAAGAAATAGCTGATGTACTTAATTTAGAAGTTAAAATTGTAAAAAATGCATTAGATTCAATTAAAGCAAAAAATGCGTTATCAATTGATACACCAATATCTGATGATTCATCAAGAAGTATTGGTGATATGATACCTGATAATCAGAATATTCATCCAGATGAATTAATTGATAGAAGAAACTTAACAAACCTTATTTTATCTTCTTTTTCAAAACTTACAAAAAGAGAAGAATTAGTGCTTAGAATGAGATTTGGATTGCCTGATCTTGTTGAAAATGACAATAATGTATATGACATAAAGGAGTAAAACATATGATGCCAAAAGGTTTTAAAACAAAAAATGGATATGGAACAACTAAGTCGCTTGGAGGCGCCTCATATCATGAAATTGCTAAAAAAATGACAGAAAAAGGATATAAGATGAATCATTCAACTGCAAGAAATTTATTTGTATCATCTTTAATGAAAATTGCAAAAGATGTTAATTCATTATATGAAAACAAAAGATGTGAAAAGAGCATTGCAATCGACCCTAGATTTCAAGAAGCAATTGCTGAGTTTATGAAAGATGTCAAATAATAAAAACACCTTACACAATATTTTAAATTTAAGCAAAGAAACAGAACTACTTGAATCTTTAGATTGGGATGAAGATGTTTTAGAAAGCTTATATGAATATTTAGATATTCATTTTACCGGGGATAGTATTATTACTCCTGACATATTACTAGAAGATATCAAAAAACATTATGGCGAAGCATGCTCAAAAGTTTTACGAGAAATGTTTATTGAAATTTCATTAAAAAATGGATTACATATATATGACCCCGACATTGAAAATTAAATCAGGAGATTTAGTTAGGCACATATTAAGGTATGATAGGCCTCGTAATAAAAGACATGGCGTTGTTCTTTCTAATTACTTTAAAGAAACAGATTGGTTTTATGTTCTTTGTGATGGCAAAAAAGAACGCTGGCATATAAGTAATATAGTTTTAGTATAAATTTTATTGGAGGTATGTTTATGTCACTACATTGGCAAAAACCAGGAGTTAATCACGTAGGAGAATATCAAGCATCAGGGCATGCATTTGTAATGCCAGATAGCGCAACAGATAGAGAAGTTAACTTAAAATATGTTGCTAGTGCAGTGACAGTTACATGTACCGGTGCTGGAGACACGATTACATTTTATGATGGAGAAGGAGTTGCTCGATCAATTGACCTTAGCGCTGCAGGAACGTATACATTCAATGTAAAATTTGTCAGGCTAGGATTGACGGGATCTTCTACCAACGCAATGGGTGCAGTAATTGCATTAACAAACATACCTGCTGCATTCTATGAGCCATCTAAGTGGGGATCTATGGGAACAATATATACAACATAATAATGTGTTTCCTATAAAATTATTACCAGGTGATCTAGTAGAAATAGAAAAAGCATCATTTATATTGTGTTGTGCTAGGCAATCATTGTCACACGAATGGATTGGAAGGGCGTTAGATCGCCCTTTACTTTTTGGATTAATTATTGCAGAAGGTGAAAAATCTTTTATGGAAGTTATCTACGACGATGAATGGATATCTACAGACAAAGAACAAAAAATTATGTACAAAGTTTACGTACAGGGTAAGATAATAAAATTAGATGAACGTTCCTTTGGGAGTAAATTGTGAGCAAAAAAAAGAAAAAAATAGTAGCTGTATCTGGTGGATTTGACCCGATTCATATTGGACATGTTAGAATGATACAAGATGCAAGAAAGTTAGGTAATGTCATTGTATTTTTAAATACAGACGAATGGCTTAAAAGAAAAAAAGGATACGTTTTTATGCCATGGCAAGAAAGAGCAGAAATACTTTTAGGGATAAAAGGTGTCAAAGAAGTCTATTCTGCGATGGATGAAGATAATACTGTTTGTGAAGCCCTGAAGTTTTACAAGCCTGATATATTTGCAAACGGTGGAGATAGAAAACCCGGTCATGTGCCTGAATATCAAGTATGCGAAGAACTAGGAATTGAAATGGCGTTTTCAGTCGGCGGTGATGACAAACCTCAATCTTCATCATGGTTGGTTGAAAAATCAAAACATGCAAAAATTGATTATGGCAATGGGATAGTATTTTAATGAGCAAATTATTTCTATTTGACATGGATGGTACTTTAACACCAGCCAGAAAGAAAATGAATTTTGAAATGTTATCTGCTTTAGAAAAACTCCAAAGATCAGGTTGGGAAATAGGAATAATTAGTGGTTCTGATTATGAATATATTGAACAACAATGTGATTTATTGTTTGATCTTTCACCTATTGATGTTACAAAAATACATTTTCTACCTTGCAATGGAACAAAATATTATAAAAGCTTTAAAAAAGTTTGGGAATATGATATGCGTTCAAAACTAGGTGGTAAATTAATGAATAGGCTGTATAAAACATTACTTGGGTTTCAAAAAGGTATTGTGTCAATGCATCCTGATATTCCTTTGACAGGAAACTTTTTTCAAATGAGAGGATCAGTTTTAAATTGGTGTCCAATCGGAAGGAATGCTTTGCATCCTGATAGAGAAAAATGGGTCGAATTAGATAAAAAACAGCATATTAGAGAAACATTTATTGCCCAATTTTATTTTAATTACAATTCAGAAATAATAACAATTAAGTTAGGCGGTGAAACTAGTTTTGATATATACCCTAAAGGGTGGAATAAAACTTTTTCTTTAGATAAAAAGCCTTTTATTGAATATAATAAAATATATTTTGCAGGAGATAGATGTTATAAAAACGGAAATGATGAAGAACTATATAGATTCTTAAAAGAAAAAAAATATTGCAATGCATTTCAAGTAAACAAACCAGAAGATACAATAGAATTAATAGAAAAAGTAATTAAGGAGAAAAAATGAAAAAAGAAGAAATAGAAGTGTTGGTAAACTTAAGACAAAAAACTTTAGCGAGGTTTAGCCGTTTGCGAGATTATAAAAATAATACAAATGCTATTATGAAAGAAATAGAACATGCTAAAGCATTGCATGAAGTAATTGTTGAAATTGACAAAGTGTTAAAAGAGCATGTAAATTTTTCAGATAAAAAATAAAAACTTGTTACAATTTTGTTAAATTCCCTCATATGTAAAAATATGGGGGATTTTTTATGTTGTTTTTTTTCTTTTTGAGTTTGCTAAGTTGTGTTGAATCGTCCTTAATAAAAGTTGTAGAACAAAAACCACAAATTGTTGTACACCCACAGGATTTATTTTTTGGTCATATTGAGTCAGGTCATGAAAGTGGCGAAGAAATGTTTTCAATACTAAATACAGGAAATTCTGATCTCTATGTTGATCCTATTCTTATGGACGGGAGTAGGAGGTATAACATTCCTGAATTTGAAAATGAACAACTTATAATACAACCAGGCGAAATATTAGATGTTCCTGTGAATTATCTGCCAATTACCTACGAACACAACGGTGCAGTAGTTAAGATATTATCAAATGACGAAGAAAATCCAGAGATATTTGTTAGATTAGAAGGATATGGAGATGCTCCAAAAATAGAAGTGGACCCAGAATACGTTGACTACGGAGACATATCAATTGGTTGTGACAATGAATATCGGGTCACAATTAAAAACTTAGGAAACATAGATTTAGAAATTGAAGATGTTGTTCAAATGACAACGCTACCTAACGATATTAATATTGATTATGGAAGCTTGCCTCCACCTCCATGGAGTTTGTTACAAAATGAAGAGATAGATCTTTTAATAAAATATACACCTAATGATATCGGTCCCGATGAAAGTATTGTTCGAATTGATAGTAATGATCCGACCAATGAAAGCTTAGAAATTGTGCAAGAAGGTAACGGTGACGTTGAACACTGGATGATTCATGAGTGGGTTCAAGAAGAAGAAATGATTTATGATATTCTTTGGATTATTGACAATAGCGGCTCGATGAATACCTTTCAAACTCGATTATCTTCAAACATGTCAAATTTTATGACATATATTAAT
>Ga0181587_10003687_pt1 | contig 12723 bp, 12 predicted proteins | sample 071ome_27_FD_132463 | JGI IMG/M metagenome (GOLD analysis project Ga0181587, IMG submission 132463) | Coastal salt marsh microbial communities from the Groves Creek Marsh, Skidaway Island, Georgia - 071409AT metaG (megahit assembly) | ecosystem: Environmental > Aquatic > Marine > Intertidal...
CGGGACGGCGAATGTCGACGGTCCCGTCGGCAGTATGCTGCGACGAAGGAAGCCGAAGGCCAGGCCACTTGAAGCGGGGTTTTCTTGGTTACTTCTTTTTAAAAAGAAGTAACGCCCGCCCGGAAGGGCAAAACCCACGCCGGCAGGCAAAAACCCTCCGTCAGGAGAAACCCCGCCCGGCAGGGAAAAACCTGCGCCAGCAAGAGCAAACCCACCCGACAGGGCAACACAAACCGCACCAACAAGATCATAAAATTTTTCCGTTAAAGCCCCTTAAAGTCCCTACCTGCAAGTTATCCTGATTTCACAAATCAGCCACTGCCAAAAGACATATCAGTAGAAAGGTTTCAAGTCATGATGTGTTTGACAGAACACCCCCTCCTCGCTATTTTAGGCAGGCTTTTCACATCGAAAACGCCACCAGGAAACCATCATCAAGGGGAAGCAAATGGGCAGGATTCAATGCCGTTTTATACTGCTGTTGCTGGCATCATTGACCAGTTTTTCAGCCCTCGCGGAGAAGAATCTCTCCGGTGTCTGGGTGGGCAATTACAGTGAGGATTTTCCTGACCGATTGCCTGGGCCGGAACTGGGGGACTACGGCGGACTACCTATCAATGAGGCGGACAGAATGCGTGCGCAGAGCTGGAGTGCCTCGCTGATTGCGCTGCCGGAATACCAGTGCAGAGTGCATCCTTCTGACTATGCCAGCAGTTTTGCCAATATTCGGATCTGGGAAGAACGTGATCCGATCAGCGAGGAGCTGATTGCCATTCGCATCCAGCATTTTGCCTGGCAGACTCGCCGCACCATCTGGATGGATGGCCGTGAACATCCCCCGGAATATGCCCAGCACACCTCCATGGGCTTCTCCACCGGTGAGTGGCAGGGACATCAGCTGAAAATCAAAACCACCCATCTGAAGGAAGGCTGGCTGCGTCGTAATGGTGTGGCGCGCAGCGATCAGGCCACCGTTACCGAATACTTTATACGTCATGGCGATATCCTGACCTGGACCGTGATCATCGATGACCCCATCTATCTGGATGAACCCTTTATCCGCAATCGTGATTACATATATTCCATCGACGCCCAGGTGGGCAGCTACCCCTGCGACCCGGTTATAGAGATGGTCCGTGAACCAGGCTACATCCCTCACCACCTGCCTGGACAGAATACTGACATGTTGATTTATTCCCGTCGCCATGACATCCCCCTGGAGGGCGCCATGGGCGGAGCACAGACCATGTATCCCGAATATGCCGAACGCCTGCGTGATTTGCCCAGGCCCAGTGAACAGGAAGGACAGGAGTAACAGACCATGACGTTTTTCAAGCAAATCACAAGCGTGCTTGGCCTGGGCCTGATCCTGGCTGCCCCTTTATCCCGGGCGCAGGATTTTGACAGTGTCGAGATCAAGACGCTCAAGGTACGTGACAATATCCATATGCTGGTGGGCTCCGGCGGCAATATCACTGTACAGACAGGCGATGAAGGGGTTCTTATCATCGACACCCAGTATGCCCAGTTGTCCGACAAGATTCTCGCTGCAATTCGTGAGCTTTCTGACAAGCCGCTGCGTCACATCATCAATACCCATCACCATGGTGACCATGTGGGGGGTAATGCCAACCTGAAAGCCGCTGGCTTCACTCCTGTTGGTGGCAATGTTGGCGGTGATCTGGGGGACGCGGGTGAGGGTGCCCGTATTCTGGCTCACGAAAATGTGCTGCTGCATCTGTCAGCAGATGAGAATGTGTCTTTTGACGCCTGGCCAACCCTGACTTATTTCACTGAGAAGAAGGATTTCTATTTCAATGATGAAGGCATTCGGATCATGCATATGCCCAATGCCCACACTGATGGCGACAGTATTATTTATTTCCGTAAATCTGATGTCATCACCACCGGGGATGCCTATATCACCAGTTTCTATCCTTTTATAGATATGAGCTCTGGCGGCACAATTCAGGGGTTCATTGATGCGGCCAATGCCATCATCGATCTGATCATTCCGGTATATGGACAGGATGGCGGTACCTTGGTCATTCCGGGGCATGGCCGCCTGAGTGATATCGGTGATGTTATCAACTGGCGGGAAATGCTGACCATCGTCAGGGATCGTATTCAGGATATGAAGGACAGGGGCATGAGCCTGGAGGAAGTGCTTGAGGCCAGGCCAACCTTTGATTACGACCCCCGTTGGGCCGGTCAGGGGATTTTCTCCACTGAAAATTTTGTTACTGCAGTTTACACAACCCTGGACAACTAAGGAGCAGACCATGAAAAATCGAATTATCCAGATGCTCCTTGTTTCAGGCCTTTCCCTGACAGCTGTGCAGGCCTGCGCCCAGTTTGGACCTCCACCCGCTGCGCCTATAGAAAATGCCCGTGAGGCTGCGCCGATCGACATTACCGGTTACTGGGTAGCGCTGGTGACCGAGGACTGGCGATTCCGCATGATCACGGCCAAGGCGGGTGACTACGAAGGTATTGGCCTGACCCCCAAAGGCAGGGAAATCGCCAATGCCTGGGATCCTGAGGCTGATACTGCTTCGGGTAATGCCTGCAAGGCCTATGGTGCCGGTGGCCTGATGCGTATACCTACGCGTCTGCATATTACGTGGGAAAGCGATAATGTCCTGAAAATTGAAACCGATGCCGGCAAACAGGTGCGTCGCCTGAAGTTTGGTCCCGCCCGGGATAATGCCGGTGCAGGCACGCTTCAGGGCGTTAGCAATGCCGAGCTGCTGCTGGAGCGTGACAGTCCGTTCGGGCCGGTCACCTGGGGCAGTATCAAGGCTGTGACCACAGATATGGCTCCTGGCTATCTGCGACGCAATGGTGTGCCCTACGGCAACCAGGCCGAGCTTACCGAGCATTATGAACTGCTGATCGGCGGGGATGGCACAGAGTACCTGATGGTGATTGGTGACCTTGCTGATCCGGAACACCTGACGCAATTGTTCACCACCTCGACCAATTTCAAGCGGGAGCCTGACGGGTCCAAATGGAATCCTACGGACTGCGTGGCAAACTAGACAGGACTTGTAACAAAAAAGGCCGCAGTTGCGGCCTTTTTTGTGTGCGCTATATCCAGCGCTGTTATGTTCGCCTATTCAAAGGTCTGGTCAGCATCAAAACCCCAGCCGAAACCATCGGAAGGGCGCAAAATGGATTCCATCCGCATACGGTAATCGGTGGCATCACGTGAAGGCTGTCCGGTAATAACCACTTCATCACCTGGTTTGAAGGAGGTGCGGGTCAGGCCCTGGCGCATCAGCAGGCTGGCGCCGCCCCACTCAACGCCCCAGCGTTGCATGTTGCCCTCGGCATCCGGCGCCATCACCATGACGGAGGAGTGGGGGTTGCGAAAATTCATCTGGATCAATTTGCCACGGATTTCGATCATGTTGTCCATGTCGTAAGTGGCCTGGAACGAATGGTGGGCACTGGCTGTCTGGAAAAACAGCATACTGGCAAGGACAACGAAGGCGTTACGTAATTTCATGCAGGCTTCCCCTAACTGCTGATACTGAGTGGTTTTAAGAACTGGCACGATTATAACTGAATGGTGTTCGCCTTGGCATACTTTACTTCATGGCTATTCAGCAGGCATTAAAAAACCGGCTAATGCCGGTTTTTTAATTAAATCAATAGCTTATCAGGCTTTAAGGGCCTTGATAGCGCTGTTCAGGCGGCTCTTGTGACGGGCAGCCTTGTTGGCGTGGATCAGGCCTTTGTCAGCCATACGGTCAATGACCGGCACGGCGGACTGGTAAGCGGCGGTAGCCTGGTCATAATCCTGGGTTTCAATGGCAGCGTTTACCTTCTTGATATAGGTGCGCACCATGGAACGGGCACTGGCGTTGTGCTTGCGGCGTGCTTCTGCCTGTTTTGCCCTTTTGCGGGCCTGTGGAGAGTTAGCCAATGGGGTCTCCTTCTCTCTGCTCTGTTGCTCTGGTCTGTGTGTCTATTAGTGCCGATTAAGGTCAGCACCCTGAAAAAAGACGCGAATCATGCAGTTTTCGCCCGCTTTTGTCAACTCCAACGCCATGATATGCGCCCATACTGGCTGTGATAATATGCGACGTCACCAAATACAGCCCGGAGACCCCCCAAGCGTGCAGAAAGCAGAAGACAGGCAGGAGACCTCAGAAGTCGCCAAATCCAGCCTGCAAGTCTCCCTGATGACATTTCTGTCGAGAATTCTTGGCCTGGCCCGGGAAATCGTTTTTGCAGCGGTGTTTGGGGACGGGCCTGCCGCAGATGCCTTTTTTGTCGCCTTCCGGATTCCCAATTTCCTGCGTCGCCTGTTTGCCGAGGGCGCCTTTTCCCAGGCATTTGTCCCGGTACTCTCTGAATACCGGAAAACCCGTCCCTTCGATGACATCAAGGAACTGGTCGATCATGTGGCTGGACGTTTGTCATCCATTCTTCTGCTGGTCACCATCATTGGTGTTATTGGAGCACCGGTTATCGGCGGCATTTTCGCCTACGGATACCGGGATACGCCTGACAAGTTTGCCCTGCTTGTCGACATGCTGCGTATTACCTTTCCCTATATCCTATTGATTTCCCTCACCGGTTTTGCCGGATCAGTACTCAATGCCTATGGCCGTTTTGGCGTGCCGGCCATGACACCGATTTTTCTCAACCTGACCCTGATCAGCTGTGCGCTCTGGTTGAGTCCATTGTTTGCCGAACCTGTGATTGCCCTGGCCTGGGGGGTATTGCTTGCCGGCATCATCCAGTTGATGTTCCAGCTTCCCTTTCTGGGGCACCTGAAACTGTTGCCCCGTCCCAGGCTCAAACCCAGGCATGAAGGGGTCACCAGGGTGATTGCCCTGATGGTGCCGGTGATGTTCAGTGTGTCAGTGGGCCAGGTGAACCTGCTGCTGGATACTGTCCTGGCAACAGCACTGCAGGGTGATGGTGCCGTGAGCTGGCTTTATTATTCGGACCGCCTGATGGAGTTGCCGCTGGGTATTTTTGCCATTGCCATTGCGACAGTTATTTTGCCCACCCTGTCCCGCATCCATGCTGTGGCTGATACAGCAAAATTCGAGGAAACCCTGGACTGGGGACTCAGGTCCATACTCCTTATTGGTTTGCCAGCATCCTTGGCCCTGTATGTACTGGCGGAACCGCTCATAGTCACGCTGTATCAGAGAGGCGAGTTCGGGCTGGACTCAGTGGACCCGACGGCCCGCAGCCTGCGGGCCTATGCTGTTGGCCTGCTGGGTTTCATGAGTATCAAGGTGCTGGCAACGGCCTATTTCTCGCGGCAGGATACCTCAACCCCGGTGCGTTTTGCCGTGATTGCGATGGTGTGCAACATGGTCTTCAACCTGCTGCTCATCATCCCTATGGCTCATGCCGGTCTGGCCCTGGCCACGTCCCTGTCTGCTTTCGTGAATGGCGGGCTGCTGCTGAAAGGCCTGTATGACCAGGGTGTCTTCCGTTTTCACAGCCACTGGATTATCTACCTGTTCCGGCTGGCCGTTGGTTGTGTGGTGATGGTCCTGGTGCTGAACCTTGGGAATGTTCTGGGGGGCGTTAATGCCTGGACAGCGGCGGATACCGGTACCCGGGTTGTTAACCTAGCCTGGCTTTGCCTTTCCGGTGCGGCCAGCTATGGGCTTGCCTTGCTGGCCTGTGGGCTCAGACCTTCCCATTTCCGGCATCGGGCCTGACACATTATACTTGGCAGCTTTTGCATCCTCTTTCGATCACATGAGTCTTTATACGGATTTTCCAAGTTTCCAGGCTGAATATTCTGGCTGCGTTGCAACTATCGGCAAATACGATGGATTGCATATCGGGCACCAGCATGTCCTGAAAACACTTTGCCAGGCGGCACAGGCCAGGAACCTGCCGTCCGTGGTCATTATCAGTGAACCTCATCCTGAAGAATATTTTGCCGGTGACAAGGCAGCTCCCAGGCTGACCCAGTTTGAGGACAAGGTTGAATATCTGCTGGGTTTTGGCATCGATGCTGTGTTCAAAATGACCTTTGACCAGGCCCTTTGCCAGCTTGAGGCCATGGACTTCATCAACGGGTTCCTGGTGGAGGGGCTGAATGTCAAAGCCCTGATTGTGGGTGACGACTTTCGTTTTGGTCGCAACCGGCAGGGTGACTTTGATCTGCTGGTCTCCCAGGGTGCAATAGCGGGATTCGAGGTGTTACGAGAGGAACCCTTCGAGGCGGATGGTGAGCGTGTCAGCAGCACCCTGGTGCGCAACTACCTGCAACAGGGCGACACCGAAACGGTAAGGTCGCTGCTGGGGCGTTATTACAGTATCGGAGGAGAAGTGGTGCCAGGCCGTAAGCTCGGCAGGGAACTGGGTTTCCCCACAGCCAACATTGCGCTGTCCATGACAAAACTGCCCTTGCAGGGGATTTTCAGTGTCCTGGTCGACTGGCAGGGGCAGACGTTGAAAGGGGTAGCCAGCCTGGGATTCAATCCCACGGTTGAAAGCACAAAGACGCCAAAGCTGGAGGTCTTTATATTTGATTTTGATGAGGATATTTACGGAGAACACCTGCATGTTTCCTTTGTCAGGAAGCTGCGGGATGAAGAGGCTTATCCCGATCTGGAATCCCTCAAGAAGCAGATTTACATTGATATAGAACAGGCCAAAGACTCACTGGCGGCGCTGATATGAACACACAAAGCCCACAAGTACCGGAATCTTCAGGGGCTGCCCGCAAGGCAGGTTTGTGGTATGGCATTGCAGCGGCCATAGTGATCATTGACCAGTTGACCAAGTATTACAGTAATACCCTGTTGATCGAAGGGCGGCCTGTGACAGTCTTTCCCGGGTTTGATTTGCTGCTGGCTTACAACCGGGGAGCGGCATTCAGTTTTCTCAACGACGCCGACGGCTGGCAGCGTTGGCTGCTGACAGGGATTTCGCTGGGGGTTAGCCTTTTTCTGGTTACCTGGATCAGAAAAATAACAGCCGGGCAGACGCTGCTGGGCCTGTCCCTGGCGATGATACTGGGGGGGGCGCTGGGGAACCTGTATGACAGGATGATGGCTGGCTATGTAATAGACTTTATCAGTGTCTATGCCGGTGATTACCGCTTCGCGACATTCAATATCGCTGATGCTGCCATCAGTGTCGGGGCCGGGTTGATGATCCTGGATATTCTGCTGGATGGCCGGCAGGCAAAAAAGGAAATCAGCGAGGAATGAGGCCTGGAAAGGGTCTGAAGACATGATGGATAAAATAGAGGTCAGGAATATTACACCTGTGGCGGCTGAAACCGGGGCGGCCGAGGTTGAACGTTACGCCAGGGACCAGGTGGGTCCAGGCAAGCAGGTTGTTCTGCATTTTGAATTGCGCCTGACCGACGGTACTGTCATCGATAGTAACTTTGAGGGAAAGGCGGTGAGTTTCAAAATAGGGGATGGCAATCTCCTGCCAGGATTTGAGCAGGCGATTTTTGGTTTGCGCAAGGGGCAGGAGCAGACCGTGGAAGTCGCACCTGAAAAAGCCTTTGGACAGGTAAACCCGGATAACATCCAGCAGTTTCCCCGTTACCGCTTTCCGGCTGACCTTGTGCTGGAAAAAGGACTGGTCATCAATTTTGCTGATGCTGAAGGCAATGACCAGCCTGGTGTGATAGCGGAATATTCATCGGAAAGGGTCAGTGTGGATTTCAATCATCCCCTGGCAGGCAGGGCTATAATGTTCCGGGTAAAAATACTGGAAGTGGAAAAACAGGATTGAGAATCAGGGCATGAGTACAGAATCCCCAGGTATGAAAATCAACCTCGCCAACCCCCGGGGGTTTTGTGCGGGCGTGGATCGGGCCATAGACATTGTTAACCGTGCCCTGGACCTGTTCGGACCTCCTATCTATGTGAGGCATGAAGTTGTTCATAACAAGACGGTGGTTGAATCGCTGAAACAGCGTGGCGCTGTATTTGTTGATGAGCTTGTCGATGTGCCGCTGGTCAACAGTAGTGGGGAGCCCTCGATAGTGATTTTCAGTGCACATGGTGTCTCCCGCGAGGTCAAGGAAGAAGCCGAGAATCTCGGGCTGAGGGTTTTTGATGCAACGTGTCCGCTGGTGACCAAAGTCCACCTTGAAGTGATCAAGTACAGCAATGCTGGCCAGGAGTGCATTCTTATCGGTCATGAGTTCCATCCTGAAGTGGAGGGCACCATGGGGCAATATGATGCCGGCAAGGGTGGGCAGATTTACCTGGTCGAATCAGAGGACGATGTCAGCAGGTTGACAGTCAATGATGAAAACAACCTGGCTTATGTTACCCAGACAACATTATCCATGGATGACACCTCACGCATTATCGATGCCCTGAGAAAACGCTTTCCAGCGATCAATGGGCCGAGAAAGAAGGATATTTGCTACGCTACCCAGAATCGTCAGGATGCGGTCAAGCAGTTGGCCCTGGAGAGTGACCTGGTGCTGGTAGTGGGGTCGCCCAATTCCTCGAACTCCAATCGTCTTCGTGAGTTGGCAGAACGCATGGGGAGTGAGGCCTACCTGATCGATCATGCGGGTGAAATCGATAAGCGCTGGTTCGAGAATAAAAAAGCTGTCGGTGTAACAGCCGGGGCTTCGGCGCCGGAAATCCTGGTGGCTGAGGTTATTGAACGGCTGAGGGAGATGGGGGGTGTTCAGCCAATTGAGATGGAAGGCGTTGAAGAAAATATCATGTTCTCGATGCCCAGGGAGCTGAAGCGGGCCTGATCATTCAGTCAATGCCCAGTTTTTTCAGTCGGTAGCGAAAGGCCCGGAATGACATGCCCAGTTTTTCGGCTGCTGCTGTTTTATGCCAACGGGTTTCTTCCAGGGCTTTTTCTATCGCGGCACGTTCGATACTTTCCAGATAATCTTCCAGAGAAAAACTGTCTTCCCGTGACACCAGTTCACGGGCTTCCTCGATGTCGCTTTCCAGGTCCGGTTTGCTGCTGTGCTGCAGGGGCGGCAGGTCACTTTCCTGTATGAGGTCGCCATCTGCCATGGCCAGAGCCCGCTGCAGGATATTTTCCAGTTCCCTGACATTGCCCGGGAAGCGGTACTGCTGCAACCGGGAGACGGCCTCATCACTCAGGCCCACTTTACCTGTCCCGGATTCCTCTGCCAGGTAGGAGAGGAAGTGCCTGGCCAGTGCCGGAATATCTTCCAGCCGGTCGCGCAATGGAGGCACATTCAATTCAATGACGTTGATGCGGTAGTACAGGTCCTGGCGAACATTGCCTTTATTGACTTCTTCCGTCAGGTTTTTGTGGGTTGCACTGATAATACGGACATCCACCGGAACTTCGGATTCTGAACCGATAGGCCTGACAGACTTTTCCTGTATGGCACGCAGTAATTTTACCTGCATATGCAGCGGCAGATCAGCGATTTCATCCAGGAACAGGCTGCCGCCGCTCGCTGCCTGGAACAGGCCGGTCTTGTCGCTATGCGCACCGGTAAAACTGCCTTTTTTATGGCCAAAAAATTCACTTTCCATCAGCTCGGACGGAATGGCTCCGCAGTTGATGGCAATAAAATCCCGTTCTTTGCGTGGACCCTGGGTGTGAATGGCCCTGGCCACAAGTTCTTTACCGCTGCCGGATTCTCCGCTGATGAAAACCGGCGCCTGGCTGCGGGCCAGCTTGTTGATCTGGGTTTGCAGCTGCTTCATCTTTGCAGATTCACCAACGATTTTTACTCTCGTGTCCTCGTTGGCGGCTTCCTTGTCCAGCAGGTCATGCTCGAGTTTCAGGGCGGTAGTGACCATCTCCCGGAGCTTGCGAATATCCACAGGCTTGGACACGAAATCAAAGGCCCCTGATTTCAGTGCAGTAATGGCTGTCTCAGTGCTGCCATGAGCCGTGATGACAGCTACCGGGATATGGGGATAATGTGCCTGGATTTCCCTCACCAGTTCAATGCCATTGCCATCAGGAAGCTTCATGTCGGTCAGGCACAGATGAAAGTCCCCTTGCTGAAGCAGGCTGCGGGCCTGGGTCAGGTCGCAGGCAGAGGCTGTCTTCAGTTCCATCCGTCCGAGCGTGATTTCAAGCAATTCACGGATATCCGGTTCATCATCAACGATCAATACCTGGTGATTCATTTTACTGCTGCTTACCTGATGTCGGGATTGGAAAAACTGATCTGGAAAGTATTCTTGCCCTGGTGGCTGGTGTTGTAGCTCAGTCGGGCTCGATTAGCGTCGCATATTTCCCGGCAAATAAACAGGCCAAGCCCGGTACCGCTTTTTTCTGTGGTGAAGAAGGGCTCAAATACCTGCTGGCTGAGTGATTCCGGAATACCTTCGCCATCATCAATCACTAACAGAACGGGCAGGCCTTCTTCCCTGCTGGATTCCACCTTGATGATGATATGGGCAGTGCCAGTCAATTTGGCGCTGTAGCGCAACCCGTTTTCACAAAGGTTGGTCAGGACCTGTTCCAGTTGGCCGGGGTTAAACAGAATTTCCAGTTCGGGGGCATCCATCACCACCTCGATATTGTGTTCCCCTGACTGGGAGTTGGAAAATTTACTGACAAACTGGTCGAGCCAGGGTTTGATGGGAAATCGTTCCAACTGCTCTGCCTTGTTTCTCGACAGATCCAGTATGTTTTCTATGATGCTGTTGACCCGTTTTGAATGGGTGTCGATGATTTCCAGAAGACGTTGATCGTTGCTGTTGATATCGGGTGACTCATTAAGCAGTTGGCTGGCATGCGAGATGGCGCCCAGGGGGTTGCGTACTTCATGGGCGATGCTGGCCGTGAGACGGCCAAGGGACATCAGTTTCATTTGTTGGGCACGACTGGTGAGCAGTGTGTAGTCTTCCAGAAAAATAAGGATGGATGGGGCGTGGCTTTCCTGCGGATTCAGATAGGAAAAGCTGGCCTGCAACTCCCGGGAGGAATCACTGAGACTGAAATGAGGGAGGGAGACCTTGTTGTTTTCCTGCCACCACTGCAGTTGTTCCATCAGCACTTCTGGCAGAATTATGGTGTCGTTATCTCCGTCAGATTTGTGCAGGAAGCGCCTGGCGGCGTCATTGATCGTGAGTATCATGCCTTCGCTGTCCACGACCAGGATGCCGTTATGCATGCGCATGATGATATGGTTGTTCATTTCCTGCAGGGAGCGAATATTGGTGGCCTGCTGTAACGCCAGCTGTTCATTCTGACGGATGCGTCCCCCAAGGTATTGCAGTAATCCTGACACGGCAAACAGGATAAAGCCCAGCAGTCCTGCCTGGACGAAATAATCAAGGCCTTCATCGATGATGAGATAGAGGTAGGCCTCGCAATAGATGATCAGTATGGAGGCTACAGCGGCAAAAAAAGTACTCAGCCGGCTGCGGAATAACAGGCTTCCCGTGGAAATGGGTACGATCATCAGATTGGCCATGCCGCTGCTGACACCGCCGCAGGTGTAGCTGATCAGCACCAGGAAAATAATATCGACAAGTATTATCGCGACAAACTGTGATCGTTCCAGCCCAGTGCTCTGAGGGAGCAGCACCCTGAAAAAAGCCAACATGTTAAAGACGTTGTACACCACGATAACCTGAATGAAGAGTTCGGGGTTTACACTGCCAAGATTGAACGTGAGTGACTTGAAAAAGAAACTGATCAGCAGGATCAGTGACAGCACCAGCCGGTAAATATTGTAGATATCGAATATCTTCCGGTTCTGATGTTCTGCGGAATCGGTGTTTTCGAGAATTCTGGTGTTAGAGTCAGGCATGCTGGGCGTGAATCCGTCAGTAAGAAACAAACGCTAGCGCTGACTGCCGGAGGTCAGGTATTTGTGTTTGTGTTCTTCGCTGCAGAACCAGAGCTGCTCATGCCTGACGGCGCGGGATTCAGGAAGATGCACATTGCAATATTTGCAAGGTACCATCTTGGCCTGCTTCAGGGTGTTTTGCTTCCGGCTCGGCTTTTTTCCAGCCTCCTGGAATTTCCTGACCATGCGCAAGCAAAGCCAGACAACCACGCCGAGGATAATGAGTCTGATCAAGCCCATAAAAAATCTTTATAATGTCACTTCGGTGTCAGACAATACCGCACCTGTTTGACAATATCCATACATGCTTGAGCGTACAAAAGCTTGTTCCCGGTTGCCCAACAGCCCCGGATTTGACCGGATGCTGGCGGAAAATCAAGATAGCAAAACTCCATTGGCTGGTTAGGTTGCATGGCATTAAAAATCATTATGGCCCAGGTTAATCCCCTGGTTGGGGATATCCCGGGTAATACGTCCCTGGTAATAGAAACAGCCCGGCAGGCACTGGCTCTTGAACAGGTCGATGTCATCGTTTTTCCCGAACTGGTCCTGACCGCATATCCACCGGAAGACCTGTTGTTAAGAGCCAGCCTTGATTTGCGAATTCATGGCGCCCTTGAAGCCATAAAAGCCGCAAACATCAATGCCCACCTGGTGATTGGTTATCCGGGAAGAGAGGGTGGCAAGCTGTTCAATATGTTGTCCATCATCTACCAGGGCAAGGTGCTGGCAACTTACCAGAAACAATTGCTGCCCAATTACCAGGTGTTCGATGAAAAACGCTATTTCGAACCCGGTCATGCCCCTTGTGTACTGAATATCGGCAATATCCCTGTTGGTTTTACCATCTGCGAGGACCTCTGGGATTCCGGCCCCATGCTGCAGGCTGCCGATGCCGGTGCCAGACTGATGATCAACATCAATGGATCGCCATATCATGCCGAGAA
>Ga0181587_10003692_pt1 | contig 12713 bp, 22 predicted proteins | sample 071ome_27_FD_132463 | JGI IMG/M metagenome (GOLD analysis project Ga0181587, IMG submission 132463) | Coastal salt marsh microbial communities from the Groves Creek Marsh, Skidaway Island, Georgia - 071409AT metaG (megahit assembly) | ecosystem: Environmental > Aquatic > Marine > Intertidal...
CTTTATTGCTGGAAAGCAAGAATATTAACGCAAAGATGACTGTTCACGCGGCTTCCGCTGCTCGAGAAAAAATTGAGAGGGTTCATGATTGGTAAAACCAAACTAGCGTTGTTCAGCGCAGCGCTTGGTGTAACGGGAATGCTCACTTCACCCGCAAGTGCAGCATTCGATTTCGCCGGAAAGCAGATAACCATTGTTATCGGCTATGGGTTCGGTGGTACATACGGAAAATATTCCAGGATGTTCGCGGAGCATCTCAAAAAACATATCCCCGGGAATCCAAACATTATCGTAAGCTCTCGCCCCGGTGCCGGTGGCATGAAAATGACCAACTTTGCGGCAAAGGCACTGCCTGCAAATGGTCTTAACTACATTGTTCCTCCTGATAGCTCCGTTATTGTTCAACTTATGCGCCCCGAAAAAGCAAAGTACGACATGCGGAAATTCACTTGGATCGGCAGCGCCAACCAAACCAACGTTATCATGGTCGTGCGCTCAGATACGGGGGTTAAGAAATGGCAAGACCTTCGCAACAAAACCGTTCCGATGGGATCTACCGGCCTTGGCTCGACCGCATATATCATGCCAAATCTCGTAAATTCACTTCTCGGAACGAAGATGAAGGTAGTTTCCGGTTACAAGGGTTCGTCAAAAACCGGCCTCTCGGTTGAACAGGGCGAAAACCTCGGCGCAGCGTTCAACTGGCTATTTTGGAAGTCAAAGTACGAGCGGTGGTTCCAGGGAGACAAGCCTTTCGCGAGAGCGGTAATGCAGATGGGCATAAAAAAGGACCCCGAACTTCCCAACGTTCCTCTGTTGAGCGATATTGCTGACCCAAAATACAAGCCGATGATCGACTTTATTGGCGCAATGGGATTGATTGGTCGCGGCCTCGCTGCACCACCCGGTACTCCGAAAGAGGCCATCTCGGTCATGCAAGTTGCATGGGAAAAGATGATTAAGGACCCTGAATTTATCTCGGACGCTAAAAAGCGCAAACTCCGCGTTATAGCCACCGATGCAGCAACAATTCAGCAGGCTGTGAACGATGCAGTTGCAAGCGCCACCCCCGAGGTGATCGCAATGGCCAGTAAGGCAATCTACGGCAAATAGCCGGTCTCAGGCTCGTCACGTAAACGGCCCCCTCTTAGAGGGGGCCGTTGTTATGTGCACCGCATGAACCTAAGTTTAAGTGCAGGGTGATAGTATCTTGGATACATAAACTCTATACACCCGCTATCCTGGAGATATGAACTCCATACACCCGAGTTAACCGCAATCTAGAGTGCAAAAAATGCCAACGTACAAATACAACTCAGCAGATAACCATATCGACCAGCGATGGATCCCCGCGAATTTGTGGCAGGATCGTGTTCAGGAAAAATTCCGAAACGACGCGCCTAAGGTCATCGAACATGACGGGTCTTGGGTTTGGGAGTGGGAAGGACGCGTCTTCGCAGGACGCGACGGAGGTGCCGCTGACAGTCCCGACAACCGCAACACTCTCGAGGCTTATTACGGTGAGCATGCCAAAGACCTGCCTGACGGTGCCCTACCGCCGGCGGATCCGGAAATAATTTTAAAGCACATGGATATGGCGGGTATCTGGGCCTATGTCGGTTACGCGTCCGTGCGCAAATGGGAAATTCACGACGTCGCTCTGCGTCATGAAGTACACCGCGTCTACAACGACTGGATGACGGAGCTGAACACCGTCAGCCCCGACCGGCTGCTGATGCTGCCGATCATGCCGGTGTTCGATCCCGAAGCCACACTCGCCGAGCTGGAGCGCGTGAAAAAGCTCGGGTGCAAGGCGGTCGAATTTCCCATCGCCGACATGGCAAAGGAAATCTGGGAAGAATGCTGGGATCCCTTCTGGTCTGCCTGCGAAGATGGCGACGTCACGGTTTGCAGCCACATCGGCGACAAGGCAGGCGCGCCCTATCCTCTTCTCGAACGCGGCGTCCGCATGGCCTATTTTTCCTGCGTGCCGTTCAGCGCGGCGAAGCCGATCTCTCAACTCGCCTATTCCGGTACGCTGATGCGCCATCCGAAACTGCGCTACAATTACGGCGAATGCCGTGCCGGCTGGGGTCCAATGCTGTTGCAGTGGATGGACCGTCAGGCCGTCGAACGCCCCGGCCTGTTCGCCGATACCGGTCTGAAGGAAATGCCCAGCGAATACGTCAAGCGCCAGGTCACCATCACCTACGAAGAAGACTACGTTGCCGGCATGATGCTGCAGCACCCGGAATCCGGGATGGCTGACATCCTTATGTGGGGCGCTGACTATCCTCACGGCCAGGGCGTATGGCCCAACGCAGACGAAGTTATGGAGAAGACCTTCGCCGGGGTCGATCCGGAAATTCGCAAGCGCGTGGTGTTTGATCGATGCCTCGAAATGTTCCACCTTAAAGGACCGGACGCGTCGCAGATCGCGGCCTGACCGATCCGAATTACAGGAGATTACCCATGGCTAAACTTCGTCACATCGCGCTGTCCGTTCCCGATCCGGAACAAGCTGCGGACTTCTATTGCGAAGCCTTCGACATGGAGCGGGTCGGCAAGACGGATTCTCCCCTCGCCACGGGATGTTACGTGTCAGACGGCACGATCACGGTCGCCCTCCTCGCCTACAAGACGGACGAATGGGCTGGCTATGTCGAGGGCGAGGACGAGCGCGGCAAAAACTGGCAGGGCATCCATCACATGGGGTTCTGGGTCGACGACATCGACGAGACCGAAAAGAAAATCGAGGCCGCCGGCGGCAAGTATTTCCAGGGACGCCCGGACGAGAATGCACCCGACACATTCTACGAAATGAAATTCCGCGACCCCCACGGTGTGATAATCGACTGTACCCATCTTGGCTGGGGCGGTTCGGTGAAGGACGTGGTGCCGGTGGACGCCGCCGAACGCGAGAAACTCGAAAAGCGTGCAGCAAAGAAAGCCGCGTCCGCGGAAGCAGCTGAATAAAACTGTTCGACAACTCTCGGTAAAGTCACATGTCGTGGCAGGCTCCCCTATCTACTCCCGCATCCTCCCCCTCGAAAAGGTGGTAATTCGCTACGCGCTGGAAACTCTGTGTTTCCGGCGTTCTTTTTCCAGTTCTCTGGGGATTACCGGAGGCAGCCTTGGGGCGCGTTTTCCTCGTTCTGCAGGGATTTCCATCATCTTCCAGACAAAAACGCTGCCCAGCTTTTTTCGGGCGCTAGCGTCCATTTTGCCGTGGCGCTGCGCGGGCGCCTTTAAGCCCAGCGCCAAGGGTCCTAGCCACGACCCAATCGCCGAAGTCCATCGCGTCGTGACGGTCAGGAAAGCCCGAGCGAGCAAAACCAGACGCGCCGGGCCGCCAATCTCATCTGGCTTGATGATCGTTTCCAAGTGGAAGTCATATTCGTCGTGCATGTGTTCCCCTGGAACTGCGTCTGCGGTAAAACTTGCGGCCCATGCCAAAAGTGACACCCGTGACCATCGAAACGATCGACGACCTGACGCGTTGGGGCTACACGTTGGCCCTCAACTGCGTTCCGTGCCGCCGGTGGGTAGACCTGGACCTGGCCGAAATGCAGGCAGCTGGCCGAGGCAAGAAATCCTTCGTAGACATGAAGTTCAAGTGCTCGGAATGCGGCGGGAAAGCTGACAAACAGCTGCGCTCTCCGCTGGCTTGGAAGGACGGGGACAGCCCGTTCGCAACAAGTCCATCTTATTAATATTTTACGTGAAAACGGCCCGATAATAACGCTGAAAAGCCCATTATTTTCAATCCATAATAGGAATTAGCGTGTAATTCACATAAACGTTTGGGGTTACCCGAACAGGACGCGCAGCAGGCCGTCGATAAGGAATGTGAGGAAGGGGTCCATTCGATTTAATCCTCAAATTTCGCGTCTATGTTTTTGCGGAAAACAAAGGCAATAGCCCAGATCACCGCCAATCCAATCATGGCGGTAAGCCCCCAAGTCGTTCCTGCGATAAGGCCTCCCAACCACAGGAACGACAACCCCCAGGCAATTTTCTTCCACATTTGCATCGTGGCGGAACCTCCGACTAATCGACTGCTGAAGTGTTGAGAGACAAATTTATGGCGCGAGCCTCCGCGTTATTCTGGCACATCATCGAGCGCTTCGCGAAGTCTCCCAAAATTCTGCCACATCATCTAGCGCAAAGACGAAAAGCTACCTCGCGAAATCCATTGAAAGAATGCAGTCGTAAGAAGGTTAGATTCTAATAGATGGTGATAGACATGACCTACCTAATCGAACGAATTTGCGCTTTTGGTGACCGTTGCTACGCGTCGGGCAACTGGGTATCCCACATGAACTCGTTCTAAGTCCTGTGCTGGGCGTTATTTACGATGACATAGACCGAACGTCGTTCGGCCGCAGGAAGTATTCGTTAGATGTGAGACACGAAACGCTCACGGAACGCTCCACGCACCGGATAACAAAACTATTGAAAATGCGTAAAATTGAGAAACGGAGCACTCAGATGAAAATCACCCAAGCAGCGACACTCTCGATAATCGTACTCGTGACAGCCTTAATTTCCGGTTCGGCCTACGCTATGAGCTGTGGCGGGACGACGCACACGCACTCCGCACAGCGGATGGCAGAAAAGTACTTCTCCCAGATGGACGCCAATGGTGACGAACTTGTGTCAGAGGCGGAATTTAAAGCGTCGGCTATGACGAAATTTGTGCAAAGCTTCGTAGCGCTAAAACCGAACGCTGCGGGCTTCGTTGAAAAGAAGGCATTCCTGAAGATGTTTGTCGAAGCCCACTCGACGGATAAGCCGGAGGCGTAACTCCTCGGGTCGGCGCCTTTTAGCAATCAGACTCTGACATTCTGCCACATCGTCGAAGGCTTCGCGAAGCCTCTCAATCCCGCAGCGGTCCCGCCAGCCCGCCTGCCGCTCAAATTCCTTCATGGCACGGACCTCGCCGCAGACAGCGATGAGGATCGCCCTGCCGACCTTGTTGGTGTGCCTGAGAATGCGCCGTAACTCATGCAACGCCTCCGCCTGGGCGGGTTTTGGGTCCTCCTTGGCGCTGACGCCATAGACCGCGTCCTAGTTGATCGCCCTCACGCCGATCTGCGCCGCCTCCCACAAATCCAGGAAGATTACGCCGGAGTCGCGCTGGGTCTCGTCGATCCAGCCCTTGTGAATGTAAAACGCGATCGGCCCCTCCTTCACATTCTGTGCCACGGCTGCGTGGCCCGTCCGGGCGGCCTTCAGGATGTATTTGACCTGCGGTCGGCCGTCGATGTCCTCCTCAGTCATCGGGATTGTCCTCAATCAAGATTGTCGACGCGTCATGGCCGATCGGAAGGTGCGTCGTTTCACAGTTACCGTGTTGATGACCGCCACCACCTTCCTCGGCTCCATGGTTTCCGGATCGATGACCGTAATCTCCATTTCGTAAATCACAGTTCCCGCTCCCCCTTCAGCAGATTCACGCACATTTCCAGGTAGCGGATTGCCTTGCGCAGATCCTCGATCTCGCTTTCCGCCACCGTCTTGCCCGGCTGCACCTTGTGGCAAGCTCTCATGACGTACTTCACGACGTTGCCGCGCCAGTAATCGCATATATTGCGGAGCAGAAGCTGCATCGGCTCGATCGGCCACCGTGCATAGTGGTCGGGCCGGTGAACGGGATCAGAATGGGATTTCGTCATCTAATAGATCCTTCTGCCTGAAGTCAGTCACGATCGCGCCAGGGAAGGCCTCCTTCACCTTGCCGACGACTGACCACGGCTCCTGCTCGATCAGTCGAGCGATTTCCTGAATGGTCCAAACCTCCACCCATCGACCGTTGCTGGTTTCAGCTGCGGCGGGTCCGTGGGCCTCATCAGGTACCAGGGCTATGACCTTCCCCGACGGGCTGACAGCCTCCCACACATGGGGCTTTAGGGCGCCAGCGCCCGCTTGCTCGGCCACCCGGTACAGCATCTGCTAGCCCTTCCGCATGGCGGTGCCGTGCTTCTAGATTTCCGGGAGGTCGTAGTTGAACAGAGCCTCATTCCACTTGCGGGCCTGACGGTGGAACCGTTCCCGGAGGTCGTCCGATACCGTGCGTCTGAGGCGGTCCACACCCCACTTGCGCTCCATCCCGACAGCCACCTCGTCGACGCCGTTAGCCACAGCCTGAATGCGGATGCGCTTGAGTTCCTTCGCGTCAGTCATTGTGTCGCACTCCCCTCACCGAGGGTCGGACTTAGTTCATGGGTATGGCTGTGTTGGGACAGCCACTTGCGGGAAGGAGCCAAGACCTCTCCCGCAGCCTCCGGGGCTGGGGAGCGGTGTATCCCTTTTTCGCTCCCCAGCTTCCCGGAAGTTTTTTCGACGCCGCGAAGCGGCCGAAAAACTTCGAGGGGGTATGGGGGAAAATTGTCCCGCCAATCTTCCGCCAGCATTATTCAGCCCTCCCAGGCCACTTGAGAACGAGGTAACTCGCACCTTCAAGAGCTACTGAACCACCCACAAAACGGGATCCGCCTTGTAGGTGTTGAGCGATGACGCCGACAGGTGACGAACTACTTGGGTTAGCTGCATCACGCGTACTCCCACTTTTCGTCCGCATCGCGACCGTCGCTGGTCCGATCGAACGCGGCCAGCAACCGCTCATAGGGGGACCACAACATGACCACGATTGGGTCCTGACGGTCTTCCTTAATGAAGAGCAGGTCCGGGTCGTGACGCCGCCACTTGTTAAGCGTCTTCATGGGCGGAGCGCCGGCCTTTCGGCCCTTAACCTCTGACGAGAAGTGATTGGTACCTGGAATGACCTGGACCAGTAGTTCGTGACCCTTGCTGTACATCGCGGAATTTCGCCGGGCCGGCACGTTGACATCTTCGTGCAGCCCGACAAATTCGTTTTCCCGATGCATGCCCTTGGCTCGGAAGTTAGTCATCGGCGTACCCCTTCTGGATCAGGTACGCCTCAAGTTTATTCAACGTCCGGAAGGTGGGGTTCCAGAAATTGTCGTGGATACCGTTCACCGCATTCACTGAAAGTCCCGCTTCTTTGGCCATCCGGTTTTTTTGCCACTGAACGGTCCACGACAAGTATTTTCCGAAAGAGTTCGACCATCGCCGCTGGGGCCATCGCAACACCTCGTTTTCACATTATGAATGTGCAAAGATAACATCTTGATGTGAAATTATGACCACATTAGATTGTGATCTGCGAAAAAAAAGAGCCACCAAATGGTTGCAATGAAAAAACGCAGGTCCCCCGCAGAGGCGCAGGCGGATCTGGTGAAGTCGGGGAAGAAACCCCGCAAGGTTCGAGCGCGTCAGTTCGCGCCAGTAGACCCCGCCACCGACGCCGCCTCACGGCCGTCGATCGAAGAGATACGCGCCGAGGTCGCCTCCATACTTAAGCAGAAGGTCCGAGCGCCCGACCCCCACCAGGTCGACACAGACACCCGTCGCCGTGCGCTGCGCCTATTCATGGATCAGCACAAGATCTCCGCCAGCGGCTGGTGCAAGGAAGCCGGTGTCGCGGCCAACGTGTTGCTGAACTTCCTGAATGGGTACAGCCAACGCGTCACAACCGACACCTATGAGGTGTTGGCCCGAGTTGCCAACGTCCCCGTCTCCCGCATCAACGGCGACGAGATGTTCGCGGAGGCCCCCGGCACGATACCCGTGATCGGCTTCGTCGCGGCAGGCGACTTCCAGGAAACCTTCCCCGACTACGACGACGCCTCTCTATATAGCGTCACTGCTCCCCTGCCAGAAAGCGTCAGCGTGTCGCCGACACGGTCGCACTGCTTTGGGCTAGAGGTTCGCGGCGAGAGCATGAACCGCCACTACAAGGAGGGCAGCGTCGTCATATGCCTTCCGGTCTGGGCGGTGAAGCGTGACCTGCGATCGGGTGACCACGTGATTGTGGAGCGCCTCGACCGGGACGGCTCCGTTGAAGCGACAGTCAAGGAGTTCGTGGTCGACGACGACGGACAGGGCTGGCTGTGGCCCCGCTCCGACAATCCGAAGCACCAGACGCCAATTGAACTGGGTGCCGACACGACCGACGAGGTGAAGGTTTCCGCCTACGTGGTCGGCTCGTTCAACGCCGCACCTAATTTCTAGGAGGACAGAAAAATGATGAGAGCATTGATGTTGGCAGCTGCTGTCGCATTCGCCCTGACGGGGCCAGCTCAGGCCGTTTCGAAACTAAGCGCAGAGAAGTGCTCTGAGTTGAATGGCATCTCGCGTTACGAGGCGGAACGCGCACTTGTTGTTCGAGACCAGCTAAAAAGCCGTCGGCTTGAACTGGCTAAGAACATCAATAACCGCGGTAAGGCCAATTATTTAGGGCAGATGATCCGGACATCTGAGGAAGATCTTCGTGAAGCCCGTGCCGCCGCAGCTGAGTACAGCACGATCTGGCGCAACCTCTGCAAGGACTGACACCATGAAACACGTGATTTTAGCGGCTGCTGTAGCATTGGCTCTGACGAGGCCAGCCGCCGCGATAGATGAAAACGGCGAATACACAATTTTACGGACCCATTCTTGCGTAGACTGGAACTCCGCAAAAACCAATGACATCCATTTCGCTGGAAACTTGGCATATCTAGCCGGCTACTTTACGGCAATGAACCAGTATCTGCCTGGCAAGGAAAACTGGTTGGATAAAGTCGGCATCGAGATGGCAGTGCAGGCTACCTTTAAATACTGCGAGGACAGACCTGACTGGACCGCGGCGGATGCGATCAAGCACTTAGCGCAGAAGCTGAAAGACGGCAAACTACTCTTTCAATAAAGGACTGACGCCATGAACAGCCTGGTTTGCGCCTAGTTGCACACAACCATGCCGTCGGGCATCGGGAAGCAAACCCTGGTCGGGGATGACGTGACAACGGGTGGCTGGAATTGGCCGATATATTTTTCGCAGTTTTCTCCCCGCGCCTGCAGCACTTCGTTAGCCCATGGAACTTTCCAAGAGCTCATTTCGTTCGTCAAAATTTTCTTACAAATCTGCCAGGTCTCTAATTTTTCGTACCTCGCAGTCACCATGGATTTGCTTGCGCCACAGCCACTCAGCATCAACACAACACCGACAATCAGTAATTTTCGCCCTGGGCCTGCCCCCTCATGATCATGTTGCGAGTATTTAGCCAGCAACGGGTCCGCACAAGTAAACGCCCCCTAAGAACTGATTCACATTACATTTAAATTGAATCATAATGTGAGTGCCATGATATTTGCCGAGCAAATTAACAAAGGAGGTTGGGATGCAGAAACTGCTAACCCAGCGCGACGTGGCGAAAATGCTCTGCATTTCCAGCGACCGGATACGCGAGTACACGCGAGCCGGTCGCCTCGATCACGTATCTCTGCCTGGGTTGAACAAGCCCCGCTACACCGTGGAGTGCGTGGAACGTTTCATAGAAAGGAGGACGAGTACATGCCACGTAAACGAAAACTGCCACCCAATCTCCGGTGGGGATCTGGAGAGACGAACATCTTCTATGCGTTCGATGTAGATGGTATTCGCTTTCAAGGTTCCACCGGAACAAGCGATGTCTTAAAAGCGCAGAAGTTTCTCGACCGAAAGGTCGAAGCTGCGTACCGAGACATCAGGCTGGGCCAACGAGCCAGGAACCGAGGCCGGTGCCGACTGCCGCGGCGTCGAGAACAACTTTCTGGTCAGTCACCTTTTCGCTTCGAGATGGGGGTCGAGGGTTTAGGAGGCACCCACTCCCAGTTCTGACCCATCACAAACACGCAGATCAGAGGCTTGCCTGGCGGCGAGACAGTCAGTATCCATATCGCAGGAGAGCTCCCCGATGCAGTGATGAGCGGCGACCTGATGCAGCATCCGCTGCAGTGTGCTGAACCGGACTGGAACAGCTGTTTCTGCGTGAGCCCCACGCAATCTGCCGCCACCCGGCGCAAATTTCTAGAAAAACATTCCGGCACTTCGACATTGAGCATGCCGGCCAATTTCCCGTCACCCAATGCGGGACGGTTAGTTGAAGCCGGCGTCAGCTGGTGGTTCAGTTTTGACGGTGAGAGAAGTATACGGTTAGTCACCTGAGCCAGGGTTCGGTTGCCGAACGAAAATCAAGCTCTAATCACTTCTCAACAAGAAATTTAGGCTGTTCCAGCAGGCGCGCGTTCATGGGCAGCATTTGCTGTGGCCTCCAGCGCGTTGGTCACCAGATCGAGGGTAATTTTTGAAGTTACTGAAGTTGGAGCGTGGATCATTCGGGAGCGCACGGCGAGAGCCATTGCGACCGCCTGTAAAACGTCGCCGTTATCCATCCCATCTTGAAGCTTTATATCGCTTTCGATGGCACGCAATACAGACGAAACAAGGTTATGAACCTTTACTGCGTCTCCGGTCTCAATGTGGAGCGGAAACGATATTTCGAACTTGTCACCGGTTTCCGTAGTTGCCGTGAATGGAAGTGCCTTCATAGAACTAGCCCTATCTTCGGGAGCGATCGTGAAATGATGCATCAACCCTGCATCGTCAAGCACAGCATCACAGTTGGATCTCTGCGACAGTCAGAACAATACCGGAAGGAATCAACAAAGGGTGATTGAGAGGCGGTCTTAGGTGCCTCGCACTTGACGTAATTTTTGCTTCAAATATGCCTACCCGCAAATAAATAAAGCGTGCAGAAAATTTGGGTTCCGAAATAAATTATTGAAATATTAATTCTAAAATTTGATACGCAAAACATCTAGACAAATGGGTATTGGCCGTGATTTTTCCAGAAAAATAAAACGGCGGTCCAATTTCATTAAACCGCCGTTTTTTAATTCAATTAGTGGTTGGCGTCAGGCAGGAAACCTACCTCCATTATAGAGCACCCGTGCATTGGCCGAGCAGCTCCTGTGAGGGCCGTTTAAGAACCGATGTCTTCCGAGAACGCCTGCTGGACATTTGGCTTTTTACCCTCGTCAGTAGCGTAAGCTGCCGCCATGTCGACCCCGAAGTGCGTGCCCGTCAAATTGGCTAAGATGATCGGCATCGCAGAGATCACATCGGAGCCAAGGTGCGCTCCTGTCGAGAGGCGTTGAAGGCTGGCGCCGTCGAGGGCAACAGACCGCTCATACTGTTTCGAGTCGAGAGCCTGTTTCATGGGCGGCGCTTCCCAATCAAAGGCCGAAGCCGTCGACGCGGCTAAAGTCATAGCAATGGCTACTGAAGCGAATTTCAGCATGATTAAGTTCCTTTCTGAGGTAAAATTCAATAATACTGTCTGGTTAGTATGTTTCCTACGACTGCATGCGGATTCTGGATCACAGGTATTACCGCGCCCCAGCCAAAGCCTCAGCCTCCCCCTCACGTCAAACGTCAAAAAAGCAGGAAAAATCTCTACGGCCGAGTTCAAATAAACGATATCCAGAAACTCTTCTCGCTCGGAACGCCGGACGTCGACGAAGCCCAGCAAGTCTTGCAGAAGAAGATCAACGAAGCCTGGGACGATCATCTAGACGAACGCGATTGCGTCACGTTTTCGCAGCAGTTTACGAAGGTCTACCCCCGGCGCTGGGCTGGGCTGAAAACGGCAAAGTGGCACCAGGATATGCACAATGCCGTGGTCGCGAGACGCGGTGATTTTTACCTCGACGAGGTCAGCGAGGACTGGTGCTGGGATTACATTGCTGAGCGCAGAACGACAGGCTCCCGGTCAAGCCGGGTAAACGCGAAGCAGGTCAGCGACGGCACAATCAATAAAGAATTCGCGTTCGTGAAACGTGTCATGCTCACGGTCGACGAAGCAAAGGTGAAGATGCCGCCGAAAAAGCAGATCGATCAAAAAGGCGCGGCTACCTATCCAGTCATCAAGATTAAGAGAAAGAGATCTGACGAGACGGTGACGAACTTTCTGCGCGATGAGGCAGAAGCGATGGAGCTTATAAACGCGATGGTGCCGCACGCTCGGCCTATCGCCATGACCCTGCTGATGACCGGGCTGCGAAAAGAAAACGTGATGACGCTCGACATCAAACAGAACCTGCGCTGGAACGAGCGAAAAATTATCGTCCGGCAGAAGGGCGATACGGATCACGTCATCGGCATGAGCGACGACCTCTATTACCTGCTGCGGGAGGTCTGCGGCGAACGGACCAGCGGCCCTGTATTTATATTCGGGATTAACGGGTGCGACTGCTTCAACTGTAGCCCGATAAACAAGAAGACCGGAAAGCCGAACAAGCTGCACAAGACTGGTCGGATAAAATCAATCAAGCGCACGTTCGATACGGCGCGCAATCACATCGGCCGGCCCGAGCTTCGTATCCACGATCTACGGCACACCCTTGGCACCTGGATGAATGCTCGAGGCAAAGATATTAACCTGATCGAAGAGGTCTTGGGCCACGCAGATATCACCTCCACGCAGCGCTATTTGCACGTCGGTGTGGACCGAGGACGCGAGGCGCTGAACGAAACCTTCCGATTTGATCTATCGGCACCGCGCGAATAAGGGGTTATATCGGCGCCTATTGTGTTGTCATAAGTGTTGTCACCTACGAAAAAGCGGGGCTCAGGTCTCCGCTGTTTGCTTGTAACCGACTGATTTTACTAAGATAAATTGGTCGGGGCGAGAGGATTCGAACCTCCGACCCTCTGCTCCCAAAGCAGATGCGCTACCAGGCTGCGCTACGCCCCGACGGCGGTTTTCTGGGGTGATTTGGCGGCAGGGTCAACAGAAAAACGGTTTCCGTCCGTTACGATGCGTTGA
>Ga0181587_10003709_pt1 | contig 12689 bp, 10 predicted proteins | sample 071ome_27_FD_132463 | JGI IMG/M metagenome (GOLD analysis project Ga0181587, IMG submission 132463) | Coastal salt marsh microbial communities from the Groves Creek Marsh, Skidaway Island, Georgia - 071409AT metaG (megahit assembly) | ecosystem: Environmental > Aquatic > Marine > Intertidal...
ACGCGGCGTATCTTCGAGACGTTATCCATAGGGAGCGATCCTGGAGCGATTGAATGCTTGAGCAATCATAAAACGGCAAAAATTTATTGTAAAACAATAATTTTAGAACCAAGAAGTCAGAGCATTAAGGGGGGGGCAGAGTAACCTGGACTTTTCGCCGAATTTCCCGGCTTGCTTTTTTACCAATTAGTTAGTTAACATCCGCCCTGCATCAAGAAGGGTTCGCCCTGCCAACCGCCCGCTCCGGGAACGGTGGCCAATAGATGCGCCATGACCATGGAACTAAAGGAGACCGTCATGAACGAACTGACACGCCGCGAATTTCTTCGCATAACCACAACAACCATTTCTGCAGCATTTCTTGGCGCAAGCGAAGCGTTCGCTTTGTTGCCGCCTGACACCTGTGGGCGTGACAAAGAGCCCGCCTATCGACTGGCAATCGACTCCAGTGGATATATCTACGACCCGGACTTTTCCTATGAAGGGCAATGCCTGCCGTCTTACAGGGATATTCTGGATGAGCGGGAAAATTTCTCGCATCTTTCGACCGCAAAACAGCGGGAGATCCTGGAAGAATGGTTCTGTCTGGAGGAAGACGAGGAGTTGGGAATCGATCTGGATGAAGAGGCAGATTTAGATCTTCAATGCCCCCGAGATCTGGCTTTAAACTCGGAATACTGGGTGGGCATCGCGATGTACGAAGAATTGGATTGGGATTCCCAAGACTCCCTTGGTCTTTGTCTCGTGGAGGGAGAATATCCAGGACATATATTCACGGCGGTTAAAGCCAGAGAGCCGGAAAAATTTCAGGCCTCCTGTCTGCGGCATGGATTTAACATCGAGGTCGTTTCAATCGGCTATGACTACTGGTAGCCGATCGCGGGCTCAATCCAAATTTTTTGATTATGACTTCAAGCTGACAACTCTTAGCTTTGAAACGGAGAATTAACAGTGAACACAGAAGTATCGCAACGCAGAAGTGCATTAGTGGCAAAGATTAACGTGGCTTTGACCGAGTGCCAGCTTCAGGACCTGTCGCCGCGGCAACTACAGCTTTTCGAAAACAGGCTGGCGAGGATGCTGGACAAATATCAGGATGACGAAATAACGCCGGATATGGTGCTTGGTCATTATGAACTCGTGACCGAGTACACGATGCCGAGCTGGTTGGAGCAAGGTATGGCGGCTGAAAGAAAGCGGGAACAGGAAATGCTCTCCAAAGATTCCAGTTCCTCGTAGATCAGGAACCTCATTACGTAACACAAGAGGAAATAACACAAATGGGCAAGACTAAATCAACGCGATACGCGGGGCCGGACGATCCAATATACTTGGGGGGCTTGATGATCAGTACGCACAGGCGCCCCAATAAGTCCGGAGCAACCTCTCCGAATGGTTCGGCGGGGGAATCCCGGGAGAGATCCGGGGGCAACTCCAGACAACGAGGAAAGAAGTAATCGATGGGGACGATTTCTCGACAGGAAGGAGTCCCCCTCAATCCACCCCTGTGGATACAGGGTCTGGAGGAATACTCGCGGCTCCCTGAGAGGGTTAAAAGGCAACTTTCTGCGATGCCGGGCTTACGTTTGCCCTGTTTGACCCCGTATCTTGAGGACCGTGAGGGCCTCTGGAAATTGCGATCCAGGCAGCTCGAGTATTTTAGAAGTCAGACGTCGGCTATTCGGAAACGAGAACATCCGGTTATAAATTTTATAAGGTCAATCCCGGATTATCTCTTGCGGAAGTGGAACTGAAGAACAGGAAATGCCCCGGGTGCCTGAGAGGTAATCTGTGTTCACTTGCTGGCGCGCGCCTTTCGGTAGGTTTCTCTGGCGATTTTTATAGCTTCCGCCTTCGCTTCGCGGTCCATTTTTCGCCGAGAGGTTGTTTTGTCTCGCGTAATTCCGGAATCGCCATTTCGTGCCGGCATCGGCTTCGGTTCATCACCCATGATTGCTTCCTGACTGAAAAACGTCAGGCCAGTTTAAGCGGATTGCTCGCATTCCGATAGAAAAATCGCGTTCGATTTTGAATAAACTATTCTCCATCGCCGGTTCTGGCAGTTTACTGACTAATTTGGGGAGTACCGTAACTTTTGGTATCATCCGATGGTATCTGCGCAGATAAGAATGCAGACCAGACAATGAAAAGTAGTATAGGTATTTTTTACATCCGCAAGAAAGCAAGGTTTTTTCTGGGGCAGCTCCTTTTCCTGGCGCTGTTCGGTTCGCTCGCGCGCGCGCAGGTTCCATCGGGTTATTACGATCTGGTCGACGATTCATCCTCTGGTGCGCTTAAAGCGTCTCTGCATGAAATTATCGACGACCATTTGCGCTTTCCCTATACCGCAACTGCTACTGATACCTGGGATATTATCAATGTAGCCGACGAGGATGCCCTCAATCCGAATAACATTCTGGATATATATCTCAACGCCAGTTACCCAAAAATATCCGGCGGTACTGGTGCCTATAATCGCGAACATTCCTGGCCAAAAAGTTATGGATTCCCGAACGATAATTCCAGTAACTATCCTTACACCGATGCGCATCACTTGTTTGCTTCGGACTCTGGCTACAATAGTTCGCGCAGCAACAATCCGTTCAGAGACTGCGATGCGAGCTGCAATGAGAAGGTCACGCAGGAAACCAACGGTAGAGGCGGGGGTAGTGGCGTATATCCCGGTAACTCAAATTGGGCGCGCGGCACCTCGGGCCAGGAAGCCTGGCAAACCTGGGTGGGCCGTAAAGGCGATGTGGCTCGCGCGATGTTTTACATGGCGGTTCGCTACGAGGGAGGCGTTCATGGAATTACCGGAGCAGCGGAACCCGACCTTGAGCTGACCGATGATCTGGCACTCATCACTGGGTCAAATACCGGAAGTAACGAATCGCTGGCCTACATGGGCATCCTGTCTGAACTGGTGCGCTGGCACCAGGAAGACCCGGTCGATGCCATCGAAATGCGTCGCAATGACGTCGTATACGGTTTTCAGGGTAATCGCAATCCGTTCATTGACAATCCTGCCTGGGCTGATTGCCTGTTCGGTAACGACTGCGAAGGCGGCGGCGGCGGCGGTGGCGGGGGCGATGAGTTTGTCGTCGTGGTTGCCGGTGGCGAGGAATTCGGCTCGGGAACCGTCTCCGGGAATTATACGGATACCTATTTCAGCGATAACGTTTATCAAACCGTTACGGAACGAGAAAGCGGCGGTAGACGAAATTCCCGCACCAGTCTGGCCGAGCACACCTGGTTGTTCAGCTTGCCTGCGGGCAAACAGGCTGAGCTGACAGCTGAGCTGGCGTTCGCCGGGGCGGCCGACGATGAGAATTTTATTCTGGAAATAAGCATGAACGGCTCCCCATTCGAGCCGGTCTTTGTGATCGAACCGTCGAATGCAGATCAGGTGTATCAGCACTTATTCAGCACGGATACCGGAGGCACATTGTTTATGCGCCTGCGCGATGGTGACAGGACATACGGAGCGCGCCAACTTGATTCGATCAGGATCGATTCATTACGCATAACCTACAACGACAGCAATCCCGTCGATACCATTCCTCCGGATGCGCCTGCCGGATTGACGGCCGTGGCGGGGGATAACACGGTCGCGCTGAGCTGGTTTGATAATGCGGAGCCAGATCTGGCCGGATATGCGGTTTACCGTTCGGTCCAGGCCGTCGGGCCATTCGATGTCATCACGGGTGGTTTGCTGACAGAGCCCACTTACACTGACACCACGGCCGTTAATGGCGTCACCTATTACTACGCGGTCACCGCTGTCGACATATATAACAATGAGAGTGATCTCGGCAATGCAGTTGAGGCGTCACCCGAGTCCGGCACTTCAGCATCGACTTTCACGGCAAGTACTCTGGATCTCAGCGCATCCGGCCGCAGGTCATTGCGTCTTTCAGCCCGGGCAATTTTCCTCAACGATTCGGGCGAGCCGGTTTCCGGGGCCCTGGTGACCGGCACTTTTTCCGGGGCAGTCAGTGAAACGCAGCAGGTCAACACAGATGCCTCCGGAATTGCTACTTTCCGTGCTGCCGAGCGGGTCAGTTCCCCTGGATCGGCGGAATTCTGCATAGATATTGCGGTGAGAGAGGGTCTGACCTACGAGGCTCCGCAGGAGTCCTGCACATCCAGTTCGTTCTGAGTCAAAACTGGCAGCAAGCCGGACAGAGTTGTCGGGGGACAGCCAGAGTCTATCGGTTTGCCTCCTCACACCCCGGTGCCGGACCTCGGAGCCTTGTAGCGCTTGACGATCAGGGGTTCACTTACTTATAATTCCGCACCCTGTGAAAGCTGGGAGTACTCCTGAAAATTGGAAGTTTCCCCATGTATTTCAACAGGTTGGAAAAGCAAAAAAGAAGAACCAGAAAGAAAGATTAGTTGCGGGGTGGAGCAGTCTGGCAGCTCGTCGGGCTCATAACCCGAAGGTCGTAGGTTCAAATCCTGCCCCCGCTACCAATTTCCGCGTGGTATTAGAAGCACTGCGCCTCTGTGGTCAAATTGGCTCGACCCAGAGGAATTAAAGCCCCAAATTGGGGCTTTTTATTAGGAGCGGCTGTGGCAGGGTTGCTACGGGAAGTTGCCGCTGGCGAGGACAGCGGCAGGCTTCTGGGAACGGAATTGCGTATACAGAACCGGTTGGCATGATTGCGAATGCCAACGGGTTTGTTTAAGTGGGCCGCGGGCCCACTTTTTGTTTTGCAGCGCGCATTGTCGGGGCCTCAAGGGTCCGCGACGGATGAGGCAAGTCTGGTGAGAGGCAGGTCTGGTGAAAAGAAGCGAACAGCATATAGCCAGCCTGTTGGAACCCACCATTAACGCGCTGGGACTGCAAGTGTGGGGCGTAGAACATATTTCGCAGGGGCGTTACAGCGTATTGCGAGTGTACATAGATAGCGCAAATGGGATATCGATAGAAGACTGCGAGAAGGTAAGTCGCCAGGTGAGCGCGATACTCGATGTCGAGGATCCCATAGCCGGCGAATATAACCTGGAGGTGTCGTCACCGGGAGCTGACCGGCGGCTATTCACCCTGGAACAGTTCGAGGAATTCACCGGCAGTGAGGTGGATTTGAGATTAAAGACTCCTCTCGAGGGGCGAAGAAAATTTAAGGGACAGTTGGCCAGCGTGACAGGAGATAAGATTTCACTTCTGGTCGAAGGTAGCGAATACCAGTGTCCCTTTGAGGCAATTGAGAAAGCACATATTGTCTTCTGATGCACGACGGGGTCCGGGATTGACCGCGGAAGCGCAGCAGAAAGTTAAGGTAATACCGTTATGATGAGTAAAGAGATTTTGATGGTTGCGGACGCTGTCTCAAATGAGAAAGGCGTGTCCCGTGACGTGATCTTCGAAGCAATCGAGTCTGCCCTGGCGACAGCTAGCAGGAGGCTTCACGGCAAGGATGAGATCGACTGTCGGGTATCGGTCAATCAGGACACCGGAGACTATGAAACTTTCCGGGTCTGGACGGTGGTGGAGGAAGAGGAGTTTGAGGACCCTGCCACTCAGATGACGCTGGAGCAGGCGCGGGAGAAAGATCCGGCCCTGGAGATAGGCGGCAGCTGGGAAGAAACGCTCGAAAACATTGAATTCGGGCGCATTGCTGCGCAGACCGCCAAGCAGGTGATCGTGCAGAAAGTGCGAGACGCGGAGCGGGAGCTGGTTATTTCCGAGTACAAGGATCGTGTCGGAGACCTGTTGTCTGGCACCGTCAAGAAAACCACCCGGGACAGCGTTATTGTCGATCTCGGTAATAACGCCGAAGGGCTCTTGCCGCGCGATCAGATGATTCCCAGGGAGACATTTCGGATGGGGGACAGGCTGCGCGCGCTGTTGATCGAGGTGCGATCTGAGCAGCGGGGTCCACAGCTGATATTAAGCCGTACTTCGCCAGACATGCTAATCGAGCTGTTCAAGATTGAAGTGCCGGAAATCTCCGAGGAAGTTATTGAGATCCGGGCGGCAGCCCGTGATCCCGGCTCGCGCGCAAAGATCGTGGTGAGCACTAATGACGGGCGCATCGACCCGGTCGGAGCGTGTGTGGGGATGCGTGGTTCACGAGTCCAGGTGGTCTCAAACGAGCTGGCCAACGAGCGTATCGACATTATTCTGTGGGACGATCATCCGGCGCAGCTGGTTATTAATGCCATGTCGCCGGCCGAAGTAGCCTCGATTATTGTTGATGAAGACAAGCACACCATGGACGTCGCCGTGGCCGAGGAAAATCTTGCCCAGGCTATTGGTCGTAATGGTCAAAACGTCCGACTCTCAAGCCAGTTGACTGGCTGGACTATTAATGTCATGAGCGAGGAAGAAGCTGCCGCCAAGCAGCAGCAGGAAGCCAGCAGCTTCATCGATATGTTCATGGTGAAGCTGGACGTGGACGAAGATGTGGCCGAGGTACTGGTGCAGGAAGGATTTACATCGCTGGAAGAAATCGCCTACGTACCGCTGGACGAGATTCTTGCAATCGAGGGCTTTGACGAAGAGATCGCCAACGAATTGAGAAACAGGGCGAAGGATGCCCTGCTGACTCAGGCGATCGCATCGGAAGAGGATATTTCCAGCGCCAATATTGCTGAAGATCTGCTCAATATGGACGGTATGGACGATCAGCTCGCTCTGGCGCTGGCAAGTAAAGGAATTTTGACCATGGAAGATCTTGCCGAACAGGCGGTGGACGAGCTGATGGATATTGAGGGCATGGACGAGGCGAGAGCTGGCAAGTTGATCATGACTGCCAGAGCACCGTGGTTTGAAGAAGATTAACGGCCCGGTCGAGAGTTAAAGGGGTATTGCCAATGGCAGATGTTACAGTTAAAGAACTTGCCAAGACGGTAGGTGTGAGTGAGGAGAGGCTTCTTTCGCAAATTAAAGAAGCAGGGCTTCCCCATGCCAGCCCTGATGAAACGATTACCAACGAAGACAAGAATACTTTGTTGATGTTTCTGCGCCAGAGCCACGGCAACCGTGAAACCTCTGATGTGGCGCCGCGCAAAATTACGCTCAAGCGAAAAACCAGTACCACGCTGACTTCTTCCTCAGGCCATGGTCGCGGCAAGACCGTGAATGTCGAGGTTCGCAAAAAGCGTACCTACGTCAAGCGCAGCCCAATACCGGAAGAAGAGCAGCCTAAAGAGGCAACGCTGGCCACATCAGAGGATCTGGAACCTGAAGAAATAGTATCAAAAGAGTCGCAAGTCACCGAAGCTGAAGCTGCAGTGGAGGTGGAGTCGGACTCGCAGGACACATCAGCGAAGGAAAGCGGGGCTGATAAGGTTGCCACTGCGGCGGAAATTTTAGAAGTCCCGCTGGTGGTGCCGGAAGCAGAGAAAGGTGGGAAGCTGCCGCCCAAGCGTAAAACCCGGGATGCCGACGACGATCGCGAAGAAGACAAGAAAACCCATCAAAAACACAAGGAAAAAGCGCTTCGGCGACCCCGAGAACGGGTACCCAGTGTCGATGACTTTGTCCTCGAAGATGGAGAATATGAAGAAGTTGAAGGTCATGTCCGTCGCGGAGGTCGTAAGTCGAAAGGCAGGGTAGGAGGCAAGCAGCACGCCTTTGAAAAACCAACGGAATTTATTGTTCGCGAAATCACTATCGGGGATTCTAACCCCGTTGGTGAGTTGGCGCAGAAAATGTCCGTAAAAAGCGGTGAACTCGTCAAGGTGTTGTTGAACATGGGCGTAATGGCGACCATCAATCAACCACTGGATCGCGATACTTCAACATTGTTAATCGAGGAAATGGGGCATAAGGCCAAATTCGTTTCCGAGGATGCCATTGAAGAAAAGCTGTACGAGGATCTGGCCCAGCACGAAGGAAAACAAGAAGTGACCAGAGCGCCAGTTGTCACTGTTATGGGACACGTCGATCATGGCAAGACTTCCTTGCTGGATTATATTCGTAAATCCTCGGTTGTTTCTCACGAAGCGGGTGGTATAACGCAGCATATTGGCGCTTATCATGTTAATACTGATCATGGCATGATCAGTTTTCTTGATACACCAGGCCACGCGGCATTCAGCGCGATGCGCTCGCGGGGCGCCAAGGCGACCGACGTTGTAATCCTGGTGGTTGCTGCCGATGATGGCGTCAAGCCGCAGACCGAGGAAGCGGTCAATCATGCCAGGGCCGCAAAGGTGCCACTGGTCGTCGCGATTAACAAAATTGACAAGGAAAATGCCGATCCGGACAAGGTCAAGAGCGAGCTTTCCGCCCATGAGGTGATTCCGGAGGATTGGGGTGGCGATACGCAGTTTATCGAAGTCTCAGCGCAGACCGGACAGGGAATTGAAGAGCTACTCGAAGCCGTTCTGCTGCAAGCAGAACTGCTTGAACTAAAAGCCTTTACCGATGTGCCGGGTAGTGGTGTTGTAATTGAATCCAGGCTGGACAAGGGTCGCGGACCGGTTGCTTCGGTATTGGTGCAAAACGGTGTCCTTAGTGTTGGAGATATTGTACTTGTCGGTCATGAATATGGTCGAATAAGAGCGTTGATGGACGAGAATGGAGATAATGTGAAGTCTGCCGGTCCTTCAATCCCCGTAGAGTTACTGGGCCTGACCGGAGTGCCGGATGCAGGGGACGAATTTGTTGTAGTTCGAGATGAGAAAAAGGCCAGGGAAGTCGCCGAGTTCCGTCGCGGACGCACCAAGGATAGCCAGCATGCCGCGCAACAAACAACCAGTCTGGAATCCATGCTTGCCAGCCTTGGCAAGGACGAAAAGAAGATTCTGAATGTCATCATTAAAGGAGATGTTCGAGGGTCGGTGGAGGCTATCAATGCGTCATTGCAGAAGCTGGGCACTGACGAGGTCGCAGTCAACATAGTGTCTTCCGGAGTTGGTGGCATAACAGAAACCGACGCCCATCTGGCAGCCACTTCAAAGGCTCTGCTCATCGGCTTTAACGTGCGGGCCGATAAACCAGCTCGCGATGTCGTAGAAAACGAGGCTCTGGAGTTACGCTACTACAACGTCATTTATGACGTAATTGATGATGCCAAGGCAATAATGGGTGGTATGCTGAAGCCCGAATTGCGGGAAGAAATTGTTGGCATCGCGGAAGTCAGGGATGTTTTTAATTCTCCCAAATTTGGCCAGATTGCCGGTAGCATGGTGATCGAAGGCACGGTTTATCGAAACAAACCGATTCGGGTGCTGCGGGATAACGTGGTGATTTATGAAGGCGAGCTGGAATCGTTGCGCCGCTTCAAGGACGACGCTAATGAAGTGCGTAACGGCATGGAATGCGGTATCGGGGTCCGGAATTACAACGATGTGCGCGTCGGCGACAAGATTGAAGTTTACGAAACAAGGGAAGTAGCCCGCACGCTTTAGCGGTCGAAACCTGAACGGTAGATCTGCGAGGGTAGTTCGCGAGATGCTGGAACAATCGCAACGGCAGCAACGGGTCGCCGACCTGATTCAGCGGGAGTTGGCCACGCTGATTCAGCTGGAAGTAGATGATCCGCGAATCGGGATGGTGTCGGTGACAGGCGTGGAAGTAAGCAGGGATCTGGCTTACGCCAATGTGTATGTCACGATTTTAAACTCTGCCAGTGGGGTGGAGGACAGTCGACTCGGCGAATTACCGGCGGGCGATCTGGACAATCTTGAGATTGAAGAGAGCGTGAAAGCTCTCAATAAGGCTGCCGGCTACCTGCGCAGCTTGCTGGCCAGAAGACTTAAGCTGCGGTTAACTCCAAAGTTGAGGTTTCATTTTGATGGCAGCGTTAGCGGAGGAAATAAGCTTTCCTCGCTTATCGACAAGGCGCTGGAAGCGGACCGCAATCTGCATTCCTGAATGCGGGTAGGCAGGCGGAACTTACGGAATTGCAGCTGGTGAGCGGGCGTAGAAATAGACGCAGCAAAAACAGAGGCAGGCCTTTGAACGGGATTCTGGTGCTGGACAAGCCCAAGGGTTTAAGTTCGAATGAGGCGCTGCAAAAGGCCAAGAGGCTCTACAACGTCCGCAAGGCAGGCCATACAGGTAGCCTTGATCCTCTTGCTACCGGAGTGTTGCCGCTGTGTTTTGGCGAGGCGACTAAGTTGTCCCAGTTCCTGCTGGACTCGGACAAGCGCTATCGGGTTGTAATCCAGCTGGGAGTGCGTACTGATACCGGCGACGCCGAGGGAAGTGCCATCTCCTCGAAGGGTACGGCTAGAGCGGTTGATATTGGCCCGGAGCAGTTATCCCGGGCTCTTGAGGAATTTGTCGGTGTTATCGAGCAGGTGCCACCGATGTACTCGGCTATCAAACAGCAGGGTGTGCCGTTGTACAAACTGGCCCGGGAAGGCAAGGAAGTCGAGCGAGCTAGCAGGGAAGTTACGATCCACAGGATCGAGCTGCTGGACTTTGAAAATTGCGAATTGACGATCGAGGTATCCTGTAGCAAAGGAACCTATGTGCGAACTCTGGCAGACGATCTGGGTGAGATGCTGGGTTGTGGTGCTCATGTGAGGGAACTCAGACGACTGCAGGCCGGAGATTTTGATGAATCGACCTGTGTGACTCTGGATCAGCTAGAAGAATTTTCTCGTGATTCGGATGAAGGCGATTACGCAGTTATTGATGAATACCTTAAGCCCATGGATAGGGCTGTCGCGTATCTTCCGGAGGTTGAACTTCCGGATGTGACTGCCGGATGGATCCTGCAGGGTCAGCCGGTGCTGGTCAGGCATCTGCCAAAGGAAGGTCTGGTCAGGTTATATCAGGGTGATCGGTTCATAGGTATTGGAAGTATTTTGGATGACGGGCGAGTAGCCCCTCGCCGAATGATAGCGGACCAGTGAGGGTTTGCTAGGAGCAGGGAAGAATGCCAGGTAACTACCAGTATGCGTGGTTATGCTGGATTGACAGGAAGGTTGCTGATGCGGGCATTGGAAAGCCTGTGCAGCTTTAATGATTTGCATATTAACTTGGAGACAACTAATGGCTTTATCAGCTCAACAGAAAGAAGAGATTATTAAAGAGTACGCGACAAAAGATGGTGACACCGGTTCCCCCGAGGTTCAGGTGGCACTGCTGACTGAAAATATCAATCAATTGCAGGCTCACTTTAAGGAGCATGCCCACGACCACCATTCTCGAAGAGGTTTGATCCGGATGGTGAACAGCCGCAGAAAATTGCTTGACTACCTCAAGCGCAAGAATCTTGAACGCTATGCGTCTCTGATCAAACGACTAGGTCTGCGTCGATAATTAAATACGAATCAAAGAGCCATGCCGGGAGAAATGGCAGGGCTCGTAATGGAATTAGGAAAATAATATGTTTAATCCAGTAAGCAAGACGTTTCAGTATGGTGGCCAGACGGTCACGCTGGAAACGGGCAAAGTAGCAAGACAGGCGACTGGAGCAGTAGTTGTCACCATAGGGGATACTCAGGTGCTGGCTACCGTTGTTGGCAGGAAAACCGTAAATCCGGGTGCTGATTTCTTTCCGTTAACGGTTAACTACCAGGAAAAAACCTACGCCGTTGGCAAGATACCCGGAGGTTATTTCAAACGCGAGGGGCGGCCCACGGAAAAGGAAACCCTGACTTCGCGACTGATCGATCGCCCCATTCGGCCGCTGTTTCCAAAGGGCTTTATGAATGAAGTACAGGTGATCACCACGGTCATTTCCGCTACCAAGGAGAACGATCCAGACATCGCTGCGATGATAGGTGCCTCGGCAGCACTGGCCATCTCCGGCATTCCCTTCGCTGAGCCGATTGGTGCCGCGCGCGTTGGCTATGACGCTGCCCAGGGCTATGTACTAAATCCCAGCAACTCGCAGCTCGAAACCTCGATGCTGGATATGGTGGTGGCTGGCACCAGGTCGGCGGTGTTGATGGTTGAATCGGAAGCCAGGCAGTTGACGGAAGACCAGATGTTGGGCGCTGTACTCTATGGTCATCAGGAAATGCAGGTCGTGATTGATGCCATCAACGAACTCAAAGATGAAGCAGGTAAACCCGCCTGGGACTGGCAACCTCCGGTCGTCAACCAGGGATTGAAAGATGCTGTCGCCGACGCATTCACCGCGAAATTGACCGAGGCCTATCAGATTTCGGACAAGATGCAGCGCTACGATGCTGTCGGGCAATTAAAGGCGGCTGCAGTAGAACAGCTCGTCAGTGAAGAGACTGGTGTGACAGATTCTGAAGTAGAAACTGAGTTCGGCGCCCTCGAAAAAAGAATAGTCCGGAGCAGGATTATTGCCGGTGAGCCGAGGATCGATGGTCGCGATACCCGGACAGTGCGTAATATCGAGGTGGAAGTAGGTGTGCTGCCTAAAGCCCATGGTTCAGCGCTCTTCACCCGGGGCGAGACTCAGGCTTTGGTGGTAACCACGCTCGGTGCTATCAGAGATGCGCAGATGATCGAAAGCCTGGAAGGCACCAAGAAGGATGCTTTCATGCTGCATTACAATTTTCCACCGTACTCGGTAGGTGAAACCGGTTTCATGAGCGGCCCCAAGCGCCGGGAAATTGGTCACGGGCGACTGGCCAAGCGCGGCGTAATTGCGGTGATGCCGGATGAAGAAGCCTTTCCCTATGCAATTCGTGTGGTATCGGAAATCACCGAATCCAATGGATCAAGTTCCATGGCATCGGTGTGTGGATCAAGCCTGTCTATGATGGATGCCGGTGTGCCTTTGAGCGCCCCCGTAGCCGGTGTG
>Ga0181587_10003717_pt1 | contig 12675 bp, 7 predicted proteins | sample 071ome_27_FD_132463 | JGI IMG/M metagenome (GOLD analysis project Ga0181587, IMG submission 132463) | Coastal salt marsh microbial communities from the Groves Creek Marsh, Skidaway Island, Georgia - 071409AT metaG (megahit assembly) | ecosystem: Environmental > Aquatic > Marine > Intertidal zone...
CTGTCCTCCGTGGATACGCATCATGTCGACGAGCGCTACGCTGTCGCCGTCGGTCTCAATGAGCGCTAGCAGGCGGCGCATGGATACACCGGGGCGAAACCAGCGCATGCGTTCGGCATCCCAGACCCAGCGTTCGGCCTCTACTTCAACGATCTGCACGCCGTCGGCCTGAGCGAATCGGCGCAGTTTACCGCGTCCGGCCAGCGCCTTGAGAAAGTAGAAGGGCGTATCCGAAGGCCAGTGGATTGGATTGACTCCATCGACTACTCCCCAACCCGTATTGTGCGTGGCCCAGTGCGCTTCCCACTGGCCTACGCTCGTCCACGATTGTGGATATCCCAAATCGCTTAAAAAGGGTTGTCCGTGCGCAAAGAGCTGCACGTCGAGCAGGTCCATATGGCGATGGAGCCAGGCGTCGCCATACACGACGCCGACGGCGGCCCGCTCGGGAGTCCCGCCCGTGCGCAGGACGGCGATGCCTGCCGCATCGTGTATGGTCGTGCCCAACGAACGATGTGTTTGTGGCTCCTGTCGCAGCGCCTGTACCCGCGGATCATCTAGCTGAGTGAGCGCGCGTTCGAGCAGGCGACCGCCCATTGGAGCATAGGGCGTATCGTTTAACGGACCCTGCACGCCGGCCGAAGCCCCGTCGCCAAACCCCAAGATGGCACGTCCGAGCAGGACGATCTCGTGCGGTGCACACGCGATGCGTGCGGCACGGCGTTCGGACAGGAGCGACGGGTAGCGTTCGGCTGGATAGGTGGAGGGATGTAGAGTGCGGAGTCTTTGCAGATTCTCCTCTAGTTCAAACAGACCCATGCTGTGGGTGTCGTTATACCCACCCGTTGCTTCTGGAGGCGTGCCGTCGGAAAAGAAGTTGTTGGATACGAAGGTGCGCAGTCGCTCTTGGCTCCGATCGTAGAGCCATTCTAGTGGCTGCTCTAAATCGCTCCGGTCGAGCGCCTGCAAGAGCACGAGTGCGCCTATGCTAGAGCGGGGAAAGTTGCTCAGACCACCGCCGTCTATAAGGCACTGTAGCTGCACCGCGAGCATTTCCTCGACAAGCTGCACGCCGTCTCCGCCGTCGGTCATTGTCAGCCCCAGTGCACGGGCCCGTTGCAACCAATTGCCGTTGTTTTGCTGTATATGGGGCCATACCGTGTCGTAGGCCAGCGCCATCGTTTGCGCGATTATGGGCACGTCGATGCTGTAGCGCAGCAGGCCCTTGCGATAGAGTGCGCCCACGGGATCGGCCTGCGCAGCCCAGTCGGTTTGTCCCCATGCCCAAGGTTCTTCCCTTTCTTTGGAGGGACCGTAGCGAAACTGTGCGGCCGTTGCCACGTAGAGCGTCTCTTGCGCATAGCGCAAGAGCATGAGCACTAAGCGGTCGCGGTCGTCAGTCGAGTGCTCTGCGCCGCGGATATGATCTGTTAGGGCTGCAATACCCGAACCAAAGGCGATGACTTGGTTGCGATGATGCGTTGCGGCGAAAAGATAGATATGCCCATTGTCGTCTACGTAGCCGAAGCCGTCGTCCGGATAGGGGCCGCTGTGCCAATCGCCGTCGTCTAACGCATTGCTTGAGGCCTCCAGTCCACACGCGGGACAGCGTGCTTGAGCTCCTTGGCCTGCATCTGGCCATATCCAGGGGTAGAATCCGTGATGAGCAAAAATGGCCTTGCCACAGCGCGGGCAACCCTGCGTCACGTTGACGTAGTGTGCCTGGGGTCGTTCTGCAGGAGGCAGGCCGTGCCAGAGTGCGTGATAGTCGCAGCTGAGCCACCAGTCTAGTGCGGGATTGGCTTTGCGTGTGTGAGGCAGGTCTTGCAGCGTTTGTCGCGTCTTACTCGAGGTCCATGGTTGCCCGAGCGGCCAGCGCCGCGGCCACTGTTCCCCATTGTACTCATGAGGTGTTCGGAGACCATTTAGATCACATACTCTAATGGATTGACTGTGCGTTGCGGCGCCCTGCTGGGCCGAGAGTGTGTAGAGGCCGGCCTGTTCGGGCGCACGCAAGTAGAAGTAGTGAGCTCCGTCTGCTGCGGAGTAGCGTTGGTGCTCTAGAGAAAAGCCCCGATACGAGAGCTCGACGTCTCCTTTGGATACAACAGGTAAACGGAAAGAGCGCTCCGTCATAATGAGGCGTGGAGACCATGGAATATGTATCGAGTGCATGAGAAAAGGGGCTAGAAACCGAAAGTCCAGCCGACAAAGGGGAAGCCCGGAGAAAAGCTGTTGTTCCAACTGTCGACGACTTCCCGATGGATAATGAATCCAAGGTCTAGGCTATTTCTTCCGCCGCGATACCACCGTACTCCGTAAAGTAGTAGATGCAAATCGGATGGATCTTGGGTTAGGATCCAGGACTCAAACATCATCGTCCACGACGGGGCGAATTGACGCATCGCGTTCAGGCTAAGCAGCGGCGACTGTTCCACCTCGCCACCGCCGAAAGCCCACCCTAGGCCGACGGTGAGGTTGCGTTTTTCATCTCCCCACGTGCTCAGTCCGTAGCCGATACCCAGCGGACTTCCATCGACGTAGCCCAGCATCAAACCACCGCCGGTGCTCCAATCTTCGGCCATTTTTACGCCAAACTTGGGCGTTAGGAAAAACGGTTGGCCGAAAAGGGTCGTAGAAAAGCCGATGGACCCGCGGTCGGCAATGCCGTAGTTGGCCGACCACGCCGCCAGCCAATGCGTTTGTATATAGCCACTGCCCTTCTCCAGTGGAAAAGCGGTCGGGGCGAAAAAGTAGCGAGAATAGTGCGTATTGATGCCCGTTGCAGAATCCGGTTCGCCCTGTGCATGGCCTGTTAGCGTAAAGAACAGTGCAACTGCGAGTAGAGCACTCAGCTTTGTAGGCATATTAGATCTCTTTCTTTTGAGTGAGAAAGTGATGGATGCGCGCTGCAACGGAATCACTGTCTACACTGCGGTCACTGTCCGTGCTACAAGTCATTTATTGTTCCATCGAGTGGTGCCGGCCATGGTCCGGCCGTGCGCGTCTCGAGTGCATACACCTGATCTTTAGTGGCAATATACAGCGTGCTGAGATTTGGACCGCCAAACGTGCAGTCCGTGGGAGAGTCTGGTAGTTGTACGACGCCTAGCAGTGCGCCGGTCTGGTCAAATACCTGCAGGCCGACTCGATTCACGAGAAATAGGCGTCCGTCTCGGTCGGTGGTTAGGCCGCTGACCGTGTGCTGCATGGGACCGGGACGCGCACGGCCGTATTTGCCATCTGCCATAAAGACTTCGGCAAAGGAGCTGTCCACGCGCGGGTGCTCGTCTGTTGAAAAGGCGAGCCTGTATACTGCTAATGTGCTATCGGCCGTCCACAGCATCGATTGGTGTGTTGTACTCAGAGCACCGGCTCCAGCTATGGGCAAGCTAAAAGTCTGTTTCTCTCCGTCTGCGCGTCGATACACCAGCGTTCTCTTGTCGTCTTCCTCCGTTTGTTCGTATAGGACTCCGCCCTCGCCGTCACCGACCAATTCGTTCACGTTGTTCTCACTGAACGTTTCGATCTTTTGTATATCGTTGTCATCTACATTCCATATGGACAGCTGTCCATCCCCGGCCACGGCCAGCAGGCCTTGTCCCAAAGCGGCGACCCGACTAACAGCCTGCTTGTCGTCTACCATTTCCCAGATACCCTCCGCGCGCATGACCTGTAGGCCTTCCGCGGAGCCAAAGTACAGCGCACCGTCTTGCCATGTGACTCCGGTCATGGAGGCTCCCCAGCCGCGAGAGCCCATGCGTTCGTCGAGCAGCGCTACGGGATGGCTATCCGCGGGGATCACGGCTTGGAATGTAGCCTGTCGGTCGAGTAGCTGATGAGAAAAATCGGTGCGAGGAAGGCCAAAGATACAGAGCATAGCGTGCATGCCTACTGCGGCAATAATAGACAGCGATGGCCGCCGGCGAATGAGGTACTCGCTTATGAGATAGCTTACTACGAGTGCGGGTATACCGGCCGTAATAAACTTTATGAAGGGAGATACTTCCCAAGAGAAATTCATCAGGCGGAAAACCAGCACCACGGGATATTGCACGAGATACACGTTGTACGAATTGGCGGCAAAGCGTTCGTTGATCTGGGACGGGGTGTTCATGTAGTGATGGATAAGGGAGGTAAATCCCAACACGGACAGCAGGTTGACGAGCACGGCAGCGGCTGAGCCGAATAGCATGAGAAGCGGCGAATCCGTGCCAAATTGGAAGAATACCGCGCCTGCGCTTAGCGCGGCCGCCAGCAGGAAGAGGGCGATAAAACCAACGGTTTTCCATCCGGGCACCTGTCCGTTTTCATACCACCCACGCGCGTGAGCATATACGCCGAGTGCATATACGGAACCGTAAAGCGCTACGTCGAGTGCGCTGACCTTGAAAAAGAAGGCGAAGGTGCCACTGGGTAGATCGAGTCTGTTAGAAAGGGCGAAACCGACAATGGCTACTAGAGCCGTCAGGAGGAAAGCGCGTGCGAAGTCCCATTGAGAAATGGTCCTCTCATCTGCGCCTTCTGTGCGCGTTCGGCCCCAGCGCGCGCGCGCATCGCGCAGCAGCGCATGCGCCACGAAAAAAACAAAGAGGACGGATAGAAACCAGAAGTGCTGCTGGTGAAAGATGGGATTGGCGGTGAAGTTGATCGGCAAGAGCCAGCCGTCAAATATGCTGCCCATGTAGCGCTGCCAAAATTCCCAATAGCTGTCCGAAGAGAGGCCGGCAAAGGAGCGGCTATAGTAGGCCATATACGGCATTGTCGGTCCGAGAAAGAGCACGCCTACTAGCCAGGGGAGGCCCAGCCGTACTAGCTTGTTTTTTAGGAATAGACCGGTGCGACGGTTTTGTAGCGAAGGGGTCGAGAAATAGCCAGCGGTGAAAAACATGATGGCCATCATCACCGTGACAGAGTAGGCGTGGAATACGGAAAATACCGCGCTGGTATTCGAGTCTCGTATAAACTCTTGGTGACCTGCCAACCCAGAGGCGACGTGAAATAGCGTGACCCAAATAATGACCAAGTATCGCACGTTGTCGAAGAAATAGAGCCGGCTCGCCGATGGTGCTCCAGACATATACACTCCTATTGCACGCAGGATACGTCTACTATTAGAAAGGGCGTGTGACCCATCGATTCAAAGGATACGAAATAATGGACTGCAAGCCTTGGATAATGTGTGACGTTCCGCGTCCTAGGTAGACTAGACTCGAGGTGCTGTGCTGGCGTCGGCCTCACCCACTTCGTCTCGCAGCCGATTTAACCACCACCAGGCTAGAGCGCTCACGGCGCAGATGCTCAGCAGCGCACCGAGCTGAGCGCCGGAAAACGGGGCGAAAACCGCCTGTTTGATCTGCCCAAAGATCCACTCAGTCCCGACGGCGATCCAGCATAGGCGAATATCAAAGCGCAGCGCCGTCGCCAGTGCAGCCAGTGCGAAGAGACCGCCAACGAGGCTGCAAAGGGCGATGCCCTCAATATGCTGTTGAGACATGCCGCCCGATGCAGCGCCTAGGAGAAAAACGAGTCCGTATCCCAGCAAAGAGCGGCGCGTGCCGTGCTGGGTGAATATAGACCACAGGCCGACGCCGCCGGCCCACGTCAGCGATTGGATAGAGAATCCTTGAATTCCTCCGGGTAGCCAACTCACGTAGCCGTTGGCACCGCCATAGGCTAGCGTGAAGGGCTGCGTATCGCGCGCAACATATTCTCCTAAGAACGTCACGCCCAGCCCCACTGCGCCCAAGGCTATGCCCAGAGTATAATCGGGCTGCGCGCTGCGAAAGGGCAGGCTCCAACGCGGGACTGCACCGGCCAGCAGCGCGATAAAAAACGCACCCGCTGCTGGCAGCAGCACGGCGCCAATAATGCGCATAAGCAGCTGGTGACCAAGGGGTTCAGTCGTGCTGAGGGTAAAATCTCCGGCTGACCATCCGTTGGCCTCTTCCAGTGCACCCCAGGCTAAAAATGCTATAAAAAACAGCATCAATGTGGGGGTATTAATTTGCCCCTTGCTCCATCGGAGCAGGGCGTAGACTACTATGATGCCCAGCGTGCCAAATAGCAGCACGGTCGATAGAGCTCTGAATACAATGAGCGTCTGTTCGCGCTCTCGCTCGCCGCGCTGCCACTCTTCTGGTATGTGCACAAAACGCCGAAGGCGTTCCACTCGATCGCCGGCTAGGACAACGGAGATACGCGCCTGTCCCGGCGCTTCGGATAGCGCCACATCTTGGCTAAATACAAAGCGCCAGTCGCGGCGTGACGGCCGCTTTTCTATGTCGGCAGAAATGCGTTCTACCTCTTCGGGCTGTATGCCAAATCGCTCAGCTAGTGCCTCTTCTGCGAGCGCGCTGGCCTGTGCTTCTTCGAGTTCTGGTCCGGGCCACCCTTCAGGCGTCTGATGATTGATGCCCATCAACTGCCCCGTGCGGTCGATATATACTCGATATTCCTCCGCCCGATCTTCCACGGAAACTTCCTCGTCAAAGCGAGCGAATCGCACCTGCCAATGCGGCGCAGAGAGAAAGGTGCCGAACAGGCGTTCGTACACCGATGGTTCCCACGTGCGCCAGACGTAGCTGTGCTCCATGGGCGCCGTTGTGACGGCGGTCGTGACGGAGGCTTCCCAGGTGTCGTCTAGGGCGATGCCGGCATCGCTTAGCGCCTCTCGTGCTGACGATACCGCTTCCCAGCGGTCAATCTGCAGCGCGAGTTTGCTATGGTCTGTGCCCACCAGGCCATACACAGAGAGTGCAATCCCCAGCAGGCCCGCGCCCATCCACGCGTAGCGCGCGCGCGCGGGTCCTTCCACCGACGGTGCGATGGGTTGGATTTGTATGGGCACGTCTTCTTCTGGAGCGGGCTGCCACGACGCGTTGTAGTCCCGTTCTTCTACGGTCTTCCAAGCCCCCTGTTTCCATCGATATACAATCGGCACGGCGAGTGGGATAAGAGCCAAGACAATCACCAGCGCCCGGTCGATAACTAGTCCGGGCGATTGGGCTACAAAGAGCGGCATGGCAAACCAGACGACGTCATAGGCGAAGTGCATGACGATCGCCGGGAGCAGTCCAAAGCGCAAATAGAGAAAGCCGAACACGGCCGAGGGTACGAGGAGTTCGACAACGCGTGCGTAGGCCGGCTGTGCCGGATAGTTGGCATGCGCGGCCCCGAAGATGATCATTTGCAGGAGGAATGCACCGGCTACCCAGAGGCGAGGTCGGCCGTAGCGCTGGCCAAGCAGAGCGGCTCCAGCTAGGGGAATGGCACGGAAAAGGCACTCTTCCCAAAAGCCGGCCTGCAGCGAGATGGCAATGGAAGAGAGCCACGGAAAGTACGCGGCCAGCACATTCGGCTCAAATAGGGCACTAGACGGGTTCCACCAGTCGAGAAATTGACTGTTCAAATAGTAGAACCCAACGACAAAGGCAAACATAGGGCCTATCAATAGATAGCCCCCTACGGTTTGGCCTAGCACCTGAGGCGAACCCGCCGTTGAGGGAGACCAGAGATTCCAAAACTGGATGTGATGTGGGAACGCGCGGCGCGAGAGGGATTCGGCCATGAGAAAAGAGAATGCGAGTAGGAGAGTCATACCGACCGTAGCCACCACCGCGCCGATTAGCTGCTCTACGATGTGTGCCTGCGTGGAAATAGCCGTGTCGTAGTACATCCAGCTGAGCGGTATTTGGTTGAGCAGGACGGCGCCCTGCAGCCCGCCGACGATCAGGCCCCAGCGCAGCGCTGTTTTCCAGAGCACCCAGCGCTGGCGCAACAAGAAAAAGGTTCCAACGGCGCCCCCGACTACGTAGAGTAGCAACATGGCAACGCTCGCCCCGGCCGCGAGCGTTTCATTGGCCGAGCGCATCTCCGTATACTGGCGCGTGAAGGCCTCTGGTACAAAGACTTCGTGGGTTAGCGCGGTGAGCCGATCTCCGGATACGACTAGATTCAAGCGATAGCGCCCTTCTCCCAGGTCGCTATCGGGGCGCTCAAAGACAAAGGTGTGGTCGACGCGTTTGCTCAGGCGCACTTCTTCAGACGCGCTGATAGGCTGATACGCATCCAAAACGATCCCCAGTTCGGTTGCTGCCTCTACCGCAATCTGCCGGGCTGCGTCGGCCGCTAGAGCGGCACCGGGTTCGTCTTCTGGCAGGCGTTCTTCAAATCCATACCACGATCCATCGGGTTTAAACGAGAGCGTAACTTCGTGTGCATTGCCCTGTTGGAAATGGCGCACTTTCCACTGATACGGCGCGTAGAGGTTGCCGGCTAACATATTCGCGAAGGCCGAGTTGCCGCCGCCCTCGAGTTCGACAAAATGCTGCGTCTGACCGTCCAGTTCAAAGGCAGCGGCCTGTTTGTATTCTTCGGGCCCCCAGCCGTGCGTCTCGACGCGCTGGGCAGACTGTTCCAGCGCCCGTTCGCGATCCATCTGCAAATCGAGTGCGACCAGCGGGAAGGCCTCCGAGAAAAAGCGTTGAGCGGTCCATACGCAGCCCAGCGATAGTATCAATAGGGCGACCCAGGTGATGGGGCGATGGAAAAGCGTCGTTCGGTTCTCGATATTTTCCTGCATGGCTAGGCTCTCCTGTGATAGAGTGCAGTCCGCTGCCGCAAATATAATGTATCGATTCGTCCCACAGAGAGATATTTATCTGCAAAAACTCTATTTTTAAATAAAATGATCTCAATTCTGTTACAGGGCCAAGTGCGATTACGGGCGGACTCGCGCGTGTGTCTCGATGTATTAACTAATCGAGCCTTGACCGAGTAATCTCAGATCAGCGTTGCAATCGTGAGTGGCATACGTACTTTCGTTGGTGTCTGAACACGCTGCGACTGCAGCAGAAATGGAACTCGGATAAACGTGAGAAATGACGGGGAAACGACGGCGCTCGATGTGAATTGGCTGCTCTGCTTTTGCGCTTGGCTGATCGCATTTGTGTCCACGTTAGGCAGCATGTTTTTCAGCTATGTTATGGAGTTTGCACCCTGCGTGCTGTGCTGGTATCAGCGCATTTGCCTGTTTCCGCTGGTGTTAATACTCGCGCGCGGCCTGTTTCCCTTTGACCCAAAGGCGAGCAAGTATGCACTGCCGCTGGCGGGTGTGGGTTGGTGTCTGGCTGCCTATCACTCGCTGCTCTATGCAGAGTGGATCCCCGCCGATATGCAGCCCTGTACGCAGGGCGTATCTTGCACGGAAGTCCACATAGAGCTGTTCGGCTTTCTTTCGATTCCCTATTTGTCGCTGATCGCTTTCACCCTATTGTCGACGATTCTAATTGTACTTCAGAGGAGAACCCCGGTATGAAGCGCACGGTATTTATCGCTGCAGCGGTTGCGTTGGTCGCTGCGTTCTTTGTCGGTTCGCACTTTTACAAGTCTGGGCGCGCCGAAAAGTTGGGTTTTATGGCCGAGGACAATGCGGAGACCTTTGTCCGTCCCTACTCGCCGACGCTGGGCAGCGAAGAGGCCAAGGTCTATCTCGTTAAATTCTCTGACCCGGCCTGTGAGACCTGTGCCGCTTTTTCTCCGTATGGTAAACAGGCGTTAGAGGAGTTTCCTGGAAAGATTAAGTTTGTGCTGCGCTATGCGCCTTTCCACAAGGGTTCAGAGGACGTGGTGCGTATCTTAGAAGCGGCTAGGAGGCAGGACAAGTTCTGGGAAACGCTGGAACTGCTCTACAAGAAGCAGAGCAATTGGACTCAGAACCACCGGGTGATAATAAGTAGAGTGTGGCCCCTATTGCCCGAAGTAGGCTTGGACGTAGAGCGCGTACGAGCCGATATGAACGACCCAGAGATTACAAAAATCGTAGAGCAGGACTTGGCCGATGCGCGGGCACTGGGCGTGCGTCGCACGCCGGGTTTTTTCGTCAACGGGAAGCCGCTTGAGCCTTTCGGTGCGCGTCCTCTGGTCGAACTGATTCTTTCGGAGCTTCGCATCCAGTATCCGGAGTAGAGCCGGAGCGCACGGTCTACGCAGTGTCGGCTAAGAGCGTTTCGTAGGAGACGACGCGGACGGGTGCTTCGACAAGGGCGTCTAGGAAGCGTGGGAAGTCGGGATGGTCGACGACGTCCTTGGGATCGAAATATAGATTGAGCAGTCCGCCCTGGCGCTGGCAGCTATCTAATGCACCCAGCGCTAGCTGTAGAAACTCACCGTCGGCGGCGTGTCGGCCGCCGTTTTTGACCAAACAGTGCCACGTGTCAAATACCGTGAACGGATGCTGTGGGCAGCCTGCTACGGGAATTTCCGTTATGCCTTCTAAGGCCGTATAGGGTGCACCCAGCGTGGGTGAGAGCACGGCCAGCAGCGAACTGGAAAAGCAGTAGCCAACTTCCCGCATGAGACCGTAGGCGGTTTCCGGCGCTAGATTGCCGAAGTGGGGGAGTCGGCAGCCCGCCATCTCCACGCCCAGATGCTGACGCACGGCCTCGTGACATCGGCGCAGTTCGTCGAGCTGCTCTGCTCGAGACAGATCGCCAAACATGCGTTCGGTAAACTCTTCGCTGGCGGCAAAGTCGTAGCTGGTATTGCGCAGATTGGGGTGGGTGTGTGAATGGTTGATGAGCTCATGGCCACCGTCTGAGATGGCGCGGTGCTGTTCGGGATAGCGATCGACCCACTGGCCAACAACGGCAAAACTGCCGCGCAAGTCGCGCGCGCTTAGCGCGTCGCACAGGGCGGGCAGGGCCTCTACGTCGATGGGAAAATCACAGTCAAAGCTCAGGACGACCGTGGGGATGGCCTGAGCGTCTCCCTGGTAGGCCATGCACGCTTCGCTGATGTGGCGTCCCAGCGCAACCGATGCGATCTGTCGGCCTATTGGTGGGAGGGCACGGACTGCGCGGACAATCGGGGGTAGATGTGAGCTCATGTAAGCGAGCTGACTACTGGTACAGCGGCGCGCACCGAGTTGTAAGGCACGTCATCGGAAACCAGCTTTAGCTCTGCCCGCGTTACCATCGCGCGGAGTTCGTCCAAGGTGTGATAGTGGTTGTAATAGGGATGCCACCAGTCAAAGGTATCCGTGTGACATATGCGCCAATCGGTAGCGGGTTTAATAAACACGCGGACCAGTTCGCGCACGCCCGGAATATGGCGGAGCAGGACGTTATACAAGACGTTGATCGGCACGCTGGCGTAGCATAGTGTGTACAGCAGGTCCTTGGGCATCCGACAGGTAAGCGTGCGCAGCGCTGCTTGGAAGGCGGTGCCGATGGCGCTCCAGTTGCGATAGGCGCCGAAGCTGATTTGCCCGTTAGGAGCGACGGCTCCGAGTACTGCGTTAAAACCCTGTTCTACGCTGGGCGTATGGTGCAAGACGCCCCACGAATAGACAAAATTAAAGTGTGCGCGGCGTACGGGGGGCAGGTATAAATTACCCTGAGCTAAGACGACGTTGTCGCGCTCTTTTAGCTTGTCAAAAGCGATGAAGACGGCTTCAGAGAGGTCAATCCCAACGACAGTAGTTTCTCTAACGCTCGAGATATAGCTGACGTGCCGTCCGTAGCCACAGCCGGCGTCGAGGATGGTTTTACCTGCGTAGAATGCATCGTCGATACCCGTTTGGTGCACGTAGTTTTGATCGTAGTCTGGTATTACGCGGTGATAGCGACTCCACTCGTAGCCAAAGCTGTCCTGAACTTTTCGCGTGCCGGCCTCGTAGGTTCCATCAGCCCAAGAGCTCGGTACGTCGCCTATTTCTGAGTGGAATTCTTCTACCCATCTACCGTATAGTTCGCCGATATTTTCGACAAAGACCGGCACGCCGCGCATGATGGGATATACATCGCCCTGTGCGTTGGAAAGCAGGCCGTCTAATATGTGTCCCCCTTCTTCGCGAAAAACCGCTTTAATTTCCAGAGGGTCACCTGTTTTGGGATCGCCTAAATGATCTAGCCAGTGTTGTTTCATGAATCGATTACGTATCGTTTCTATGGGGCAAATAGCCGCGTTTTGTCTATCATTCAAGATAATGTCGATGTCTGTACTGCGCTACGTCATTTGGCATAGATTTGCAGGTAGACTGCGTCAGATAGATGGTGAGATGGATCAACTATAGCGAGGTGTTATGCTGGTCGTACATGCGTTACTTATTCTTTTTACGTCGACGGTCGCCGCAGATGATCTGGCCGTTTTTTATGCGATGGGTGACACCCCGTACGCGCCTGAAGACCACGCGCTGCTGGTGGCACAGCTGCACAATATGCCATCAGACGCGCTCTTTACGGTGCATCTGGGCGATATCAAGACCGGTGCTTCTAAATGTGAAGAAGTAGTCTACTACCGTGCCGCTGAATATCTGCGCACAAGCCGACTGCCTCTGTTTGTCGTGCCAGGTGATAACGAATGGAACGATTGCAGCAATCCAGATGAAGCGTGGAAATTCTGGACGCGATATTTGATGGGTTTTGATCGGCACTGGCCGAATGGACTGGCGGTCGAACGACACGCGGATCGCAACGATCTATTCGCTTTTTTTCATAGAGGCGTGCTCTTTGTCGGGGTCAACGTAGTGGGCGGCAAGGTGCACGATTCCGATGAATGGGCTCAGCGACATGCCCTTTGTGCGGCGTGGATCGAAGTACAGGTCAATCGCTACCAATCGGAAATCCAACGGCTGGTGATTTTAGGTCATGCGACGCCGAGGGGAAAACATGC
>Ga0181587_10003720_pt1 | contig 12674 bp, 10 predicted proteins | sample 071ome_27_FD_132463 | JGI IMG/M metagenome (GOLD analysis project Ga0181587, IMG submission 132463) | Coastal salt marsh microbial communities from the Groves Creek Marsh, Skidaway Island, Georgia - 071409AT metaG (megahit assembly) | ecosystem: Environmental > Aquatic > Marine > Intertidal...
CCAAGGGTAAGAGATATAAAACGAAAGTCCCTACTTTGAAGTCGCAGCTCAGCAATCCGCTGCAACTCGGATTCAGTGACGAAGTCACTCCCTGAGAAGGCATTTGCCAATTGTGACAAGAGCATACTCTGCTCAAGTTGCTCTCGATAGAGTGGTACATTCAGCCCCTGCGAGGCGATGGTCCGCACCGCCAGATCACTATCGAACAACCCGTTTATTTGAAAGGATGGATTTTCAAGAATCGCACGATCAATGCGATTCTCCGAGACACCAAGGTTTGCCCCTGCCGCCGCTTGCCGTAGCAACAACTCTTCTATCAATTGGTTAAGCGCGATCTGCTCCAACAGGCCCTGATCAATATTACCCGCATTTCCACCCAGCGAAGCTAGCAGGTTTTGAGTACCAATGGCTAATTGTTGCTCGGTAATTTCTTCACCATTTACCTGGGCCACCGATGGCGCGGCGATGAATCCACCAATAATAGATTCAACTCCCCAGAGAGCGAATACGGCCACTATTAGGCCAACAATAACCTTGGCTATCACGCCTTGTGTTTTATCACGAATATCCTGCAGCATATTTATCCTGGTGCCTCGGCCTGGCGCCTTCCTCTCAATGAAAAAGGCGCATCATAATTGATGCGCCCTATGTTTTCAGGGACAACGCGACTAATGTCAAACTATCTATTGGTCCCGCAAATCTTACGAGTAATCTACAACTTCTCGAAGATTAAAGTCCAGTCGGGGTAGTTCTATGAATTTACTGCGTCTTTTAATGCCTTTCCAGCCTTGAAGCTCGGAACCCGGGCAGCAGCAATCTGTATCGGTGCGCCCGTCTGAGGATTACGGCCTGTCCGTGCTGCGCGATTCTTGGTCGCGAATGTACCAAAACCTACCAAAACCACGGGATCATCTTTTTTCAAAGAACCAGTAATAGTATCGATCATTGCATCGATAACACGTCCTGCTTCTGCTTTTGAAATATCTGCACTATCAGCAACTGCATCAATTAATTCTGACTTATTCACGGTATCCCCTTATATCAAGTTAGTTATTGTTAAATAATTTTGCGCCAATCAGATAAGTTGCCCGACGAAATTCCAATGCGAGACAACTTCTCTCTTCCAATTTAGTTTAGTTCGAGTAGAGCTCGAGTGTTCTGCAGGTCACGAAACAGATTGTATCCCTGTGTCGACTTGGATTGGCTTATCATCCCGAAAGCCGCAAGACACGGGGTCTTTATACCAAGCCGCTAAAACGGGTGTCAACCCGAAAAATCATCAATTCAATGAGTGTTAATCAGGGTTTCATCTGCGTTCTGCTCGCCCTCTTCCAGCGTAGCCTTGCTTTCGCTGCTGTCATTTTCCGGCTGAACTTTGGGAGTGGGCATAAACTGCAGCGCCAGCTCCAAAACCTGATCAATCCAGCGCACTGGAACTATCTCGAGATCTGCTTTTATATTCTCTGGAATTTCAGCGAGATCACGTTCATTGTCCTCTGGAATGATTACAGTTTTTATATTGCCCCGGTGCGCCGCCAACAATTTTTCTTTCAAACCGCCAATACGCAGCACTTGTCCCCGCAGGGTTATTTCACCAGTCATAGCCACATCGGCTTTTACTGGAATATGGGTTAGAACGGATACCAGTGCGGTACACATACCAACACCAGCACTGGGTCCATCTTTCGGCGTGGCCCCTTCAGGGACATGAATATGGAGATCAACTTTCTCATGGAAATCAGCATTTAGCCCAAGCGTCTCTGCGCGACTTCTAACGACCGTGAAGGCCGCCTGGATAGATTCTTGCATTACGTCGCCAAGAGACCCGGTTTTTATGGTTTTACCCTTACCTTCTACAGCAATAGCCTCAATCGTAAGTAATTCACCACCGACGGATGTCCATGCCAACCCATTGACCTGGCCAATTTTGCTCTCTTCCTGGGCTTTGCCGTAATCAAATTTGCGCACCCCTGAGTAGGTCTCGAGTAACTCTGGAGTCAATATTACGCGTCGGGGTTCGTCATCCATTGCACTTTCTTTGACTACCTTTCGACAAACCTTGGCAATCTCACGCTCCAGCCCGCGGACTCCTGCCTCTCGCGTATAGTATCGAATCAGGTCTCGGATCGGTTGTTCCTCAACTGCCAACTCATCTTCACGCAAGCCATTGTTTTTCCTTTGTTTGGGCACCAGGTAACGCTGTGCGATATTGACCTTCTCGTCCTCTGTATAACCAGGAATGCGAATAATCTCCATGCGATCAAGCAGCGGTCCCGGGATGTTCATGGAATTGGAAGTACAGATAAACATGACTTCAGAAAGATCGTAATCTACTTCGAGATAATGATCGTTGAAGTTGTGATTTTGTTCAGGGTCTAGTACTTCAAGTAGCGCTGAAGCCGGATCGCCGCGATGATCCATGCCCATCTTGTCAACTTCATCCAGCAGAAAGAGCGGATTTCTTACTCCGGCTTTTGCGAGTTTTTGGAGCAATTTGCCAGGCAATGACCCAATGTACGTGCGTCGGTGACCCCGAATTTCAGCCTCATCTCGGACTCCACCAAGGGCCATGCGTACAAACTTGCGGTTAGTTGCGCGAGCGATTGATTCACCCAACGAGGTTTTTCCAACTCCGGGTGGTCCCACCAGGCAAAGGATCGGTCCTTTTAATTTCCTGACACGTTTCTGCACGGCCAGATACTCGAGTATTCGTTCTTTGACTTCCTGCAGACCGTAATGATCGTTTTCCAGAATTTCCTCGGCCTTTTTTAAATCAAGTCTGACCTTGCTGCGCTTTTTCCAGGGGATACTTACCATCCAATCGATGTAGGTTCTGACTACAGAGGCCTCTGACGACATCGGCGACATCATTTTTAGCTTATTGAGCTCTGATGTAGCCTTATCCCTGGCTTCCTTGGGCATACCTGCCTCATCGATCTTGCGCTTTAGCTCTTCGGCTTCGTTGGGCGTATCTTCAAGCTCCCCCATTTCCTTCTGGATGGCCTTCATCTGTTCGTTAAGATAATACTCACGCTGGCTCTTCTCCATTTGCTTCTTAACCCGCCCCCGAATGCGTTTTTCAACTTGGAACAAGTCTATTTCTGATTCGATCAGCGCCATTAGATGTTCGATTCTGGGCTGCAGGTTGGCCAGCTCCAAAAGATTCTGTTTTTCCTGCAAACGCAAGGACATATGCGATGCAATGGTATCAACCAGCCGTCCGGGCTCATCAATACTGGAAATGGACGTGAGAACTTCAGGAGGAATTTTTTTGCTGAGCTGCACATATTGATCAAACTGCGATAGTAGCGATCGCAGGAGTGCATCGGAATCCTTGTCTTCCAACTCATCGGGGTGCAATTCCGTAATATCTGCAATGAAGCAGTCGCTATCTACTAAAACTTTGCCCAGCTTCGCCCGGGTCAGACCCTCAACAAGCACCTTTACAGTACCGTCGGGCAATCTGATTAGTTGCAGAATTGACGCAATAGTACCTGTCCCGAACAGATTATCGATTGATGGCTCGTCTTCCGAACCGTTTTTTTGCGCAACCAGTAGTATCTGCTTATCCGCTGCCATGGCGTTTTCAAGTGCCTTGATAGATTTGGGACGGCCGACAAAAAGAGGCTGCACAATTTGTGGATAAACGACCACATCGCGCAGCGGTAACAGCGGATAAGAATTACTCGAATCTTTGGGATTTTTCTCGGAACGGCTCATAAATCATTTTCTCGCGGAGTGGAGCCGAACCAAAAACCTACATGACGGCGGCTTTCAGACAGCTTGACGAGTATTAATAATGGAGCCGAGGGACGCCAATTCAAGCCTGGCTGCCGTTTATTCATCAACTGCTTGTCTAGGAGTATCGTCTTGCTCCAGGTTTTCATACATCAGCAGTGGCTCAGATTCCCCCGCTATGACCGCCGCATCTATTATGACCTTGCTAACTTTTTTCTCAGACGGAATCCGATACATCGAATCCAGTAACACGTCCTCCATGATGGAGCGCAGCCCCCTGGCCCCGGTTTTACGCTCTTGAGCTTTTCGGGCTATGGCCAGCAGGGCATCGTCGCGAAACTGGATCTCGACACCCTCCATCTCAAAAAGTTTGGCGTACTGCTTGGTGAGGGAGTTCTTGGGCTCGCGGATGATCCTTACCAGGGCTTCCAGATCCAACTCGTTCAGTGTGGCAATCATGGGCAGACGTCCAACGAATTCCGGAATCAAACCGTATTTTACCAAGTCCTCGGGTTCTACGTCCCGGAGTGTTTCTCCGATTCGATCTTCGATTTCCTGATTTCTGACCTGAGCGGTAAAGCCGATGCCGCTCTTGTTAGAACGGTCACGGATGATTCTATCCAAACCGGCGAATGCTCCACCGCAAATAAATAGGATCTTGGACGTATCAACCTGCAAAAACTCTTGCTGCGGATGCTTTCTTCCGCCCTGGGGTGGGACAGAGGCAACAGTGCCCTCGATAAGCTTCAGCAAGGCCTGCTGAACACCTTCACCTGATACATCCCGAGTGATTGATGGATTGTCTGACTTGCGTGAAATTTTGTCTATCTCATCAATATAAACTATGCCTATTTGCGCTTTTTCGACGTCGTAATCGCACTTTTGTAAAAGCTTTTGGATAATATTCTCGACGTCTTCACCCACGTAGCCAGCCTCGGTAAGAGTGGTTGCATCGGCAATCGTGAAGGGGACATCAAGTAGCCTGGCAAGCGTTTCAGCTAGCAAGGTCTTTCCGGTCCCGGTTGGACCGATCATCAGTATATTGCTTTTACCAAGCTCGACTTCATTGCTAGCCTTGTCGTAGTTCAGGCGCTTGTAGTGGTTATACACTGCGACAGAAAGAACTTTCTTAGCCCTCTCCTGGCCAATCACATATTCGTCCAGAGTATCATTAATTTCTCTTGGGACCGGCAGCTTGCGTCCATTGGATTCAGCGTCCTTTTCCTGGATCTCCTCACGAATTATATCGTTGCACAAGTCTACGCACTCGTCGCAAACAAATACCGAGGGGCCGGCTATTAATTTGCGAACTTCATGCTGGCTCTTGCCGCAGAAGGAACAGTAAAGCAGTTTCCCGCTATCATCTCCTCCTTTATTGTAACGATCGTCGGACATTTGCTCCTACCTTGATCTGAAATACGATACTTTCCAGCAATCGACCATACTGAAAAGGGTTTGCAGCCCGCGGCTAATCGGCTCACTAGCAATCGAAAACATGCAGTCTATTGCCATTAAATGCAAGCCCTTAATGCTGAAAACCGTCTACTTCTCGTCGCTTCCTTCTTCTGTTTTATCTACCCTTCGCTCAATTACTTTATCTATCAATCCGTAACGGACGCCTTCCTCAGCGCTCATGAAATTATCTCGCTCAGTATCCTGCGCAATTACTTCGATATTCTGACCCGTATGGTGGGCCATTATTTGGTTAAGCCGCTTACGAATTTTGATTATTTCATTAGCCTGGATTTCGATGTCAGAAGCCTGCCCGCTTGCTCCACCGCTGGGCTGGTGGATCATCATACGAGAATGAGGCAGAGCAAACCGCTTGCCGGCAGCGCCTCCAGCAAGCAGCAGTGCGCCCATACTGGCGGCTTGGCCGATGCACATGGTGCTGACATCCGGCTTGATAAACTGCATGGTATCGTAAATAGACAAACCGGCGGTCACCGACCCACCCGGGGAATTGATATAGAGGCTTATATCCTTGTCAGGGTTTTCCGATTCACAGAACAGAAGCTGGGCCACAATCAAGTTTGCCATATAATCTTCAACGGGCCCCGTGATGAAAATAACGCGGTCTTTCAACAACCTGGAATAAATATCGTAAGATCTTTCACCGCGCGCAGTTTGTTCTACGACGATCGGCACCAGGCTTGCCGAAATGGGGGTGGCAGACGGATTATAATCATTGGTCATTTGAAAAATTTTCCTGCATTCGAACTACCTGCACATTATAAAGGCAGTTCAATCGTAAGGGGGGAGAATTCCATCCCAATTCATGAATAAACCTGCGGCAGGTTACTGAAAGTCCTGCATTCAAGACTTGAATTGAGCAGTTCGGCAGACTACTTATCGTTGTCTTCAGGATTTTCGACTTGGTCCGCTTCGTTTTTATCGTCGCTTTCTGGCACGTCCCCAGTTGTTTCCTGAGATACAGATTCCGCCTTGATTACGGCTTCGTAAGTAACCTGTTTCTCTATCACCTTGGCATGCTCAAGAATATAGTCGAATGCCTGGTCTTCGAGCACCGAGTTTTCAACCCCGGCCATTTGCTCCCGGTTACCGTAGTACCAGTTAACAACTTCTTCCGGACTTTCATAGGTCGAAGCAATTTCATCAACCGCCTCCCGCACCTTGTCAGCGTCAGGAGTAATGTTTTGTTTGGCAATTAATTCGCCGATAATCAACCCGCTAGCCACCCGCCGTTTGGCCTGATCGCGAAACAATTCGTCAGGCAATAAACTTTCATCAATCTGCTGATTTGCGCCCGCGCCCATCCGTTGCAGGGCCTGCAAGCGCAGGTTCGCAACCTCGCCATCTACCAGCACATTGGGAGCATTCACATTACAGATCTTCAATAGCGATTCGACCAGCTGAATTTTAACCTTGCTACGGCTGGCACCCTTCATCTCGCGTTCCATGTTTTGCGAGATTTCTTTCCGAAAAGCCTCGATACCACCTTCCTCGATACCAAAACTGGCAATAAATTCATCGTCGAGTTCAGGCTTCACCTTCTCAGAGACCTTATTGACAGTAACATGGAAATCAGCATCTTTTCCCGCCAACTCGCTGTTGTGATACTTCTCAGGGAACGTGAGATTAAGCGTGACAATATCACCTGCTTTCGCACCAATGAGTCCCTGCTCAAATCCTGGGATCATTCTGCCGGAACCGATTACAAGACTGGTTCCCTCTGCCTGTCCGCCTTGAAATTCCTCATCATCTTTCCGTCCCACGTAATCGATATTAACCATATCTCCATCGGCTGCTTCGCGACTGGTTTCCTGCCAACTATGACGTTGCTCGCGCAGAGTCTCAATCATCTGATCGATATCTGCATCAGACACCTCAGCAACCAGCTTTTCCACCTCAAGCTCGGCGAAGTCTGGTAATTCGACTTCTGGATACACTTCGAAGGTCGCTGTGAACTGCAGATTCTGTCCCTCGTCTGTATTGGTCGTTTCAATGGTAGGCTGACCGGCAGGCCTGATTTTTTTCTCATTGAGAGCCTCGTAATAAGAGCGATTCATCAACTCCCCTATAACCTCCTGTCTGACTCCCTTGCCAAATCTGTTCCTGACAACATTGAGGGGAACTTTGCCCTTCCGAAATCCGTTCAGTCTGACGTTACGCGCCGCCTCCTGAAGACGCTGATCGACAACCGACTCAACTTCCTCCGAAGGAACCGCTATGGTCATCTTACGCTCCAATTCACTGGTGGCTTCTACGGAAATGTCCATGAACTAACCTCGTTACCCTGTAATATGTCGTTATCGCCTTCTCAGTCCGTGCTAACAACTGTCCCGATGGCCGGGAATTATAAAGAACTGCTTTGTCAATCTGCCTGAACCCACCTTTTTTTAGATGTTTTTCAGTTAGTTAGAACATTAGCAGCAGGCCCTGAGAGGAGCGCGATTGTGCCATATCGACACCCCAGATTCAACAGCGACTGCCGATAGAGAATTGACCGTGAGTCTATTCGGAAGCTAGCCTTGCGTTTCCTGGGTTCCCGATCAAATCACCCGGCACCAGGTAATATTTCGGATTTAGGATTAGATTCTTATAGCCATGGGGAAAACAGTAGGCGTTATATTAGCCGGAGGCCAGGCGTCGAGGATGAACTACCTGGATAAACCCTTACTGTCTCTCGCTGGGAAACCGATCATAAAACATGTTATTGACAGCGCGCTTCCGCAAGTCAATGAAATAGTGCTTAGCGTCAACCGCAGCATCGATAGTTATCACCAGTTTCGATTGCCTCTGGTGATAGACCATGTGAGTAACTGCAAAGGGCCTCTAGTAGGTATATTCAGCGCTATGAAATGGTATAGCGAGCAGGAAACTAATGCCGAATATCTTGCCTGTTTTCCTGCGGATGTGCCGGTTTTCCCTAACAATATCGTTAGCAAGTTAACTGACGCGATGCAGGGGCGGCGATTACGCAAGCGCAAGGACAAAAAACCCGACAACTTAATTGCCTGGTGCAGGACCGGACAGCAGATCCAACCCCTGTTCTCACTCTGGCATTTTTCACTGCTAGAAAGCCTCGAGCGCGCTATGAGGCACGGAATCCATGGTCCCAGACTGTTTTTCCCCGAGCATCCGAACGTATCGTTAAATTTACCTACCGCAGAGGAACCGCAATTTTTCAATATCAATACCCTCGCTGATTTGGAGCTGGCCGAAAGCATGTTCAAGAGCTGGGAGCGGCCAAATTGACTGCGGTCATCTTGCGGCCAAGGGCAATCCCACGCAGTACTTGCCAGCGAGAGAAATCTTTGGCACGCTCTTCTGGGAGTCAGGCAGTAGACTTGCAAGAATTGTCGCCGTATGCACTGGAACCAATAATTCTCGCGACGGTCGAATAAAAAACAACAAAAAACATTAAATTAAATAGAGGCATCCAATGAGCGATCCCATCCGATCAGAGGACATTGCCATCATCAAGGCTCCCCCCAGGTCAGACCGTTTTTATAGCGAAAATGAGCTCTGGTACTTCCGCACAAGAGAGCAACCGGAAATAGGACCTTTCCGCTATCGATCTGAGGCGCAGACCCGTCTGGAAAGGTTTCTTAAAGACCTTAAGGTCAGGCTCCAGTCTCCATGACCCAAGGCCTTTCAATCCTGGGATTGTTTAAAATTGAGAGATGCTGAGTTAATACAGTAGCGTAGTCCTGTTTGCGGAGGACCATCCGGAAATACGTGGCCCAGATGTGAGTCGCAATGACTGCAAACTACTTCTATACGTCTCATACCGAGAGAATCGTCATCATGTTCTTCGATGCATTTATCATTGACCGGTTGATAAAAGCTGGGCCACCCTGACCCGGAATCGTATTTAGTATCGGATGAGAAAAGGGGTTCCCCACAAGCAACACAAGTATAAATACCCTGCTCTTTGCTATCCCAGTACTTGCCCGTAAACGCAGGCTCGGTGCCTTTCTCTCTGCACACTCGATACTGATCCGAATCCAGCTGCTGCTGCCATTCCTGATCCGTTTTCGTCAATTTACTCATGGCTGCTCCTCCTTTATTGATCTACCCTGCCGACAATAGTAGGTATTGTAACAATTTCAGCGCACACATTACTCGTGTGGCTGAAAATTAGTGATTAAAATCAGGCTATCGATCCTTTGAGTAATGACCATGACACCAATCAATCAATCTAGGAAACTGGCATCAGTTTGTTACGACATAAGGGGACCAGTTCTCGAAGAAGCCAAGCGTCTCGAAGAGGAAGGGCACCGGATATTAAAACTCAACATTGGAAATCCTGCTGCTTTCGGTTTCGATGCTCCCGATGAGATTCTACAGGACGTGATACTAAACCTGCCTGAGGCGCAAGGATATAGCGATTCTAAAGGGCTGTTCTCTGCTCGAAAGGCCATCATGCAGGAATGTCAGAAGCTGGAAATCGCCAATGTAGAAATCAATGACATCTACCTTGGTAACGGCGTGAGCGAGCTGATTTCCATCGCAACACAGGCACTTCTTGACGATGGGGACGAGGTGCTTATCCCTGCGCCTGATTATCCATTGTGGACTGCGTCCGTGAGCCTGTCAGGCGGCAAGCCAGTTCATTATCATTGCGACGAATCAGCGGACTGGGAGCCAGACCTTGAAGATGTAGCGAGCAAGATAACAGAACGCACCAAGGCTATCGTGATTATCAATCCAAACAACCCGACAGGTGCGGTATACAGCAAACAGGTCCTTCTGGATCTGGTCGAATTAGCGCGCCGGCATAATCTCATCATTTTCGCCGACGAGATTTACAGCAAAATTACCTATGACGATGCTGTGCACATTCCAGTTGCGTCGCTTTGTGAGGATTTGCTGGTGGTAAGTTTTAACGGATTGTCAAAATCGTATCGCTTGGCCGGTTTTCGGAGCGGCTGGATGATCCTGAGTGGCGATAAGTCTGCTGCAGGTAGCTACATTGAAGGTCTGGACATCCTTAGCAACATGCGCTTATGTGCTAATGTCCCGGGTCAATTCGCAGTGCAGACGGCTCTTGGCGGCTATCAAAGTATTAACGAACTTATCTTACCCGGTGGCAGACTCCACGAGCAGCGAGATCTGGCATGGGAATTAATAACCAGTATCCCGGGAATTAGTTGCGTCAAACCCAAAGGTGCTATCTACATGTTTCCGAGACTGGATCCGGACTTTTATCCAGTCAAAAATGACACTCAGTTAATTCTGGAACTACTCAACGAAGCGAAAATACTGCTTGTTCAAGGCAGCGCTTTCAACATCAAGGACAACAATCATGTTCGCCTGGTTTTTCTCCCGCAAACCGACGTACTGGCAAAAGCAGCCGCTGAAATTGGGAACTTCCTCTCCCGTCGCGAGCAGCGACTGGCTAGCGTTGGCTGACCGAGAAACCCAGGATCTCGAGCAAACGCTTCTGGTCGCCAGACAGTCGGCTGGTAGCAATCCGATAGGCAGAAAATTCTCTTCGGCCGGCAAGTTCACGTCTTAAACGATCAAATACTTCAGCAGGCTGTGTAGTACTGTCGATCAGCAGGCTGCGGAAGGATCTATCTATTTCATCAACAGGCAATGCCGCGAAAATTGCTTGAGCACAATGACTGCCGTTGGTATCAGCAACATCAAGCTGTCGGGATTCCCATTTCTCTCCGGTGGCAATTTCATCAGGTATTTGAGTACCAAAAAAATCACAAAACTGTGACAACAAGCTTCGCGTAGAGTTTATTTTGGCTTCCACAGAGTAGCCTGCAATGTGGGGAGTCCCAAGATGAACGAGATCAAGCAGTTCCCGATCAATCTCCGGCTCCTGTTCCCACACATCAAGAACTACAGTCAGATCATCCCGCTCTTTCAGCGCTCGCTTGAGAGAAGAATTACAGAGCACAGCGCCTCTGGACGTATTCAACATGATGCAACCTGGAGGGAGGTTCATCATCTGCTCGTGAGATAACTGGTGGTAAGTCGGATAATTGCCGACCCTGGTCAATGGCACATGGAATGACACGATATCTCCCTTCAGTGCTTGAGCAAAGTCGACGAATTTAACCCCCTTTTCCTGCAGATCAATCTTATCTCGCTCTGCCAATAGAGGATCATATGCTGCACACTGAACGTCTAGCTCGCGCAGTTTATGCGCGAGCTGCCCTCCCACGTTGCCAACTCCGATTAGAGATACCTGTTTATTTTGTAACTGAAAGCCCTGCTCCTGAGCTATCCATACGAATGCCGCAAAGCAGTACTCCACAACGGCGTTGGCATTTTCACCTTTGGCATCGGCGAACTCGATATTGTGTTTTTGAAGGTAAGCCCTATCGACGTGATCAGTACCACTGGTGGCTGATCCGATAAACCGGACAGGGGTATTGGACAGCAATTTCTCATCGACCCGCGTTATGGATCGCACGAGCAGAGCATCGGCATGTCGCAGGGTGTGAGCGTCAATCTTACGGCCGTCCACAAGCTTCAATTCGCCTAGCCCGGAAAAACTTTCACTGACCGCCAATATATCTGCATCAGCAACTATTCGCATGTTTAGCTATGACCCTTGGCTGCGTTGTTCATTCAACCTTGAAACAGCCCGTACCATGCTATCGGAGAAACCTGTCTGAAATTTATAACGTGCCAGAAAGTCCGCTAGCAAATCTGTATCCGCAGGCCTGCGGAATAACGCATCCAGTGGCAGTACTGAAAAACGCTCTTCTTCACACTGCACATCGTCTACGATAGTCGCCAGGGTTTTACTCAAATATGCCAGTTCCCTGTGTTTTTCAAGTAATTGAACCAGTTTGCCGGCCCCCCGAACGGGCAGGTGGGGAATTTGATCGAGATTGTTGTAAATTTCATCAAGGCAATCGTATTCCTGCAGGAGAGCACGCCCCTTAACCGGCCCGAGACCGGGAACTCCACCTATGCAGTCGACGGCATCACCGATCAGTCCAAGATAATCAGGAATTTGCGCAGGGGTGACACCAAAATCTGCCTGTATCTCTACGCAGGTGCGCTTCAAGTTCTTCTGATAATCCCACAGGAAATCCTGATCGCTTTTCAGCAACTGGGCCAGATCCTTATCTCGCGAGACTATCGCTATACTAGCTGTTCCCGGCGTGCCTGATTCACGCAATCGCCGGGCGAGGGTTCCGATAATGTCGTCCGCCTCGTAGGTGCGACTCCCAAAACTGGATATACCAAAAACTTCGCACAGCTCTGCGCATCCTTTTAATTGACGCGCCAGATTCTCATCAGGGAGTTCACGATTTGATTTATATACATCGCAAAGCGAATGGCGGAATCCGCAGAACAAACTTTCATCCATTGCAGCGGCGACCACCGTTGGCCGTTCCCGTCTCAAAAATTGCAGCAGGAACTGAGAAAAGCCGTATAGCGCGCTTAGGTCTCCTCCATCGGTATCAGAACATTCTACATGGGGGGAGAAATGTGCCTGA
>Ga0181587_10003741_pt1 | contig 12645 bp, 19 predicted proteins | sample 071ome_27_FD_132463 | JGI IMG/M metagenome (GOLD analysis project Ga0181587, IMG submission 132463) | Coastal salt marsh microbial communities from the Groves Creek Marsh, Skidaway Island, Georgia - 071409AT metaG (megahit assembly) | ecosystem: Environmental > Aquatic > Marine > Intertidal...
GTAGCAGGCTTTTGGTTTCTCATGGAGATCAAAGATTTAGAAGGACAGGACAATCTAATTAACAATTGCCCAGGTATTGATGCTAGCGATATTGAAATAGTATTATAATCTTTGCTAAAATTGATTATAATATTTTAAAAAAGGAGAATATATGAAAACGGCACTTGTAACAGGCGGCTGCGGATTTATCGGCAGCAATCTGGTAAAAAAATTAGTAAGTCTAGGATGGCAAGTTGATATCGTTGATGACATGTCTAATGGTCATCTAGATCTTTTAACGGGCCTAGACTTTAAAGTACTTATGAACGGATCTTTTTATACAGCATACAATATGCAAGAACTTGAAAGACCAAAAGACAGAGTACTTGTTGTGCAAGATGATTTTGCAGATGACAACATACTGAATGGAATATATCAAGGTAAGTATGACGTAATTTTTCACCAAGCTGCGGTACCGCGCGTAAGTTATTCAGTTGAAGAACCTTACCACACAACTGCTGTCAATATTTCAAAAACAGTAAGATTATTTGAAGCAGCACGCGGATCAGTTGATAGAATCGTTTGGGCTTCAAGCTCTTCTGTTTATGGTGGCGCGTATAATCTTCCTACACCTGAGACAGAGAGAAAAAATCCAAAGTCACCTTATGCATGGCAAAAATCTGCAATTGAAGACTTTGCAAAAATGGCATGGGATCTATACGACCTAGATATTGTATGCCTAAGATACTTTAACGTCTTTGGCCCCGGTCAATATGGTGACAGCCCCTACAGTACAGCAGTCTCAGCCTGGTGTCACGCAATTAAACACGGTTTAGAATGTCGGTCAGACGGAGATGGTTACCAAACTCGTGATATGAGCTACGTTGATAATACTGTTCACGCGAATATTTTAGCTGCAACTGCTAAAAGAAAGTTTAAAGGCGAGACTTATAACATTGCATGCGGAAGAAGAGTTTCAAATAATGAAATATTAGAGGCAATGAAAGAGCGATTTGGTGATAAAGTAAAGGTTAAACATGCTCCGGAGCGACCGGGCGATGTAAAACATACACTAGCTGATTGCAACAAAGCTTATCGTGATTTTGGTTATGAGCCACTAGTTCATTTCTGGGAAGGGTTGGAAAAGACATATGCGTGGTGGGGGCTTAAATAATGGCAGATTTAATTTTATATACTGGCCCAATGTTTAGCTCAAAGACAACTAGGTTGTTGATGGAAGCTGATACAAGGCAGTATAGAAAACAAAATATTATATCATTTAAATCAAAAATGGATGATAGATATTCTTCAGTTGGAGAAATTGTCACACACAACTTTAATAAGCTTCCGGCGCATCTTGTCAACACCGGTGATGAAATGCTAGAAAAGATAGCTGAACAAGAAAATCTAGGTAATTCTATAGACTGTGTTATTATTGATGAGTTGTTTTTAATTGAAGAAGGAGCTGCCGCTTGTGTAAATCTCTTTAAAAAAGGTTATGATGTAATCATGGCATCAATTGATTTGTCATTTACTGGAGAACCTTTTTTGGAAATTAAAAGTATCATGCCTTATTGCACAAAAATTATTAAATGCACAGCAGTATGTAGTGTATGTCAAAAAGACGCGGCTTATACAGGCAAGAAAACACAGCAAAGTTTGTCCAATGCAAATGTACAAATTCAAGTAGGCGGTTCAGAACTTTACGAACCAAGATGTCAAGAACACCATATATATATGAGAGACTAGACAAGGAGACGAAATGTTAGAACCGTCAAGCGTTAATTGCGTAATTTACCATGCCGATTGCACAGATGGGTTTGGATCGGCTTATTCAGCTTGGAAGTTATTAGGAAACCGTGCTGAGTACTATCCGTGCAAGCATGGTCAAGAGCCACCCGATGTCAAGGGAAAAAATGTAGTAATTCTCGATTTTTCATTTAGTAATGCAACAACAAAAAAGATGATTGAAGAAGCAAATGATTTAATGGTAATAGATCACCACAAATCTGCAGTTGTAGAATTACACGATATATCAAACACAATTTTTGATATGAGCAAATCAGGTGCAACTTTAGCTTGGGATTTCTTTCACCCGGGCAAGGAAGCACCAAAATTTATTCAATATATTACCGATAGAGATCTATGGAAATGGGAACTACCGTATTCAAAAGAATTTAGTGCTGCATTTGACATGGTACCTTTTGAATTTGAAGAATTTGAAAAATTTGAAGATGATAGTGTATTTGATGATGCAGTTAAGAGAGGAAGTTATATACTTGCTTATTCAAAAACTGTTATTAAAAAAGTATGTGATAAAGCTTCAGAGCGAAGAATTGGCGGAAAGCATGTCATGGTCGTTAACTCCTCACACTGGATGAGTGAAATTGGAGCTAAATTATCACCAGACTGTGATTATGCGCTTATCTGGTATTACGATCACAATGACAAAAGAATTAAAGTAAGCTTACGATCTTTTCATGAACATGTTGATGTTTCAGACGTATCAAAGCGTTTTGGAGGAGGAGGTCATAAAAAAGCTGCAGGCTTCACCCTTCCAGGTGACTTTAAAATAGAAGAACTTTTTGACAAGGAATAATAAGTGTCTAGGCCTGAATGGAATGAAATATGGAAAAGATTTGCACTTGATATCGCAAAGAGATCGCCAGACCCAAAATTTCAAGTAGGTGCAGTCATTGTCACTGATGATAACACACAAGTTTTAGCGTTAGGATACAATGGTGATCATAAAGGTGGGCCTAACTGTAGAGATTCTCTTGAAACAGGAAAGAGTGGTTTTATACATGCAGAAGTAAATGCACTTATTAAGTGCGACTATAATAATCCTAAAACTAAAAAGATGTATTTGACACATGCACCGTGTCCGGTTTGCGCAAAATGCATAGTTAATTCCGGAATAGAACATGTTTTATACATTGATGATTATCAACCTGACATGTCTGGTATTGACATACTAAAAACTGTAGGTGTACGTGTAACAAAATTAGTTGATAATTAATATAAAAGAGAAGGTAATAAAAATTATGAAGATCAAGCGAAGCCAATTAAACGAAATAATAACCGGTTATCTTGGTGAAGTTTTTGGTGCACAAAGATTTATATCATCAGGAAATACAAGAGTCGACGCCTTCAAAGATGAATTACGAGAAGCACTTACCAGATACTATAAGAAAAGTAATGATGCAGTTACAGAATTATTTGGTACTGTGGATAGGAATGTGGGCAGAATCTTAAAAGCAGTTTGGGCAAAACATGTTGATCGTGAATTTATTAATGGCATTGTAAAAATCCATTACATGAGAATGGATAAATTTTCTGATTTTTTTGCCAACATGAATCCTAAAAATGAAATATCGACTGTTGGATATCTTCCAGGTGAAACACCTTTAAAAGAAATAAAATTAATCAGAAGTAAAAAACAAGTTGCAGTCAGATTAAAAGGCTATACCACGTTGGCAAGCAATGAAAACATGCAAACCGGAAGAATTAGTCCTGAAGACTCTGAAAAATATGCTGCATCTGGCATACCTAAGTTTGCTGATTCAAATGATCCAATTAAAAACTTTGGTCAACATTTTGGTTCTCTTTATAGTCAGATGTATACTTTACAGAGTCAAATAGAAAGAATTTCTAGGTTTATAATTCTAGATAATGAAACACATATGCCAACTAGCCAGAGGTCTGGGGATGGAAATCCTCTTAAAACAGCAGGAAGAGTTTTTTTTGGCTTAAGCAACCTAACAGACTGGAATGAGTATGTATTAGATAATTGGGAAGTTGATGCAATTATTGATGTTTCTAATTTTAAAGAAAATGACATTAATGAATACGCTCATCTAGAAGTTTTTGCAGAAAGCAGAGGCATACCTATATTATCATTAGACGAGGCAACGTTATGAATGAAAATCTTAAAAAAGCTTTTAAAAAAAATGGGACAGTTGCAACAAAAAATCTTGTAATTAGACATATTCCTACCCGTATAGAATATACAATTAATCAAATAGTATTCAAAGGAGGAAAACCTTGTATTGTTGCATATAGATATTATAGTAAACCCGGTAGCGAAAAGAAAGTATTCATAACTATCCCGGATAAAGACTTTAAAGAATACGAAAGGATATAATAGACATGATTTTTAATGATAAAATAAAAGGTGTAATTAAAGACACTCTTAAAATTAATGAAGCACTTAATGCACAAGAAAAAAAGTTTGTATTTAACTCTGATCTACTTAGTAATGATAATTTTCAAAATCATGTTGAGTTATATCAAGGTTATTTAAAAAACTTTAATGAAATTAGCGCAAAATTAGACACAGTCGACAAATCGAACGTTAATTGTAATCACTCAGATTATCGAACACTTAAGCTTGATGAAACGTTCAACATGAATGGTGTATATTTGCACGAGCTTTATTTTGCAAACATTGGTGATCCGTATTCTGAAATTAAAATGGACTCATTAGCATATATGCGTCTATCAAGAGATTTTGGAAGTTTTGATAATTGGCAAAAAGACTTTATGGCATGCGCTAGTGCATCTCAGTGTGGATGGGCAATGACCTATCTAAATACTTTTACACAAACGTATATGAATGCAGCAATTGATTTACATACAAACAACGTACCAGTAGGTTCTTATCCTGTAATAGTTCTTGATGTGTGGCAACACGCATATTATAGAGATTATCTTAAAGATGTAGATACTTATACACGTGCAATGATGAAACTGTTAAAATGGCCGGTCATCGAAGAGCGCATTAGAAAGGCTGATAAATTAATTCAAGTAATAAGAGGGTAATGATGAAATCAAGAAGGAAAATTTATAATCTGCTTTTTGAGCAAGAAGATGCACAAGATGTTGATGTTCCAGAAAAAAATGTAAGTGCATCAAAAGACTCTTTTGCTAGAAAGTCAGCCGATTCTTTAGACGATCAACTTGATTCTCTTATATTAATGTATGAAAAAGACGCGATTAAAAAAGATGACATAGCAGAGTCATTACACTATTTAAGTTTAGGTGCATTATTAAAAGAACAAGAAGAAGAGCCGGCTGAGGAAGGCGGCGATGACACTGCAGAAGCGACGGCAGAAGAACCGTCTGAGCCATCTGGGTCAGAATCAATGGATCCAGAGGTTAAACCAGCAACTAGCCAGAAAGTTCCTAATCTAGATATTGATGAATTTGCAATTAATATTGCAAGAATGATTATGAATTATGAGTCTTTATTGGATGTAAAAAAGGTTATCATCAATCGCGCTAAAAATCACCTAGACAAAAACTACGGTGATGCTTATGTTAAAAGATTTTTAGAGACTCTAGAAGAGCAATTTGGTATCACGTCTGAAGAATTTGATGTTGATTATAATACAGACGTTCCTTTTGCAATTGGTGCTAATCCTGCAGGAGCAGGATCTGTAGGTGGGTAAAAATGAGTGATAAATACGACGTGCTAGTAAAAAAATCTGTTCATTTTAGCCTTACCAAGGATGCACATGTAGCATTAAAAATGGCGTGTGCAGCTAGAGGTCTTTCAATGCAAGAAGTTATTGAGTCTTTTGCGAAAAGAATTGAAATTGAAGACAATAAAATGCTTAAGTTTTTAGACGACGTTGTTGAACAAAAAAAGCAACGCGCTAATAAAACATTTAGCAGATCAGATGTTGAAAGCATCTTTAACATGATTGAAGAAGAGGATTAGATATGAAAAAATTAGGACGTCAACAAATTAGAAAAGTTATCTTAGAAGAACTAGTTGCATCAGGAGATAAAGTTTCTGAAATGGAGCAGTTTGCAAAAAGCAAGTCTGGAAAAAAGGTAATGCAAACTGCTAAGTCAATTAAGTCTGCAGGTGCAAAAATGCATGAAATTGCACAAGACCAGACAGGCGCAATGAGAAAAACGTTAGGAAGTGTATCTAAATTCATATATGAATTAGGTAGTGCTTTATCTGACATGGACAGTCTAGAAGAAGGCGAATCAGTTTCTAGCAAGCTACCTACTGTTCAGGAATTCAAGAACGTGCTTAAAGAATTACAAAGACTAGAAAAAATGTGAGAGGTATTTTATGGAAATTGATAAAGTAAAAGAAGTAATTGTCGAAAATCTTCCTGAAGAAAAATTAGAAGAAATTAAAAAAGATCTGTATTTAAACAGTAAAACAAAAGGAATATTAGACAGCATGCAAGAAAAAGTTATTTCTAGAAAATTACTTGTGTTCTTAACGGCAACAATGCTGCTAGTGTATTCAGGTTTGGACGCAGATACATGGGGAATGATTGCTATGATGTATATAGGTGGTCAATCTGCTGTTGATTTCGCAAGAATCTGGAAAGGCTAGAAATGAAATTAACAAGAAAAAGAATTGCTGAGTTAATTGCTGAGTCTTTAAACATAGATCCGGAAACTATGGAGTTAATGGGGATTGACGGGTTTGATGCACTTAAAAGCATAATGAACGACATAGACGAAATGATTGATAGTCGAATGGGTGATGATGTTCCTGACTGGGAAGTTGTACAACATTTGTTAGAAAAAATAGATGTTAACAAGTACTCAAAAGCGCATTTTGTTAGAGCGCTAAGTGCGCTTGACTCTTATCGCCAAGCAATTCAAGATGTTTTAAACAGTACTAAAATGTGAGGATAAAAATGAAAAAAATAAACAGAAACCAAATTAGAAAACTAATTAAAGAAGTTAAAGATCATAACGATATGCAAATTGTAATTAATAAAACCAAAGCATTTATAAATGAGTTTGATCGATATATGCAAGGCTGGCAAAGATTTATTAGAAATGCATGGTATAATGACAGAAGAACTCACGCGATGAAAAAACCTTACACGGATTTAATTAAGTCTATGGAATTAGGTGTTGATGGCGCTGACATGTCAATCATTAAAGCTAGCATATCTATAATAATTACTGAGCTTGATATGAACATTAGGTCAAAAAAAGTGAATGGAATAAAACAAGCTGGGTATGAAGTGCTTAAAGAGATCGATCGAATTGAAAATACGAGTATTTAATCATGATAGATTGGCTTAAAGAACAATGGCAATGGATAGTAGGAGGCCTCTTGGCAATCTTAGCAATATTTGCAACAAAAAAAAGAGATAGCAAGGCTAAAATCAAAGAAGGAGACCTAAGACTTGAGAAAGAACGTTCCGAAAAAATTGTTAAAAAACAAACGCAAATTTACGATGCGCATGCTAAAAAAAGAGACGAAGCTGAAAAAGACTATCGTGAAAAAATTAAAGAAGTCTCTGAAAGCGAAAGTGAAAGAATCAAAGAATTAGAAAACAACCCAGAAAAACTTGATAAAATACTTAAGGATAAGTACGGTTTAAAGGGGGAGTAATGCTTATTTTTTCATTAATAACACAACTGTGGGCAGCAAATATAGATTATACGTCCATTGAGAAAGGCGAAGAAGCACCTTTTTCCGGGAAACTTATGTCTAATTCTGCATTAGCACAAATTATTGAAGTTCACGAATCTGAAATTCTTAAACTAGATCTCGAGCGAGAATACGAATTGCAAAAACAAGCAGACAGTTTTCAGCTTAAATACGATCTATACGAAACAAGGTGCGAAGCAAACATAGATATGTATAAAGAAATGATTGCAATTCGCGATGAAGAAATTAATGCGCAAGCAAGGAAAGACTGGATACAAAGATTAGCCTTTTTTGGTGGGTTTGTATTGGGTACAGCAACAACTGTAGGCATTGTATATTCAGTCAATTAAACAAAAAGAGGTAATATATGCAAGTTGCTGTAAAAAAGAGAATATTATTTAATCTACTCAAAAATAAACTTAATGAAAACAGAGGGATGGGTGGAGATATGGGCGGAAGAGCAATTCATCCGTTTAACGTCCAATCACCTAACTCTGATCCATTTGGTATATATGACGATGATGCACCAATTAAGCCAAGCTCACATATGGCTGCACAACTATCAATAGAAGAACCACCGGTTGATGATCCTGAGTATGTACCTAACACACCAGCAGAATTATGTGCGGCAGCAACTGTAATATGCAGAGAAGTACCGTTAACACAACTTGAATATTTCTATAGAAAACTTCATGTTATTCTAGATCAAGCGCTAGACAGAGAAGAAGAACAAAATCTAGACATGATGAATGAATCTTTTGACATCACCAGATCAACAACTTTCAGAGATTATAATCTTATGGTTGAAGCTGATCGAATTAGAGTAAGAAAGCGTGAAGCTGAGAAGCCACCTGGCTATGCTGAAGCTGAAAATCAAGAAGCCTTTATGAACGGATACGAAGCAGGTATGTCTGATCCAAACCCAAGTCAAGAAAACGCTGAAAATCAAAGCATGGGATCACAAGATTTTATTAATGGTTATTTACAAGCTATGTCAGAAGATGAAATGGGTGATGATAATCTTAACCTTTTTGACAGCGACGAAGAGGAATACGACTTGCCGTTTCCGCATGATGATGAAATTGGTGGAAGAAAGACAGTTCAGTATAGATCATTTCAACAATATTTAACTAGATCGGCAATTGAAGAAATTATGCAGCAGCCTTTCGAGTCACTTGACCCATTCGAGCAAGCAGTCTTTAATTTGCACGACGAACTACAAATGTTGTTTAAAAAAATAGACATGGAGTTTACAAACGAAATATTGAATCCTGATTTAGAAAAAGAAATTATGGCGTTCATGAAACCTTTAACAAATCAATATGGTATTACCCATAATGAAATACTTACACCGCTTAATGTACAAAGAATGTTTGCGACTGTTGCACGTACTAAAAACGCTGCAAAAAAAGAAGAGATGATGAACAATCTTTTGATGGTGGTATTCACTAGAATTAGTTCCATAGTTGAAGAAATGCTCAAAACAGATCGCCGCACTATGCAAATGATCAACAACTTGGCACAACAAGCCGGTGTTCCTGTTCAACAATTTATACTCAAACTTAAAGAAGCAATTACACAAGACTATGCGACGTACGGTACAGCTAGTAGATTTGATACTGATGATGAACTAGTTAAACAAAAATTAGAAAGCACGTTTTCAATCATGATTAAAACCTTGAAGGTTACCGAAGACAGCGAAAATAAGTTTAAAAACAGAAAACATTTTATTAATAATGTTAACTTAGATGCTGAACAAGAAATCGCTGACATATTTTTAGATGTACTTAACAAGTTCAAGAAAGGCGACAATTACGAGTTAGTAGACAAAGACAAAACCGTAACAATGTCAGTGCAAGATTTCGAAGAAGAAGCACGTGCATTTATAGCAATGATTTTTGACATGGCAGAAGATGCGCAAGCCAGTCCTGTATTAGATGACGAAGAGGAAATTGCGACAGAAGAGGAAGAAATTCCTGCCGGCTTAACAGAAGAAGAAGCGTTTCAAAAGAAAGTCGAAATGTATGCTAAAAGATTATCTGCAGGCAAGCCTATCGACTGGATTGATTTGGCACCTTATTTTGGCTTTAGCAACGTCTCAGGTATAAGACAATGGTTCTTAAAGAAAGTTGAACCTAAAATTAGAATCTTTTCATTTAGGCCAGACCCAGATAATCCTCAGCAAAGATCTAACATTAACGATATGTTCGACTTTAATATGACATTATTATCACAAAAAATGGTAGAGGCAATTAATCAAGAATTAATTCCTAAATTAGAAAAGAAAGTCAAAAAAGGAAGTGCTAAACCTCTTTCTATTGATAAAAAGAAAAACAAAATAAAGCAAATTGATGAAGCACAATACTTACAAGTTCTTAAAAATCAAATTGTTCCTATGCTTGAAGCGATGAACGAATACTTTACGCAAGGTGTAACTTATGAAGAGTTAGCAGAGGGCTCTGAGTTTATGCAGACTATCGCTGGTAAAGTACTTCGTAATGTAGGAGGTTACACATTAGACTCTATCGTCGATTCACTATCTAATAGCTGGAATGAAGCAATCAAAGAAGTAATTAACCCAATCATTCAAAAGCATAGTCCTGGAGCACCAGAATTAAATACTGATCAATTAAACAGCATAGTAGAATACTTTACAGGATTAAAAAATAAGCCTGACTTTGAAAACAAAACCAAGGCAGCTAAAAATCTATTAGCAGCAGGAATTACTCCGGAGACGTACATGGAGATTGCTGTTGAAGCTGCAAATGCCTGGGAAGATCTAGCAGATCAATTTGAAGACTATGATGGTGCACAATTTGCCGAACAGATGGAAAATGATACTGACAACTTACTAAAGAATTTAAAAGAATTAGGTAAGAGAATTGACAGTGCATTTAAAGAGTTTATGCAAGAAGAAATGGATAGCATGCGTGCGAGACAAGTAGGATTATAAATGAGTAGTAGAATTATTGAGAACATTTTACGCAACCAAAGTATGCAAAGTCATAATGTTATGAAAGAATTTGATTTTTCAAAAGGAATGTTAAATGCTGATCATGATTTAAATTATCATGAGTCAGACATAATAAATGACATGCCTGTTAATGTTGCAGAGTCTTCATGGCAAAAAATAGACACAAGAGAAGTGAGCTATTTTTATCGATCTTATACATTAGATAGTAGAAAAATTATTCTTTATTTTGTCAATGAAGTTCTTAAACTGTCCGAGTCAATGCAACACTACCCGGATATTACGATCAAAGAAAATATTGTTGATATTGCCGTATACACAAAAGACCTAAATGATATTACTGATGTCGATATTGAAATGATTAAAAAAATAAATGATATTGTAGAAGATATTCTTCATATTGACTTTTAACATGTCGTTTTTTGTAAGTGATTCAATCAAAGGTATTGTAAAAGATATTGAATCTGATTTAAATAATACAACAGTTGCGCCTATTGCGCTGATTTTTGTTCAATCTGGCGACATTTTTAAAGTAAATAGCTTTAACAGTTTAAAAAAAACGATCGATCTCACAATAGGAAAGGACGAAGCCCATAAACTTTTACACAATATGAATAATAGATATAGTATTGAATTGAGTTTATTTGGTGTAAAATGCCTAGAAGTTAATTATCAAGAACTGAAATTCAATCAAATTAAAGAAAACGATAATAATTTAATAGACTTAGAGATACTTATAAAAGAATAAATTGAGGTTAATATGTTAAGAGCTAATAATGAAAAAGAGTTTTTAAAGATTCTTAAAATTGTGTCGGAAGAAGCGGTAAAAAAGTCTAGGCAGACTTTAAAAGAAAGCGCTGACACTGCTCAGTCTAGATATCATAACGGTTTAAGTCAAAGCGAAAGTATGTATGGTGTTAATTTATCAGAGCGGGAAGATGAACCTAGTGACGAAACACCTAAAAAAGAGGCTGAGGAAGAAGAAGTTGATGTACCTGAAGAAGAAGGTGAAGAAGATGAAGAGTTAGACTTTGAAAAATTTGGTGTTTCATTTGACAGTGTAATTAAAGATATCAATACACTCAGAGCAGGTAGGTCAACAAAAGACAAAGACATTAAAGACGAGCTTAATACTTACTATGATAGACTTGATGAGGACGAACGTCAAATTCTGCACCTATTTTTAAGTGAATTATCTAAAATTCTACAAGGTATATTAGACGGAGATGATGCAATCGACCCTAGCGATCCTCCTTACAACTTTAATATTGACACTGGCGATGAAGAAGGCACTAGTGCAGAGCAAGGTACAGATGTAACAAAACCTGCACAAGATTCAAAAAGCCAAGAAGACACAGCACCGCCAATTAAGGTTAATGAGACTCAAAACTTAAATGAAATAAGAACAAAATTTAGAAGACTAATGAAGAGATATTAATGAAGCTCACACGTAGACAACTTAACACACTAATTAGTGACTATATTGCGATTGAAAAAAACAAACTAATACTACAAGAGTGGAAACAAGACGCACATCTTCTTAATGAATTTAGGTTTGGGAAGATTACAAAAGGTGTTGAGTTTGAAATGTGTGATTTATCTGGCATTCCTTCTATATTTTATACATTCTTAAAACTCTTAAGAGAATATAGAAGTGGTCGAACCGTAGAACAAAAGATTAAAGGTATAGATAAAACAATTAAAGCGCTATTCGATGAATTGGAAAAAGCAACACCAGATGAGGCATTAAGAATTAGTGAAAAAATCAGACAGTTTCAGGAAGATCGCGCAGAATTAAAAACAGGCGCCGGTGCGTCATCTTCCCCAGGAAGGTGGGAAAGAGCCATGGCGACAATTAACACCTCAGCGACTGCTGAATTAATAGGTAAAGGGTTTAACTTTGCTGCTACGGCTTTACTAGGTTTAAACAAAGTCGATTGTGATCGTATTGTTAGAATGACAAGAAACTTTGTAAGGTTTTTTTGTCCACTTTTTGGGATCGATCCTGAAAGAGTTATATCAACTGAAACCGGTGCTGCAGATTCTGGTCCTAAGACAAAAACAGAAGAAGTTAATATTAGCGTTGAAAAAGAAGAAATGCTAAATACGCTTTCTAAAAATTTTCAATCTCAGCTTATTATTGATATTGACGTGAGAAAAGAAGTGTTAAAAATTAAAAAGATTAGAGACGCAAGGAGAAATGACGATATAAGAAGTTATCATCTAGACTTTTTTGAGTTATTTTCGCCTGATGAGTATGCAGCTCTTCATCAAA
>Ga0181587_10003751_pt1 | contig 12627 bp, 14 predicted proteins | sample 071ome_27_FD_132463 | JGI IMG/M metagenome (GOLD analysis project Ga0181587, IMG submission 132463) | Coastal salt marsh microbial communities from the Groves Creek Marsh, Skidaway Island, Georgia - 071409AT metaG (megahit assembly) | ecosystem: Environmental > Aquatic > Marine > Intertidal...
CACGCCCCGTGCCAGTTGTATTTTATTGTTTTATTTCAATTAGTTAGTTAAATATCAGGCGTCTGGATACGGGTATGGAAACGTCGTGAGCGAGTAATTGTGCTGTTACGGTGCCCTGAATTGACGCTTGCACCATCACGGTGCGCACGTTGCGGGTCGGACTCTTCATGGGCATCAGGTGACCTGGGCACGAGGGACCTGCATGCCCGGGATTGCTGCAGAGGCACTCGGAAGGGTCACCGCAGCTTTAGCTGCAAGGCAACATTGTTGCTAGAATGGGCGCCAGATTCAGTGCTATCAATCCCGGCACGGCGTTTCATTATGATCGACCGACATTTTCTCGACGGCCTCAGTGCCAGAATCAGTCAACTCTTTCCCCGCGCCAGCGAGCTTGGGGAAGAAGGCCGGGACGCTGTCAGGCAGTTGCTGCAGAAAAGCCTGGCCGAACTGAACATCCTGACTCGGGAAGAGTTTGAGTCCCGGGACCGCGCCCTGAAGCGTGCTGAAGAGCGCATTAGAGAGCTTGAAGAACAAATTCAGGAGCTGGAGCACAGGCTGAATCAGCTCGCAGGGAGCGGTTAGCCAAGGGGCATTGGCCGCTTTACTCCCCGGCGCGGGCGCCCTTGAGAATATTGCCGAGGGCGTAGTTGCCGGCATGACAGGCGTATTCGTAAATCCGACCCTGCTCCATCCGGGTCATGGGCAGCACGCCGACGATGATATCGGTGAACGTGGTCGGATCGTCGATAGTGAATTCATAATTCATGGCGCCCGGACCCACCGGTATAAACTTTTCCACCAGCAGGCGATTTTCTGCGCTGCCGTAAGCCACACCGCGGGTGCCAAAACTGCCAATCAGGCTGGAAAAGTTGGAGCTCTCTACCACCAGCGTATTGCCGACAAAATAGCCGCGGGAATCTCCGGACCAGAGGCTTATTCTGTCGTCGAGCGAAGATTTTTCCTGCAAGGGCACGATACGGGCATCCCACCCCATCTCGGTAAGGATCACCACGTGGTCGGCATTCTGGATTATCTGCAGATTATTGTTATAGGGTCCACTCGTCAGGGGCGGACCGGAATTGAACACCAGACAACGTTCCGACAACCCGCGATCTTCCGGCCCGGTTCTATCGAAGCCGCCATGGGTATAGCGGACGGGTCTGCTCGCAGGGATTTCCTCCACTCCGTTAGGGTCGCTGCGCTGCACGACGACGCCATCCTGCACTGCCGGCAAACGCCCATTGGTCGGATACACCAGCACCGATGTTCTGCGGTTGCGTCGCAGCGACGTCCCTTCCATCCAGAAACTGTTGACTGAACCTGCCGATGTTGCCTGCCGGGTGCCGAGTATCTGCTCGGCAACCGCCATTTCCCGTTGCGCCGCCGCAGCGGCCGAAGCTTCCCGGCGGGCCTCGATCGCCAGTATCTCGTCCTCGCTGAGAAATTCACGCTCTGCATACTGCTCCGGACGCTCGAAGGGAGTCTGGGTGCTGAAGTTCCACACCCCGGAGAGATCCGGCAGACCGTGTTCGGTTCTTGGCGGCCTGTAATCCTGCGCCAGCGAAGCGGAAGCGAGCAGCATGAGGGGAATGAGTAATCGACAGGCCAACATGGCCGGAGAGTCTACCCTAATTACCGCCAGTGACAAGCCGGATCGGCACAACGGGTCCGGCAGTCACTGCCTTGGTTACCGCCCGCACAATCGGGATCAGGAGCGGTAGCCAAGTGCCTCCAGTACATGATCTTCCCTGATTGAGTCCTGCTCTTCCATGTCTGCCAGAGTACGGGCCAGACGCAGCACGCGGTGAAACCCGCGAGCGGAAAGATGCAAATTCCTCATCGCCTGCTGCAGCAATCTCTCACCACTGTTATCCAGGCTACAGTATCGCTCGAGATCCCGGGTACGCAGCATGCTGTTCAGTGCACCGGCCCGATCAAGCTGGCGCTGTCGACAGCGAGTGACCTGGTGCCGCACGGTAGCCGAGTGAACTGCACTGTTATCAACCTGTGACAGCTCCTGGTGGGACAGGCGCGGAACCTCAACCAGCAAGTCAAACCGATCCAGCAGGGGACCCGACAGCTTTTGTCGGTACCCATCGATACGCGATTGGGTACAGCGACAGCGCCCCGAGGGATCCCCCAGAAATCCACAGGGACAGGGATTCATGGCGGCGACCAGCTGAAAACTGGCAGGATAGGTGAAGCGATGATTGGCGCGTGTGAGGGTAATCGCCCTGGCTTCCAGCGGTTCCCGGAGTGCCTCCAGGGCCCTGCCCGTGAATTGGGGCAATTCATCCAGAAACAACACGCCGTGCTGAGCGAGACTCACCTCGCCCGGCATTGCGCGGGCGCCGCCACCAATCAGGCTGGCGGGAGTGGCGGTATGATGGGGGCTGCGCAGCGGCGGCAAATAGAAGTCTGCGGGGTCAAGCTTGATATTTGCCACTGACCGCAGCGATGCAACTTCCAGCGCCGACTTCTCGTTCAGGCTTGGCAAAATCCCGGGGAGGGCCGCCGCCAGCATTGTTTTCCCCGTCCCCGGTGGCCCTTTTAATAGCAGGTTGTGCCCGCCAGCCGCTGCGATCTGCAGCGCTCGTTTGGCAGAGGTCTGACCCCTGATATCTGCCAGGTCGTTGTGCGCAGCATGTCCCTGGCTGCCGCGATCGGGAGCGAGCACTACCCGGGGACAGGACGGCAGCTGTCCGGCATCGCCAAGCATCTGCAGCACAGCGATAAGACCATCGGCATGGCAGGACCGACAGTTTTTCACCATTCCTGCCTCGTGACGGTTGTCGAAAGGAACCACCAGCCGGCGGCCGCTCTCCCGTGACCTGATAGCGGCCGGCAGCACGCCGCTGACGGCACGCAGTTCTCCCCCAAGGGAAAGTTCGCCAAGAAACTCCAGGTCCACAAGGCGATCTGCGGCGACCTGTTCCGAAGCGACCAGGATGCTCAGCGCGATAGGCAGGTCGTAGCGACCGCCAACCTTGGGTAATTCGGCAGGCGCCAGGTTAACGGTAACCCGGCGCGCCGGAAATTCAAGGTTGGCATTCAAGATTGCACTGCGAACCCGTTCGCGGCTCTCCCGTACAGCGGTTTCAGGAAGTCCCACGATAGCCAGTTGCGGCATGCCGTTGGAAATGTGGGTCTCCACGGTTACCAGCGGAGCTTCTATGCCCACCAGCGCCCGTGAATAGACTCTCGCCAGCGCCAATTTCAATCCCCCTGTCTGCGGCTGTGATTCCTGCCGGTCCGGCTGCTATTTCACTGATAATTGATTGGAAATCGACCGTGCCAAGTAAACAGATCTACCGGCGGAACCTGATTTATAAATAGTCCACAATCGCGGACGGCGCCAGTCAACGGGGAGTTTCCTTACGGCAAGAAATCGGAGGCAAAAAAAAGCTGCCCGAAGGCAGCTTTTTTTGCTTGCAACAATCCGACGGCTTACTGGCCCCGGGAAGTCGCAACCATGTAATCGACGATGGCTCGCAGGTCTTCGTTCGTGCAATCAAAGCACAGACCCTTGGCTGGCATCGCATTCACGCCATTGATTACATTGTTCATCACGGCGTCCATACCCTTTTCCAGTCGGGCAGTCCAATCCTCAGCCTTGTTTGGATTGGGGGCGCCGCCGGCGCCGGAATTATGGCAGGCAAAGCAGGATGCCATGTATTTCTGCTGGGCATTAAAACCGTCGGTCAGCTGGGCCAGCTGCAAAGGCTCTGCATTGTCATCCGCAAATACGGTGCCGCCGAATACCAGTGCGGTAATCGTCAGTCCGGCTTTCATTAGTTTGATCAAATCAGTCACTTTTTCGCTCCTCAGATTTAAAGAAATAACTATCCAGATCGAGGGCTGAATGCCCCTCTCGTTGTAATCCTTTGTTATTGCGCGGTCACCATGTAGTCGATCAGCGATCGAATGTGGTCGTCCGTGCAATCCATGCAAAGTCCCCGGGCCGGCATCGCTCCCACACCGTTGATGGCATTGGTCATCACTGCCTCCATTCCCTTGGCCATGCGCTCGCCCCAGGCGTCCGCATTGCCAGCTACCGGAGCGCCGGCGGCGCCGGTGCCGTGACAGGCAAAGCAGCGCATCTGATAGGTGCCAGCCACATCAAAATCATCCGCTGCAGGTTCGGGCGCGGCTGCCGGCGCCGCAGCGGGCGTCGGTGACGTTGCCTGAGTAACAGCCGGAGCACCCGGCGCATCGGTGCAAGAATCGCCCGCCAGGCAAACCGTGCCGATTGGCGCGAGGTTGCTGCCAATCCTGGCGCTGTCGGGCTGTGCCCAGGCCAGGGAAGCAGAAAATCCGATTACCGCCAGCAGAGTACCTAGCCTCACCATCAGGCCGATCGAGTTATGTTGTCTGCAATACACCATGGTCACCTTTTCGTTCTCTTTGTTTCTTGTCGCTAATTTCAGGACACTTCTTTCTAGCTTTCGCCGGCTGAATGCCAACTTAATACACACGAATACTGCGCCAAACCGCCAATTTACAAGCCAAGATCTTCCGTCGCCGTCACTGGTCCTGGGGCCACATACGGGTGCAGTTCTTGTGACGCGGACCGTATTCAGTCTCAAGCTCAACGGGTAATCTTGCGACCCGAATCGGGCGCGGGTTTGAAACGCGCGCGATTATACACTTTTCCCCGTCGCCCCGAAACACTCCGGAGTCTGCGGATAACCACAAATTCAGCAATTTGCGAATAGTCTACGGGTAGTTGCTGCGGCCTGAATCTACTTGTTAATACGCCAGGATCTGCAAGAAAGATTGATCGAACAGGGCTGAACATGACACCGAAGGTTACATCTCTCCGGGCAATTCGGGTCGATCAGGATTGCTGTCGGTAGGAACCGTCCAGTATGGCCTGCCACCAGGGCTCGTTAGCCAGATACCACTGCACGGTCTTGCGCATGCCGGAGGCAAAATCCTCCCGGGGCTGGTAACCCAGTTCGGAGGAAATTTTGCTGGCATCGATGGCGTAGCGCGTATCGTGCCCGGCCCGATCCGCAACGAAACTAATCAGGCTGTCCGCCGCCGCTCCACTGGCACAGGGGCTGCAAGAAAAGCGCTGCGCCAGCGAACTGTCCTCGGCAAAGGCCTGGTCAACAATACTGCACAATAGCCGCACGGTGTCGATGTTGGCCCATTCGTTGTTGCCGCCGATGTTGTAACACTCGCCGATCCGTCCCTTGTTAATGATGAGGTCGATGCCCCGGCTGTGATCGTCGACGTAGAGCCAGTCGCGGATTTGCCGGCCGTCACCGTAAATCGGCAGCGCCTTGCCCTGCAGTATATTTAGCAGGCACAGCGGGATCAGTTTCTCGGGAAAGTGCAGCGGCCCGTAGTTGTTGGAGCAGTTGCTGGTGGTAACCCGCAGACCGAAAGTATGGTGATAGGCTCGCACCAGGTGGTCGGAAGCCGCCTTGCTGGCGGCATAGGGAGAATTGGGCGCGTAGGCATTGGACTCCAGGAACGCCGGGTCGTGCGATTGCAGAGTGCCATACACTTCGTCGGTCGAAACATGATGAAACAGGTGCCGGTCGGTCTGCCGCTCTTCAACCCAGTACTGCTTGGCCGCCTTTAACAAGCTGTGGGTGCCGACTATGTTGGTTTCGATAAAGGCGTCCGGGCCAGTGATTGATCGATCCACGTGACTCTCGGCGGCAAAGTGGACCACATTGCTTACCTGCTCTTCCCGCAGCAGATCCAGGACCTTTTGGTAATCGCAGATGTTGCCGCGCACAAAGCGGAAGTTATCCAGCTTGCTCACGGAATCCAGATTGCTCAGATTACCCGCATAGGTCAATGCGTCCAGAACGATGACGCGATCCGCCGGATAAGTGGCAGTCCAGTATTTGACAAAATTGGCGCCGATGAAGCCGGCCCCGCCTGTCACCAGTAAAGTTTTCACCAACTAGTTCTCCCCGAGTTCTGTGATCACGTTACGCAGTTCGGTGCGCCAGTCAACGGCCTCGACGGCAAAGCGCTCGTAGCTGGCTGACTTGTCGAGCACACTGAAGGCAGGCCGTGCTGCGGGTGTCGGATACCCGGTCGAAGCGATGGGCTCAATAGCGATAGCCGACCGTAACAGACCCTGCGTAAGGGCTTCTTCCTGAATCGCGACGGCGAAATCATACCAACTGGCGACTCCGGCATCAGACCAGTGGAAGATGCCGCTGTCGATATCGCTGCCTATTACCGATCTGAGCAGGCGCGCCAGCGAGTGGGTGGAAGTCGGTGTTCCCAGCTGGTCCGCAACCACCTGCAGCCGGTCCCGCTCGGCCATCAGGCGCAGCATGGTGATGACAAAGTTGGACGGATAGCGAGAATACAGCCAGCTGGTACGGATAATTAGCGCGCCATCGGGGTGTCGCTGTCGTACAGCGTGCTCGCCCTGCGCCTTGGAAAGACCGTAATGGTTGAGCGGATTAATCGGGTCCTCGGGCCGGTAGGGACTGGACGCGCTGCCGTCAAATACAAAATCCGTTGAAATATGAATCAAACGACAGTTGTTGGCGGCCGCCCACTCCGCCACCGTGGCGGCGCCGTCGCGGTTCACCTGGGTCGCGAGTTCCTTTTCCGTCTCGGCTTTATCAACCTGGGTATAGGCAGCGGTATTGATGATGACCCGCGGCTTGACTGCGGCGAGCCGGTCACGCAATTGCCCCGGCTGACAGATATCCAGTTCCGGCAAATCGAAGCCGTGCAGGCTGATCTGCTGCTCGGCGCCTGAGCGATGCCAGTCGGCGGCGATGGTTTTTCCCAGCTGACCATTGGCGCCCAGCACTGCGACGTTCAACGAGCTCATGGAAACAGCTCCGCAGCCTGCAAGCCCGGAGCATCCCTGTCCCTGTCCGACAATACCGGCGAGTCTTCAAGCAGCGGCCACCGGATGCCGATCGCCTCGTCGTTCCAGCGCAGGCTGCGATCATCCTCCGGCGCGTAATACTCGGTGCATTTGTAAACAATCTCGGCGGTCTCGCTGGTGACGTAAAATCCATGGGCAAAACCCGGCGGTACCCAGAGCTGGCGTTTGTTGTCTGCCGAAAGCGTGACCCCAGCCCATTTGCCAAAGGTGGGGGAGGCCTTGCGAAGATCCACCGCCACGTCGAAGATTTCCCCCTGTATGGCGCGCACCAGCTTGCCCTGGGGTTTGTTGAGCTGGTAATGCAGTCCGCGCAGGGTCCCCTGTCCGGATTTGCTGTGGTTATCCTGCACGAAATCCGCGGGCAATCCGCGGGCGTCGAACCAGGACCTGCGAAAGGTTTCCACGAAGAAGCCCCGGTGATCGCCGTGTACCACCGGTTCGAGCAAGAGTACTTCGGGAATGGCTGTCGCAGTGATCTTCATCGTTGTCCTAATCTCGATTGCGGGTCGGCAACGGGGCTGCGGGCTTAACGGTATCTCCGCCCCTGGCCCGTGAATCAGTGCCCGTCAAGAATCTTCAGCAGGTACTGACCATATCCGCTTTTTTCCAATGGTGCAGCCAGCTTGCGCAGCTGCTGGTCATCGATGAAACCCTGGCGCCAGGCGATTTCCTCCGGGCTGGCTATTTTCAGCCCCTGACGCTCCTCCAGCACCCGAATAAAATTCGCGGCGTCCAGCAGTGACTGGACCGTGCCGGTATCCAGCCAGGCGGTGCCCCGATCGAACAGTTCCACCCGCAGAGACCGGCGTTCCATGTAAATCTTGTTGACGTCGGTTATTTCCAGCTCTCCGCGAGCAGACGGCTTGATGGACCTGGCAATGGACACCACGTCATTATCGTACATGTACAGTCCGGTAACGGCGTAATTGGACTTGGGTTCAGCGGGCTTTTCTTCCAGGTCCACGGCAATGCCGTGTTCGTCAAGCACCACCACCCCGTAGCGTTCCGGGTCATTAACGTAGTAGGCAAACACACAGGCGCCGGAATCCTGTTCGACGGCGGTCTTGAGAGTGTCTTCGATGCGGTTGCCGTAAAAAATGTTGTCACCGAGAATCAGACACACCCGGCTGTCGCCGATGAATTCCTCGCCAATGAGAAAAGCCTGGGCCAGACCTTCCGGTCGCGGCTGTTCGGCGTAGCTGATCTCCAGTCCCCAGGACCTGCCGTCGCCGAGCAGCCCCTGATAGGCGGCAGTGTCTTCCGGTGTAGTGATGACCAGGATCTCCCGGATGCCCGCCTGCATGAGGGTCGAGAGCGGATAGTAGATCATCGGCTTGTCGTAAACCGGCATCAGCTGCTTGCTTACCGAGATGGTCATCGGGTGCAGCCTGGAACCGGTGCCCCCGGCGAGGATAATTCCCTTGGTCATGATGTCATGCGTCTTTTGAATGCGTGTTACCGAACTGCTGCCTCGAGCACCAGTGCCGAATATCTCTTAGCGCTACCTGCTGCTGCCGGCGCAGCTCTGAGGCCAGAATCCGAATTACGCGCTATTTTACGTCAAGGAGCTCCGGTAAGGCAGTGTAAAAGGACTGATGCGCAGTAAAACCCAGCGCATCACAGATCGGCTGATTACTGTGCAGGTTCTCAGTCACCAGATTGCGGTAGGTGCGAAGCCCGAGACTGGTGCGGCTCAGGCCGACGCGGCTTAGCAGCCCGGCGGCAGCAGCCGCCAGATAAAACAGGACGCGGGGACTGCGCCAGCGAGGCGCCGGTTTTCCCAGGGCCTGGTAAATCGAGGCTTCGATTTCGTTTAATGCGTAGGTCAGACCGTCAGTGACCAGGTATGTCGCAAAGTCTCCCCGGTCATCGGCCGCCAGCAGCGCCGCCCGGCACAGATCTTCCAACCCTACCAGGGAAAGCCGGGTATCAAGTCGGGGCAGTGGTGGCATCCTGCCCCGGCCTATCAAGCGAACCATGGCGGCCAGATTGCCCTTCATGCCCGGCCCATAGACATTAACCGGCCGCAGAATAGTGACCTTCAGAGAGCTGTTCCGGGCGATCTCCAGGAGACGCTGTTCGGCCTCGAACTTACTGCGACCGTAGGCCGTCTGCGTCGGTGCGTCCTGCTCCGCAGCCACGGCCAGGCTGCTGCTGAAATACACGAGTCGTTCCACGCCGGCAGCCAGGGCCGCAGCGGCCACGGCTGCGGTACCCTCGACATTGACAGCCTGCAGCTGCTGCTCCGACGAACCATCGACATGAGCGACTCCCGCCAGATGAAAAACCACCCGCACGCCGGACAGCGCGCGTTCCAGCAGAGCCCTATCCCTGATGTCGCCACTGAAATCCGGGGTTACAAAGGCATTGGCATTGGCTGCAGAACCCGCCGGCAGAGCGCGCGAGCGGGTGAGCGTCAGCAGAGGGTAGCCAGCCTCGGTAAGCTGACGACAGAGCGCGGTGCCGATAAACCCGTCCGCCCCCGTCACCAGCACTGTTCCTGAAGCCGCGGTCATTGGATAAATCGCCAGCCCCAGGTGCTGAAGAATCGCCAGGCAGAGCGGGTGAACAGGGCGACGTGGGAAATGCCCTTGCCGGCGGCATTACCGCCCAGATGACGGATCTTCATGGCAGGCAGGTACACCACCCGCCCTTTGCTACTGAGTCGTCGGGAGAGATCGAAATCTTCGAAATACAGAAAGTAGTTGCCGTCGAAACCCCGAACTTCGCGCAGGGCATCGGCGCGGCATAACATAAAGCAGCCGCTGACGTGAGGAATGTCGCTGCTGGGGCGATCCTCAGGCAGGTCATGCATTTCATAGCGGGCGAGTCGGGCGCTAAAACGCTGCTTAATCCATGCTGGACAGAAGCCACGGATAAACAGGGTCAGCAGGGAGGGTGCGCGCTTGCACAGATACTGCTTGTCGCCGTCAACGGCCTGCGCGGCCGGACTGACCAGCACCGCTTCCGGGTGCTGCTCGAGATAATGCAGTCCGACCGCCAGGCTGTCAGGTTCGAGCTCCAGATCGGGGTTGAGAATCAGATGATAAGGGTGGTCGTGGGACTCGATCACCAGATTGTGACCGCGGCCATAGCCCACATTACCGTGGCCTGTCAGCAGATGCAGAGATCCTCCGCTGGCCTGCAGGCGCTTGCGGTGACTATCGAAGTCATTCGCGCTCAGATGCGGCTTCTCGCTGTTATCCACCAGGCTAACATGCGCGAGCACGTCAAGGCCTGCGGCAGGCAAGGCGTTCAGGGCGGTCAGCAGGGAATCGAGCAGGGCTTCGAGCTGCTGCTTTGGCGAATAGTAAACGACTATGGAAATCGTCAGCGTGACTGGTTCTCTAGCTGCCATTGGAAGCGACCCGAGGCTGGCCCTGTTGCAGTTGACTGAAGACCGACAAGTCTACCAGTTACCAGCCTCCAGCGGCACGGTGCATGTTCAAATTCCAGCTAGCGTCTGGGCGAATCGGCTCGACAAAGTCGGGCGGCTAGTCGCGCACCAACCGGTCGCCGAAGGGCGTGGAGACGACGCGCATACCCGGCGGCACATCGGCCGGATCGATACGGCGCGGAGTGAATTCCCGCCTTCGATTGGGGGGCGGCTCGGGCGCATCGCCATCCTGCAGGGCCCGTTCGCGCATTGCCGCAAACGGATTCACCGGCTCTTCTGATTCTTCTGCGTCGTCTGTCGAAACATCGTTCTCTGCCTCATCTTCCCTGGCAGAAATGACGGCGCGAGGGATAGGATCGCCAACGGTAAGTTCAAGAGAAGCAGTATTGGCAGCACGGTTGCAGCTGACGCCCTGGTCCAGATAGTCCTCGCAGGAGGAATCGCCGGGATACTGGATGGAAACCCGTCCGGGCCCCACGTCCAACACAGAAAACTGTCCGTAACCTTCTATGCTCGCACTTCTCACCGAGTGAGCGGTCACCACCACTTCCGTGCCATCGCGATTCTTGAGAATGGCGCTGTAGCGGTCCCCAATGCGGGAAGTGCCCACCAACGTGAATTCCGGACCTGTCGTTGCCGATGCGGCGGCGCTGCCTCGGCCCCTGCGGCCTGCGGGCCTGTCGTCGGGATCAGAATTGCCGGTGGAGTCCACCTCGCCGAACAGAGAGAACTCCCGGGGTTCTACCGACAGTAATTCAGTTTCCGGTGCCTGAGCCAACGCCTTGAAGGCCACTAGGGCCAGAAAAAGCGCCAGTGCCCCAAGGTAGAACAAGCGGAAATAGTTTTCAGGACCGGATACATTGCTATTTATCATTGGCTCAATTTTGTTTTTCGAGGTATCTGGTAGACGTTCAACGTTACGCAAGAATGTTCTCTTTAACTAGTGTAAGAGGAAAGGATAGCCCACAAATATGTCTCAAATAAGACGTGAACCACCACCAGATAGTTTCGTAGTTCCTGATCATATCCTGCAGCACGAGCAAATCAGCACCGCTGGCCTGATGATCGGCTTATTGAACAACTTATTTTGCACGTCTCGGAATGGCGTTCATTACCACGGAAATCCTTGCTTCATTCGACATGTTTTCCTCTACCCGATGTTCCAGCCAACCCGGAAAAATCAATAGCTGTCCTTCCCTGGGAAGCACCTGAACATTGGTAGAGCCCATCTCATTGGCGGATACCGCTATAGAATACTTGGCCCCCGGTCTTGGGTCGAGAAAAACAATATTGCCAGAGTTTTCCGGAACCCTGAGGTAAAAACAACCCGAGAGATAGACATATTCATGTCCATGCTGCACGTTATAACCCCCGGGGTCAGTCAGATTCACAGCAGCATCCAGATGGAAACCTTTGCTATTGTTAGGCAACTTTAACGCCATCTCCCTCCCGGCGTGCTTGAAACAAGGTCGGGCGGCCTTTTCCAACACCTTGAAGTCTGGCGGCAGGTAATCAAACGATTTAAGTGGGGTTTTCCAGCCGGACCGGACATTGCGGGATCTGTTGTCGGGCTCAAGTTCTCGGAGTTTTAATAGCTCCTCAATCCAGGCGCTCCGGTGCTCCATCAGGTGGCTCAAATCGAACGACCACAATCGGGTAATAAAGAGATCCTTGCTACTAGCCTCTATTTGCATCGGAAGCGGACCTCGGGCCTACTCGTCTTCTTTATCCATTTTTTGCAGTTCTATTTTCAACAGGTCCTGATATTTCAACCGCGCTGCCTTTAGCATGGAAACCAGTGCCTGCTGTCGTGCCAGTTCCGCTTCGGTGGCCTGCAGGTTATTTACCTGCCCTTTGACGTTTTCGGGAAGGGTGTCTAAATCGTAGGTTACGTCGTCGATAGTAATATTTGCCATGTTTTTATGCCGTTTGTTATCAGTTCGTCGAATTTTAAATAAAAAACCCCTGCTTATAAAGCAGGGGTTTTTTGGTTAAGAGAGCCACCCGACATGTAATGCCGGGTGACTGACAAGCGTCGATCAGGGCATAAACATGTCGAAGTTGTCCTGACTCAACTCGCCAGTAACATCCATGATTATAGCCATGTCGTCGTCGTCCCAATTACCGTCTCCATCCGCGTCGATGTACAGAATACCTTCGCTTTCGACGTAGAACACTTCGATATTACCTGCTCCAGCGCCGCCCTCGGTTAGAGATCCGCTACCAAGGCCGAAGGTCGCGTAGTTACCCAAGAAGGTAACGGTTGCAACAGCTGCGTAATCATCGACACTCCACAGATCGATCAAGTCGTCGTCGGCGTCGAAATCCACGATGGTATCAATGCCATCTTCAG
>Ga0181587_10003763_pt1 | contig 12606 bp, 9 predicted proteins | sample 071ome_27_FD_132463 | JGI IMG/M metagenome (GOLD analysis project Ga0181587, IMG submission 132463) | Coastal salt marsh microbial communities from the Groves Creek Marsh, Skidaway Island, Georgia - 071409AT metaG (megahit assembly) | ecosystem: Environmental > Aquatic > Marine > Intertidal zone...
CGGGACCACCCCGGAGGCAAGGGTCCTCGAGGTGGCGTGGACCCCGGAGGGCGCGGACGCGCTGGCCGCGGATGACGCCGCCTGGATCGTGGTCGAGCCGCCCCCCGTCCTTCGGGTCTGGAAGGTGGGGCCTCCGAACTTCGTCCTCGAGGATGCGCTGGCGGTGCTCCCGAGCACGAGACTGGAGACCCTCGACGCGGAGGCGGCGCGGGAGCGTCTGGAGGGAGACGCGGAGGAGCTCCCCGATGTGATCGTCTGGGACCGCGTCTCCCCGGATGCTCTCCCGGAGGGGCCGTCCCACCTTCTCCTCGGCGCCCTCCCCCCCGGCGTGTGGGAGCCGGAGCCGGAGAGGATGACGGCGCCTCCCGTGATCACCTGGGATCGGGAGCACCCCTTGAACCGCTTCGTCAGCTACTCGAGCCTCGACGGTGAGATCCCCGAGGGGTGGGTCCTCCCCGATCGCCCGGGCTCGGAGTCCCTCCTCGACACCCGGGGGGGCGGCCTGATCCGCACCTTCCGCGCGGCGCGCTCGCGCGGGATCGTCGTCGGCTTCGATCCGGTTCGAACCCGTTGGCCGCTCCGGACGAGCTTCCCGTTCTTCCTTCAGGGTGCGGTCACCTTCCTCGGTCGCTCCGCCGAGGCGACGGAGGGGGTCCGTCCCGGGGAGCGGATCGTCTTCGACGGCGTGGAGGGGGTCGAGGAGTATCGCGTGACCGAGCCGGACGGCGTGATCAGCATCGTGCCGGCCACCGCCGACGGGGGCTTCCGCAGCGCGGAGCTCGGGAAGCTGGGTCCGTACATCATCGAGTGGGAGGACCCCGATCGCCGGAGCGAGCAGGGCGAGCCCCTCCGGAGGAAGCGGATCGTTCCGGTCAGCCTCCTCTCCCTCGAGGAGTCCGCGATCCGCCCGGCGTCGGTCATCGACATCGCCGGCACCGCGGTGGAGGAGCGGGGGAGCGGGGGCGTCATCTCGAGACGCAGCTTCTGGCCTCTGCTGCTCGCGCTGGGGGTCACGCTCCTGATGGGGGAGTGGTTCCTCTACCACAGGAGATGAGACGACACCCGCAGAGATTCGTCGCAAGGAGGCGCGCATGAAGGAGGGGCATCCCACGGATGGTGTGGAGACGATGGCCGTCCATGCCGGAGACCCGCACCCGCGGATCGGGGGGGCGGCGACCCCGCCGATCTTCCGCTCGACCGTCTTCGAGCACTCGGGAGAGCCCGGGGACTACCATGACATCGTCTATCCGCGCCTCAACAACCTCCCGAACCACCTCGCGGTCGCCGGCAAGCTCGCCGCCCTCGAGGGGGCGGAGGAGGCGATCCCCACCGCGAGCGGGATGGCGGCGATCTCCACGGTCCTGCTCTCGGTCCTCGCCGACGGGGGACACCTCCTCGTGCAGCGTCAGCTCTACGGCGGGACCCACATGCTCGTCACCGGATTCCTCGAGCGCTTCGGCATCGCGTACGACTGGATCGATGGCGCGGACCCGTCGGGCTGGGCGGAGAAGGTCCGGCCGGAGACCCGACTCATCCATGTCGAGGCGATGTCGAACCCCCTCACCCGGGTCATCGACCTCGATGAGGTGGTCCGCTTCGCGCGCGCGCACGGGATTCTCTCCTGCATCGACGCGACCTTCGTCACGCCCATCCTCTTCCGCCCGGTGCCGGCGGGCTTCGACCTCGTCGTCCACAGCGCGACGAAGTACCTGAACGGGCACTCCGATGTGACGGCGGGGGCGATCGTCGGATCGACGGCGCACCTCGCCCCGGTCCGCGAGCTCCTCAACGAGCTGGGCGGCACGCTCGATCCGGAGGCGTGCATGCTGCTCCATCGCGGGATGCGCACCCTCCCCCTGCGGATGCGGGCGCACTGCGAGAACGCGCTCGCCCTCGCCCGCGCGCTGGAGGCGCAGGAGACGGTCGCCGCGGTGCACTACCCGGGGCTCGCCTCCCATCCCGATCACGCCAGGGCCCGGCAGCACTTCGCTGGCGAGGCGGGGCGAGGCTTCGGCGGGATGCTCTCCTTCGAGCCGAAGGGTGGAGTGGAGGCGGCCCGGCGCTGCCTCGCTCGGCTGCGCCTCCCGGTGTCCGGTCCGAGCCTGGGCGGGGTCGAGACCCTCGTGACCCGGCCCGCGACGACATCCCACGCCGGGCTCACCGGCGAGGAGCGGGCGCGGGCGGGGGTCACCGACTCCCTGATCCGGGTCTCGGTGGGGATCGAGACCGCCGCGGACCTGGTCGCCGACTTCACTCAGGCGCTCGCGGACTGACGCGCGACCCGCCGGTGGCAGCGTGCCGTCCGTCGGGAAGTCCGGGGTGGGTCAGCTGCGGGCTGGCCGGGCGAGGATTTCCCTCAGTGAGAGCAGGAGGACGAGGGAGGAGCCGGCCATGATCCGCAGGGAGCGGTGAAGATCGGCCTCCTCCGCGCTCGCGGGGATGGCGATGAGGGCGGCGGCGACCGCGAGGACGAGGAGCCGACTTCCCCACTGGAGCCAGACCTCCGCCCCCGCCGGGCGCGGTTTCCTGTCCGTGGTCGTGTCCAGGAGCAGCCGACGCCCCTCGCTCGCGCTCTCGCTGCCAGTCCGATCGATCGCTTCGGCCGAGTGCATTCCATCCTCCGAGGCGGCGGGCCATCGAGGGGGTCCGGCGGTCCGCTGGGCACCGCCGGGGAACGGGCGCGGGCATGATAGCAGCTCCCCGGCTCCGGTTCCCCCGCCTTCCGTTGCCTCGGCCGGGGCGATGGCGATGATGTCATGCCCCGGGTCAGCGCGGCACCGGGGCGTCGATCAAGGAGGGAGATCCCGATGTCCGGCCCGGAAACGCTCGAGTCGCGCCTCGCGCGACTCCGCCAGCTGATCCCCGAGGTGGAGCCCGGGGAGGCGCGTGACCGGCTCGCCGAGTCCGGCGTCGTCCTCGTCGATGTCCGGGAGGAGGAGGAGCACCGGAGGGAGAGGATCCCCGGCGCTCTCCCTCTCCCTCGAGGATTCCTCGAGCTCCGGGCCGAGGCCGCGCTGCCGGATCGGACGACCCCCCTCCTCCTTCACTGTCGCAGCGGAGTCCGCTCCCTCCTCGCGGCGGAGACCCTTCGAGCCCTCGGCTACACCGCGGTCTCCTCGCTCGCGGGGGGCATTGAGGGGTGGAAGGAGTGCGGGCATCCCGTCGAGGAGCCGGTCTCGCTCGATGACCTCGATCGGGCGCGCTATGCGCGTCACCTCTCGATCCCCGAGGTGGGGGAGGAGGGGCAGCGGAAGCTGCTCGATGCGCGGGTGCTCCTCGTGGGCGGAGGGGGTCTGGGCTGCCCCGCGGCCCTCTACCTCGCGGCGGCGGGGGTCGGGACCATCGGGGTCATCGACTTCGATGTGGTCGACGCCAGCAACCTGCAGCGACAGGTGCTCTACCGGACGGACCGGGTGGGGACACCGAAGGCGCAGGCGGCCCGCGACGCCCTCCTTGGCCTGAATCCCGGGATCACCGTTCACGGCATCGAGGAGCGGCTCACCGTCGAGAACGTGGATCGCATCCTCGAGGGATACGACCTCGTGCTCGACGGTGCGGACAACTTCCCCTGTCGCTACCTCGTGAACGACGCCGCGGTGAAGCATGGCATCCCCGCTGTTCATGGCAGCGTCTTCCGCTTCGAGGGTCAGGTCTCCGTCTTCCACCCGGGCGTCGGCCCCTGCTACCGCTGCCTTTACCCGGCGCCTCCGCCGGCCGGCTCGGCGCCATCCTGCGCCGAAGCGGGGGTGCTCGGGGTTCTCCCTGGAGTCGTGGGTCTGCTGATGGCGATCGAGACAATCAAGACGATCGTCGGGATCGGGGAGACCCTGGTGGGTCGACTCCTCACTTACGATGCCCTCGCCGTCGAGTTCCGCTCGCTTCGGATTCGCCGTGACATCAACTGCCGAATCTGCGCGGGCGAGTTCCCGGGTTACGCGCCAGTGACCTCCCCGTGCTCTCCGTAAGTCGTTGTTTAAAAGCGAGTTGCATTATCGCGAGAGCGACCTTTTCGATTTGTCTTCGGCTGTGTAGAGCTTGGTATATTGAGGTGGAGTTCGTCAGTTTTGTCAGTTAGTCTATTTTCGTCGGGGTCAAGGTCGATCTCGACAAGCGGGCCCGTCGTCTAAGGTCAGGACGCTCCACCCCTGCTATTGGGGGTGGCCAACGAGGTCGGGGCGAGGTTCCCCCCCTCATGAGGCTCCCGACCCGTCGAGGCTGGTCTCGTTATTCGGATCTTGCAGTGCTCCCCGCGTCGAGGCTCGCCCCCGGGCGAAGGTCTCCTGCAGCGGAGCAGAGGAGGTATTGATGATTCTTCGCCCACCCTCCCGGGGGGGGCTGCTCCCGCGGCTCGGAGCGCTGCTCCTGCTCGTCAGCGCCCTCTCCCCCACGGCCCTGCTCGGCCAGTCCGACACCGTGCTCTCCATCGGGACGCTCCGGAACGGCGTGGTGGTCCCCACTCGCGTGCAGCCGGGAGAAGTCGCCACGGTCGGGATCCACTATCAGGACCCATCGAGCAACATTCAGGGGTTCACCCTGACCCTCTGCTACGACCCGATCCTCAACGGTGTCCCGAACAGCTTTGCCGTCTCCCCGCTGCTGAGCGGCATCGGGGCCGAGTTCGTGAGCGCTCAGGTCGATGACCTCGAGACCGACGGCGACGGCAAGGAGGTCATCATCGGGATCCTCCTCGATGCCGCTCCGCCCTTCGGCGCCCAGACCGCGCCTCCGACCGACCTCCCCCTCGAGATCGGGACGGTCCAGTTTCAGGTCCCGAGCGACCTCGACTGCTTCACCTGCCTCGACATCGTCTTCTGCGATGGGATCAACGGGAACGGGAACGTCTCCCTCTCGAACCGCGTCGTCATCGAAGCCGAGTCGATCCAGCCGGTCGCGCTCGTCGCGGGGCAGATCTGCGTGCCGCGCCACGCGCTCTTCATTCGCGGGGACGCGAACAACGACACCTGGATCGACATCGGGGACACGATCTACATCCTCTCCTACCTCTTCCTGCTGGGAGAGGAGCCGAAGTGCCTCGATGCGGCGGACGCGGATGGCGACGACTACCTGACGATCACGGATGCGGTCTACCTGAACCTCTACATCTTCCAGGGCGGGATCTCTCCCCCGACCCCGTTCCCCGACTGCGGGATCGAGTCGAACCCGGATGAGGACGGACTCGACTGCTTCGAGCCGACCGAGCTCTGCCCGGTCTGCCCCTAGCGCGGGTCTCCTCCTGCTGGAGCACGCCATGAGACAGTGCGACCACTGGATCCAGAAACTCCCCATCGCCGTCCTGGTGACGGCGGCGTTCATGGCCCCGACCGGAACGGTCGAGGCCTCGGATCTCCTCGTCCCTTCTCAGTACTCGACGATTCAGGGGGCGATCGACGCCTCGGCGTCGGGGGACCGGGTCCTGGTGGCTCCGGGGTTCTACTTCGAGCCCATCGACTACCTGGGCAAGGCGATCGAGGTCATCGGCCTCGGGGGCTCCGCCCAGACGACTCTCAGCATCCTGAGCGTCGACTCCGTGGTCACGATCGATGCGGTCTCGCATCCGGCCCCCCTGTCCCTCATCGGCTTCACGATCCTCGCGGGCTCGGGCCGGGTCATCGGGAATCCGCCCAGCCTCGCCGGGGGCGGCGTGTTCGTCCGCGACTCCGATCCCCTCCTCTCCGACCTCGTCCTGACCGGGAACTCCGCCACGCTGGGGGGAGGGCTCTACGCGCAGAACGCGGACCTGACCGTCGATGCCGTGAGCTTCGTCGACAACGGGGCCGCGGACGGGGCGGGGGCCTTCTTCGTCGATGTGGAGGGGGATCTGACCGACTGCGTCTTCGAAGCGAACGATGCGTTCAGCCGGGGCGGAGCGATGGAGCTGATCCGGTCGCCGATCAAGGTCTATGACAGCCTGTTCCTCGCGAACCTCGCGGCGCGTGGCGCGGGGCTCTCCTTCTCCGACAACTCCGACGCCGAGGTCTACGACTGCACCGTCATCGGGAACATCGCGGTGGAGCACGGCGGGGGGATCAGCATCGATCAGTTCAGCGACGTGATCCTCTCCGGTCTGTTCGTCACGGAGAACGAGGCGGCCCAGGGTGGGGGGATCGGGATCACCCACTTCTCCCAGGCCCAGCTCTTTGATGTGACGATCACCCAGAACACGGCGGGGGAGGGAGGCGGGCTCCGCATCTTCGAGTCGGTCCCCAGCCTCGACCGGGTCGTGATCCGCGGAAACTCGGCGACCGGGTTCGCGGGCGAGAGCGGCAAGGGAGGGGGGATTCACGCCTCGCTCCGGGTCGACTCCCGGATGCGGAACGTGCTCGTCGCGGACAACACCGCCATCGACGCGGGGGGCGGGATCTACTGGTGGGGAGACTGCGCGCCGACCCTCATTCACTGCACCGTGGCCGGGAACTCCAGCCAGACCATCGGCGGCGCGATGATCTCCGAGAACTACAGCGTGCCCGACATCTGGAACTCGATCGTCTACGCGAACACCGCCCCGGGAGGGTCGCTGCTCGCCCAGGACTCGACGGGAGAGTGGATCTTCCGCTACTGCAATGTCGAGGGTGGGGGACTCGGCCCCGTCCACTTCCTCAACTTCGACGCCGACCCCCTCTTCAATGCGGACTACCGCATCACGGAGTGCTCCCCGTCCGCGGACTCCGGCTCCTCGACCGCCCCGTACATCCCCGGGACCGACCTCGACGGGGCGCCCCGGGTCCAGGGCCTCAAGCCGGATCAGGGGGTCAATGAGCTCCCCGTGACGGCGGGTCCCTGCTTCGTCCGCGGAGATGCCACCGCCGACGGGATCATCAATGTCGGGGATGTGATCGCGAGCCTCGACTACCTGTTCATCGGGAACTTCGATCCCCCGTGCCAGGATGCGCTCGATGTCGATGACAGCGGGCTCGTCGACATCGGGGACCCGATCGCCGCGATGAACTACCTCTTCCAGGGAGGCAGCCCGCCTCCGCCACCCGAGCCGGTGAACCCGGCCGCGGACCCCACGGCGGACCTCATCGGCTGCAGCCCTCTCGACGGCTAGGGCTCAGGCCCCGCCTCCGAAGAGCTGATCGTTCCGCTTCGACCATCGGATGGCCCGGTAGGCGGGGAGCAGGAGCTGGAACTGCTCGGTGAGGCGGGGGAGCAGCTCCTCCTCCGTCACGAACGGGTCCTCCCGCTCGATGAATCGCTCGATGTGGAGCCACTGCTCGCCGGGGGTGTAGAAGCCCATCGCCTCCGAGAGATCCCGCTCGGTGATCCCCGCGCAGCGTCGGACCCTCCGGTGGTCCCCGATCCTCAGCCCGTACTCGCCGAGGGGATCGAGGACGGTGGCGAGCTCCTCGCGACGCTTCCGCGACTGCAGTCCGCGCTTGAGGTTCTCTCCGTCCCACCAGGCCGCCTTGTGGATCCGCAGGGCGAGGAGCAGCCCGTCCTCGTTGATCTCGAGCAGGAGGATGGCGTGGGTGTAGTTCTGGTCGAGGTCCTTCCCCAGGTCGACGCCGAGGTGGCGCTGGATCGCCTTCCGCTCCTTCTCTCCCCGGGAGAGGTAGACCGCCTGGGATGAGACGCGGAAGCCGTTCGTCGAGTAGGGGTGATGGAGCGTGGCTCGGGAGACGAGCTCGAGGTCCTTGCCGGAGAGGGTCCGGGCGAGGTGCTTGCCGATGGCATCAAGCTTCCGGCGCACGACGAGCCGCGCGTCATTGAACTCGGGATCCCGCTGGATGCGCTCGTGGTACTTCTCGAAGTCGCCGGGGGGGAAGCGGATCTCCGCCGGATCGAGGGGAGGGGGCTCGGCCATCGTCACGACTCCTTCCGGGGAGGGGGGACGATGCCGCGCGCCGAGGGGGTGCGCAAGGGAACCCCGGAACCGTCGTCTCTCGATCAGTCGAGCACGAGGGAGCCCTCGAGCGCGGCCTCGATGAGCCGCTCCCAGCCCCCCTGGCGGGCGGCGTGGCCCCGGCAGCGGGCCCGGAGGTTCGCGAGCTCCTCGCGGCGCTCCGCCCAGTGGCCGAGCCGCTCCGCGAGTCCGCGGGGACCCGACTCGATGGTGAGGAGTCCGCGATCGAGCGGACCGAGGATCCCCGTCGACCCTCCCATCGGAGTGGCGATGACCGGGGTTCCGCAGGCGAGCGACTCCAGGGTCGAGCGTCCGTAGCCCTCGAGGGTGCGGGCGGGGACGAGGGTCAGGTCGCTGGCGCCGTAGAGCTGCGGGAGCTCCGCATCCGGGACATGGCCGGGGAAGCGCACGCGATCGGAGAGTCGGAGGGCGGTCGCCAGCTCGATCAGCTCGTTTCGCATCGGGCCATCGCCGGAGATGACGAGCCGCCAGCGGCCGAGGGCATCGCCGACGCCGGCGAGCGCGTGGAGGAGGGAGTCGAGGCCCGCCTGGGGGACCATGCGCCGGACCGCGCAGAGGAGCAGTCCATCCGGGGGGACCTCATGGTGCTCTCGGATCGCGCGTCGAGCCGATGCGGTCAGCGGGCGGAAGTGCTCGAGGTCCACTCCACCGGCCCGGACCACCGTCGTGCGGAGCCCCTCCCTCGCTCCGGCGCCTCCGTGAACCGAGCGGAGCGCGGCCTCCGAGGACGGGGTGAGGCAGATGATCCGCTCCGCGCGGGAGAGGGCGCGGTGCTCGAGGCGGCGGCGGAGGGCGACCTGCCAGCGGGTCGAGGGACCGTGCTCACCGAGCCGGGTCAGGCTCCCCTCCCCGAAGCGCGCGGCGAGATGCTCGAGGGGCCAGGGGGCGTGATGGATGAAGGTCTGGGGGGCACGGGTCGATCCGATCGCCCAGGCGGTGAGGGACCGGTGATGGATGATCCGGTCGGGGCGGAAGGGGAGGCGGGCCCAGGCCCGACGGATCTCCGCTCTCCTGCGCAGGAGTGAGGCGGATCGACGGCCCGGCTCCGAGCCGATGGGGAAGGCCTCCCAGCGCAGGAGCAGTCCGGCCGCGGCGCGGTGTCCCGAGAAGCAGCGGTGGTCTCCGGCGACCACCGCGACCTCCGCTCCCTGCCCCGCGAGCCGACGCGCCATCTCGAGGACCACCCGACCGGCTCCGTCGACCCTCTCCGGGTCCAGCTGGTCGGTGGTGATCGCGATGCGCATCGGGTCCTCCTCGTCCTCTCTTCTTCGGACCGAACGCCGGAGGCCTGAAGCGGGCCTTCCCCCGATCAACGGCCCGGCCCTTTATCCGGCGGCCCCCCCCCGTTACCTTCCTTCGGTGACGAACTCCTGCCGGGAAGCGACTCCATGCCCTCCGAGCCCCTCAAGATCGACCTGCACACGCACATCCTCCCCGAGACCTGGCCCGATCTCGCGAGTCGCTACGGCTACGGGGGGTTCGTGTCGCTGGAGCATCACAAGCCGTGCTGCGCCCGCATGATCATCGACGGTCGCTTCTTCCGTGAGGTGGAGGACAACACCTGGAGCCCGGAGCGGCGGATCGAGGAGTGCGATCGGGATGGGGTGGGGGTGCAGGTGCTCTCCACCGTCCCGGTGATGTTCAGCTACTGGGCGAAGCCCGAGGACGCGCTCGACCTCTCGAGACTCCTGAACGATCACATCGCGGAGGTCGTCGCCGGGTACCCGCGGCGCTTCGTGGGGCTCGGCACCGTCCCGTTGCAGGAGCCGGACCTCGCGATCGATGAGCTCGAGCGATGCGTCGGGGAGCTCGGGTTCCCCGGTCTCCAGATCGGGACCCATGTGAATCGGTGGAACCTCGACGCGCCGGAGCTGCTCCCGTTCTTCGAGCGGGCGGCGGAGCTGGGGGCGTCCCTCTTCGTGCACCCGTGGGACATGGTCGGCGGGGAGGCGATGCCGGACTACTTCATGCCATGGCTCGTCGGCATGCCGGCGGAGACGAGCCGCGCGATCTGCTCCCTCATCTTCGGGGGGGTCTTCGACCGGGTTCCCGATCTGAAGATCTGCTTCGCCCACGGCGGCGGGGCCTTTCCCGGCACGCTTGCCCGCATCGAGAAGGGCTACCACGCCAGGCCGGACCTCTGCGGTGTGAACGGCTGCGGAAGCCCGCGCACCTACCTCGACCGGTTCTACGTGGACTCTCTGGTCCATGACGCGCCGAGCCTGCGCTTCCTGCTCGATCAGATGGGGTCGGACCGGATCGCGCTCGGGACCGACTACCCGTTCCCGCTCGGGGAGGCGACCCCGGGGGCTCTCATCGAGAGCCTCGAGGAGCTCCCGGTCGACACCCGCGAGCGCCTCCTCTCCGGGACCGCGCTCGAGTTTCTCGGTCTGGAGGCCGGGGCCTTCCGCTGATCCGGGCGGGGCACGCCGATCGAGCGTGTCCGCCTCGGGCGGGGGCCGGGGGATCTCCCCCCTCAGGATTGCTCCTCCCGCCCCGCCGGATCCCTTAGACTCCCGGGTCCCCTCCGTCTTCGAAAGGACCCGATCGTGAGTGACGATCAGCTCGCGCCGGCGACCCTCGAGCACGCCCGCGCGCTCGATGCCGCGGATCCCCTCTCCCGCTTCCGGGAGCGCTTCGCGATCCCGCCGCGACCCGGGGGCGATCCGGTGCGCTACTTCTGCGGAAACTCCCTCGGCCTGATGCCCCGCGGGGTGCCCGAGCTGCTCGCGGAGGAGTGCGAGGACTGGGCGCGGCTCGCGGTGAACGGTCACTACGGCGCCCGTCGACCCTGGTTCGACTACCACACCCGCTTCCGCGACCGGGGGGCGCGCCTCGTCGGCGCCCTTCCCTCCGAGGTCTGCTACCAGAGCACTCTCACGGTCAACCTCCACCTCCTGATGGTGAGCTTCTACCGACCGGAGGGCTCCCGCCGGAAGATCATCGGAGACACGCCCGCCTTCCCCTCCGACACCTACGCGCTGGCGAGCCAGATCGCCTTCCACGGAGGTGACCCGGAGAACGACCTGATCCAGCTCCGCCCGAGGGAGGGGGAGCACGACCTGCGGGAGGAGGACCTCCTCCGGGCGATCGATGAGCACGGCGACGAGCTGGCCCTCGTGCTCGTGTCCGGCGTGAACTACTACACCGGACAGGCCTTCGACCTGCGGACCCTCGCCCGCGCCGCCCACGACCGCGGCGCCTGCTTCGGGGTCGACGCGGCGCACGCGGCCGGCAACCTCGCGCTGCAGCTGCACGACGACGATGTCGACTTCGCCGCCTGGTGCTCCTACAAGTACGGGAACGCCGGGCCGGGCGCGATCGCCGGGTCCTTCGTCCACGAGCGTCACGGGCGCCGCCCGGAGCTGCCACGGTTCGCGGGATGGTGGGGGAACGACCCCGCCACCCGCTTCCAGATGAACGAGGTCCAGCGGTTCGAGCCCGCGGAGGGCGCGGATGGCTGGCAGCTCTCCAATCCTCCCATCCTCTCGATGGCTCCCCTCGATGCCTCGCTCGCCATCTTCGATGAGGCCACGATGCCCGCTCTCCGCGAGCGGTCGGTCCGTCTGACCGGCTACCTGCAGGAGCGGCTCGATCGCCTGGGCGATCGGGTCGAGGTGATCACGCCGCGGGATCCGGAGCGTCGGGGCGCGCAGCTCTCCATCCGCGTGAAGGGGGACACCCGAGCGGTGCGGGACCAGCTCGAGGAGGCGGGCTGCGTCTGCGACTTCCGGCCGCCGGATGTGATCCGCGTCGCGCCGACTCCCCTCTACAACACCTTCGAGGACATCCATGAGCTGACCCGGGTGCTCGGGGGAGAGGGGGCCGCGTGACCAGCAGGCGGGTGACGATCGCCGGGGGAGGACTCGCCGGAGCCCTGATGGCGAAGTACCTCGGGCAGGCCGGACACGAGGTGACCCTCTTCGAGAGACGGGGAGACATCCGGGATGCGACCATCGTGCGCGGTCGCTCGATCAACCTCGCGGTCTCGGAGCGGGGGCTCACCGCCCTCGCCGAGGTCGGCCTCAAGGAGAAGGTCCTCGAGCACGCGGTCCCGATGAGCGGCCGGATGATGCACGGGATCGACGGCACCCTGACCTACCAGCCCTACTCGAAGAACCCCGAGGACTGCATCCAGTCGATCTCGCGAGGAGGCCTCAACCGCCTGCTCATCGAGGCGGCGGCGGAGCATGAGAACGTGACGCTTCGCTTCGAGAAGCGCTGCATCGATGTGGACCCCGACTCGGGGAAGTGCTTCTTCATCGACGAGCGCAGCGGTCAGGTCATCGAGCAGGACTCCGACCTGATCGTCGGGGCGGACGGGGCCTTCAGCGCCATCCGGGGCCGATTGCAGCGCACCGACCGGTTCGACTACTCCCAGAGCTACCTCGACGCGGGGTACCTCGAGCTGCACATCCCCGCGGCCGAGGACGGAGGCTTCCGCATGGAGAGGAACGCGCTGCACATCTGGCCGCGCGGCCGCTTCATGATGATCGCGCTCCCCAACGAGGACGGGACCTTCACGGTCACCTGCTTCTGGCCGCTGGAGGGCCCCAACTCCTTCGAGCGGCTGACGAAGGAGGCGGAGGTCCGGGCCTACTTCGAGGAGTGGTTCCCGGACGCCGTCCCGCTGATCCCCGATCTCGAGGGGGACTACATGAAGGCGACCCCGAGCTCCCTCGTCACCGTCCGCTGCGACCCCTGGTCGGTGGGGAAGGTCTGCCTCGTCGGAGACTCCGCCC
>Ga0181587_10003764_pt1 | contig 12605 bp, 13 predicted proteins | sample 071ome_27_FD_132463 | JGI IMG/M metagenome (GOLD analysis project Ga0181587, IMG submission 132463) | Coastal salt marsh microbial communities from the Groves Creek Marsh, Skidaway Island, Georgia - 071409AT metaG (megahit assembly) | ecosystem: Environmental > Aquatic > Marine > Intertidal...
CTAGGCCCGCAATAGCAGGTGGGCGCCGTATAACGAAACCAGGGCTCCGACAGGGACAGCTCCCGTTAGGTGTTGATAGGCCCCGGAGATTAATATGCCTCGCGTACCGCGCAGCACCGCCTGGCTCTAAGTTAAGCAGCTTCGAGCTTGGCCGCAATGCGTTCTATGCGTTCCGCGATTTCTTCGGTCGCCTTGGCGATCTCCGCTTCGGTCTCGGCGGTTTCCGCGCCGACCTTGTCCTGCAGGCTGGCGAAGGTCTCCGACAACTCATCGGCGATCAGCAGGCTGGCCATTACCAAAAGACGCGCATCGCCGACCTGACCGACGGCGGAAACCAGTTCCTGCACCCGCTTGTCGACATATTCGGCGAGCCGCGTGAGATGTTCGTCCTGCCCTTCGTCGCAGGCGATGCGATAGGCACGGTTATTGATGCTGACTTCGACCTGCGGCATTACTGTGTCCCCAGGATCTGGCGCATCCGCCCGATCGTGTCGTCGAGTTGGCGCGAGACGGTCTGTGACCGGTTTTCCAGCAATTCGCAGCGTTGGCGCATCTCGGCGAGCTCTTCCTGAAGATCGTCGTTATCCTCACGCCCGGCCACGTTTTCCGCCGCCGCTTCAAGACGGCCAAGGGCGCGCCGCAACCGTTCCTGTGCTTCTTTCAGACTGGACATAATGGTGCCCCGTAAAGCAGTGCCCGCCCCCGCCGAGCATTTATCAAGAGCGGAGAATAGGCTCTCTCTTGGCCCGAGGTCAACAAAGACCCTCACAAATTTTGATAAAATTCAATCAGATAGAAGAAAGCGTTGATGCTTCTTATACGCTGGGCCGTATAGAACACGGACGCTTCACGGACCCGGCCACTCGTGACAAACTGGTTTTCATGGCATCCGGAAAACGAAACACCGCCCGCCCGGTCGTCATTCACGGCATCGCCGACGCACGCGCCGCCTGCCGCGCCGCAATGGGTCGGGGCGCGGCGGTAACGCTGTGGAGCGCGCGCGGGGCGAGCGGCTATATGGGACCGCTCTGGTTCGTGGAAATCATCCGGCAAATCCGGGCAGAGTTTCCCGCGCTTACCATTACCGGGGTACTGGATTGCGATGCGGCGCCGGGCGATGCGCTGGCCGCGATCCGCGCGGGCGTTCAGGCCATCGCGCTGACGGCAAAGCCGACCGTGAAAGCCAGAATCCGGAATATCGCTTCGACCGAAAACGCCATCCTCCTCCGCCGTCCGGCCAAGGCGCTGGACCTGCAATCAAGCGCCGATCCGGAAGCCGATTGCCGCCGCTGGTTCGGTATCCGGGACGGCTAACGCGGCATATCCCCGCAGAATGTTTTCTCCGCCGTGCGATTCCAGTATAAGCGGGGTATACGGGGGCAGAATTTTTTGGGAGATACCGATGAAGATCACGCAGAAAGTTAAGAAAATTCTCGCCGGATACGAATCCGACAATCCGGGCACGAAGGGTAATCTGGCCCGTATTCTGATGCATGGCCGTCTTGGCGGTTCGGGCAAGCTGGTGATCCTGCCGGTCGATCAGGGTTTCGAACACGGCCCGGCGCGCAGCTTCGCGCCCAATCCGGCCGGGTACGACCCGCATTATCATTATCAGCTCGCCGTCGATGCCGGTCTCTCGGCCTTCGCCGCGCCGCTCGGGTTGCTGGAAGCGGGCGCCGACAGCTTCGCCGGCGCGGTGCCGACCATCCTCAAATGCAACAACGCCAACTCGCTTTCCACCAACAAGGACCAGGCGGTCACCGCCAGTGTCGGCGACGCGCTGCGTCTCGGCTGCGCCGCGATCGGTTTCACCATCTATCCCGGTTCGGAAGACCAGTACGCCCTGATCGAGGAAATCCGCGAACTGGCCGAGGAAGCCAAGAGCTGCGGCCTGGCCGTTGTGGTCTGGTCCTATCCGCGCGGCGGCATGGTCACCCGCGAGGGCGAGACCGCAATGGATGTCTGCGCCTATGCCGCCCACATGGCGGCGCTGATCGGCGCGCATATTATCAAGGTCAAGCCGCCGACGGACGCCATGTTCCTCGACGCCGCGGCCAAGGTCTATGACGCGCAGAAGATCGACGTGTCTACCCTGAGCGCACGGATCGAGCATGTGGTGCAGAGCTGCTTTGCCGGCAAACGCATCGTCGTCTTCTCCGGCGGTGAGGCGAAAGACCTCGACGGGATTTTCGACGAGGTCCGCGCCATCCGCGACGGCGGCGGCAACGGCTCAATCATCGGGCGCAACACCTTCCAGCGGCCGCGGGATGAAGCGCTCGACATGCTGGATAACATCATCAAGATCTATCAGGGGAAAATGTAAGGGGTCGCCTCAGGCCCCTCGCACCGGCCCTCTCCCCCTCCCGGTCACCTCAAGGATAATCCCGTTGGGTGGCCGGGAGGGGGAGAGGGCTGGAACCGTTTAAAGAAATGCCCGACAAACCGCCCTGCCAGCTTTACCTGATCACGCCCCCCGATATCGGCGGGGACGCCGCCAGGACCTTTGCCGACACGTTGGCCGAAGCGCTGGATGCGGGCGGTGTCGCCTGCGTGCAGCTGCGCATCAAGGACGCAGACGATGTGGTACGCCGCGCCGCCGACATATTGATGCCGGTAACGCAGGAACGAGACGTCGCCTTTATCCTCAATGACAATGCGGCGCTTGCCGCCGAGATCGGCTGCGACGGCGTTCATGTCGGGCAGGAAGACACGCCCTATGAAGAGGCACGCAGGTTGCTCGGCGATGACGCGATTGTCGGCGTCACCTGCCACGATTCAATCCATCTGGCGATGGAGGCCGGCGATGCCGGGGCGGATTACGTCGCCTTCGGCGCGTTTTTCGAAAGCTCCACCAAGAACCGGCGCTTCGCCCCCGAACCCGATCTGCTGACCGTCTGGTCAGAGGCCACCACCGTGCCGTGCGTCGCCATCGGCGGCATCACGGTGGAGAACTGCAAACCGATTGTCGATGCGGGCGCGGATTTCCTCGCCGTCTCGAACGGCGTCTGGGGATATAAGGACGGCCCCGCCGCAGCGGTGAAGGCGTTCAACAGGGTGTTTGGCGGTTAAGCGGCCCCCCGTTCAACCAGCCGCTTTGCGGGCGAGTCTGGCGCGGTTGAGGATCGGTTTCGGGGTGGCAAAGATTTTTTTCACCAGCTTCTGCACCGAATCGCCGGTGGTCGGGTTGATCTCGATCCCGGCGCGGCGGGCATCGGCGCGGAATTCGACATCGCGCATGGTGCGTTCGAACGCGACACGCAGCGCGTTAAGCCGTTTGCGTTCCACCCCCGGCGCGGCGGCGAAGGGACGGCCGAGATATTGGGCCGTGGCGATAAGCTGCAGCGTTTCCTTGTCTTCCGGATCGTCGACATATTCCCAGATCATCGGCACTTTCATGGAAGACAGCCCTTCATACGGGTCGAGGGCAAGCTGAACCAGCACATTAACCTGGCCGTTCTTGATCAGATCAAGCCGCCCGGCGTTGAAATTGGACCAGCCATAGCCGCAGAGCCCCTGGACCTCGCCATGTTTAAGGGCGCGGATCACCTGATCGACGTCCTTATATCCCGGCACCAGGGTAAAGCGCGCGCCGATGATGTTCTTGAGCGCGAGCGCCATATCCCGCGTCATCCCGCCGTCGCGCGTCGCCCCCAGGATCAGCGGCGTGCGCAGCGCCTCTCCGAAATCCTGTACCGGGGCTGCACGGTCGGACAGGCAAACCAGGGTCGAGGAGTTGGCGCTCCCCAGAAAGAGGAATTGCAGCGGGTCATAGGAGATCTCGCGGCTTTTCCCCTCGCCGATCAGCGGCGCCATGATGGCGTCGGGCAGAAGCGCCGCGACGATCAGCCCGTCGCGCGGGGCCTCCGACGACAGCCAGGCCGCGATCTTGCGGCTGCGCCCGCCCGGCATATGCCGAAAACGGATCGACGGATTGCCCGGCGCGTATTTGACCATGTGCCGCGCGATGGATTTGGAATATTTATCATCGTCATAGGGGCTGACGAAGACGATGGAACGACCGGCGAAAAATTCGCTGACCCCGTCGGACGCCGCCTGGGCGTGATAGACGCCGGGCAGCGCGAGGATCGCGGCGATCAGACTATTGCGAAGCTTTACAAACATTTTCCGGCCCAAATCGGAGAATTCCGGACCCAAAAACAGCGAAACAGGGTTAACGGGCGGTAACCACGGGCGCCCACAACACGTCTTCGATAAGGTCCGCGCCTGTGAGCAGCATGACCAGCCGGTCGAACCCCATCGCGACGCCCGTGCTATTCGGCAGACCGGCCTCAAGCGCCGCCAGGAAATCCTCATCCATCGGATAGGGCTGATCCCCCATCGATTGCTTCCTGGCGCGGTCGGACTCGAACCGGCGGCGCTGTTCAACGGCATCGGTCAGCTCCCCGAACCCGTTGGCGAGCTCCATCCCGCAGACATAGACCTCGAACCGGTCCGCGAGCCGGAGATCGCTAACGGATTTTTTGGCCAGCGCGGCCAACGGCACCGGATAATCGTAAAGCACGGTCCCTTCCCCCGCCCCGAGATGCGGCTCGATCTTTTCCAGCAATATCCTGTCGAAGATCACGTCCCAGCCATCGTCTGCCGCGACCCGCACCCCGGCTCTGGCCGCCATCTCCGCCAGCGCCGCGCGGCAGGGCCGGTCAGGGTCTTCCAATGTCGCCAGAACATCCGCGCCGGCAAGGTCCGAAAACGCTTCGGCCACACTGAGATAGCGAAAGGGCCGCGAAAGATCGCACGCCACGCCGTCTCGTGTGACATCTGAAACACCGTGGGCGGCGGCCCCGGCCCTGATCAGCGCCTCGGTATCCGCCGCGCCGTGCCGCCAGTCCGCCTGGGCCCGGTACCACTCCAGCATGGTGAATTCGGGATGATGGGTGGCGGAACGTTCCCCGTTGCGAAAGCAGCGCGCGAGCTGAAAAATTTTCTGCATCCCGCCGGCCAGCAGTTTTTTCATCGCATATTCGGGCGAGGTATGAAGATACAGCTGGCGGCCCGTCTCCTCGAAGGGCTCAAACAATTTTGTTTCGAACGCAGCCAGATGCGGCTCCAGTCCCGGGGAGATTTGCAAAGCGGGGGTTTCGACCTCGACAAACCCTTCTTCCGCGAACCAGCCGCGCAGCGCACCGGCGATCGCATTCCGCGCCTTCAGCTTGGGCAGGCGGCTTGCCAGCCGGTCGCGATCCCACCAGGGGGATTGCACCGGATTGGGGGGAGTGTCATTCATGTCGCCGTTCCGATGATAAGGACTATCGCACCATGAACATCGTCCGGAATCTTGTCCAGAGACGGCGCGGCAAGCGCATCACCGGCGCGGCCGGGCTGGTGGAGGCCGGGCTGATCGAGCCAGCGGACGCTGCTTCCTGCGAGGACGCAGCACAAGCGATGCCGATCGGCATTCCGGCGGCGTTGGCGGAGCGCCTGCAGGGGCGCGACCCAAACGATCCGCTGGTGCGGCAATTCGTGCCGGCGGCGGCGGAGAACTGGTTTTCGGCACAGGAGCTTTGCGATCCCATCGGCGACGGGGCGAACGCGCCGGTACCCGGGATCGTCCATCGCTACCCCGACCGGGTCTTGCTGATGCCGGTGCTGTCCTGCCCGGCCTATTGCCGGTTCTGTTTTCGCCGCCATGCGGTCGGCGACGGGCGGATGAAGCCGGAACTGCTGGACGCGGCGCTTTCCTATATCGCGAACACGCCTGGGATCTGGGAGGTCATCCTCTCCGGCGGCGATCCGCTGATCCTGTCGCCGGACCGGTTGGGCGCGCTGCTGGGCCGGCTGGACCGCATTCGCCATGTCAAAACCATCCGCATTCACAGCCGGGTCCCGGCGCTCGATCCGGAAAGAATTTCAGACACCATGATCGCGGCGCTGAACAGATCGAAACCGGTCTGGATCGTGCTGCATTGCAATCATCCCGATGAAATAGATGCCCCGGCGCGCGCCGCCGTCGCCAGATTGATCGATGCCGGGATTCCGATGTTGAGCCAGACGGTGCTGCTCAAAGGCATCAATGACGATCCGGCCACGATGGAAGCCCTGATGCGGCGCCTGATCGAAAACCGTATCAAGCCCTATTATCTGCATCACGGCGATCTGGCGCGGGGCACATCGCATTTCCGCACGACCCTGGCGGCGGGGCGCGCCCTGATACGGCGGTTGCGCGGGAGGCTCTCCGGCATCGCGCAACCCACCTATGTGCTGGATATTCCAGGCGGGCATGGCAAGGTTCCGGCCGGGCCATGCTGGATCACGCGCGATGAGGAGGACGCGGGTTGGCTGGCAGAGGATATTTCCGGCGTCAGACACCCCTATGCGGACGAGATTGAACCCGGCGCACCGGAGTGATAGGTTCCGCCGCGATTTCACCGGCCACACGCTAAAATTCGGAAACAGACCATGAAGGTAAACGCCAATACGCTGCGTCCCAACCATGTGATCGAACATGAGGGCAAACGCTACAGCATCCTGAAATACGATCTGATCCTGCCCGGCAAGGGTAACGCCTTTATCGCGCTGGATATGCGCGACGTGACCACGGGCATCAAAACCAATGTCAGGTTCCGCACCCAGGAAACCGTCGAAAAACTGATGACGGATGAAAAGACCTGCACGATTCTTTTCATGGAAGACGACCAGATCACCCTGATGGATTCCGAAACCTATGACCAGTTCACCGTCGAAAAGGACATGGCGGGCGAGGCCGCGGTGTTTCTGACCGACGGGATGGAAGTTCTGGTCAATACGGTCGAAGGCACGCCGGTCGGGCTGACCGCGCCGGGTTCGGTAACGCTGGAGGTCGCGGAGGCCGACGCGGTGGTCAAGGGCCAGACCGCGTCCTCGTCCTATAAACCCGCGATCATGGAAAACGGCGTCAAGGTCATGGTGCCGCCCCATATCGAGGCCGGCACGCGGATTGTGGTCAACACCGCCGATTCCAGCTATGTGGAGCGGGCGAAGGACTGATCCGGACCGAAACCGGTCAGACGCAAATTCAGGAGCGCGCAAATGCGTCCAGCCATCATCAACGTCATGGACGGCGCGGCGCGTAAGGCCGCGCGCAGCCTGATTCACGATTTCAACGAGGTCGAGCATTTGCAGGTTTCCCGCAAGGGGCCCGCGGATTTCGTCTCAGAGGCCGACCGGCGGGCGGAAAGCATCCTTAAGCGGGAGCTCGGCGCCGCCCATCCGGAATTTTCCATGCTGCTTGAGGAATCGGGCGCCATCGGTGACGCGGACGCCCCCGATCAATGGATCGTCGACCCACTCGACGGCACCACCAATTTCCTCCACGCCATACCGCATTTCTGTATTTCGATCGCGCACGCCCAAGCGGGTGAGATCGTTGCGGGGATGATTTTCGACCCGTTGCGCGAGGAAGTATTCTGGGCCGCCAAAGGTCAGGGCGCCTATATCAACAATCAGCGAATTCGGGTGTCCGCGCGCGTGGCCCTTCCCGACGCCATCCTGGCCACCGGAATCCCGTTTATGGGCCGCGACGGCAAGGACGAGATGATCGCCGTGCTGCCGTCGGTGATGGAACACACCGCAGGTGTCCGCCGTTTCGGCTCGGCGGCGCTCGACCTCGCCTATGTCGCGGCGGGCCGGTATGAAGGGTTCTGGGAATTCGGGCTCGCCCCCTGGGATGTCGCGGCGGGAATTCTCATCGTCCGCGAGGCGGGCGGCATGGTCAGCGAAATCGATGGCCGCAACGATCCGCTGAACGGCCCGTCCATTCTGGCGACCAACGGGGCGCTATACGATTCGATCGGCCGGTTGCTGCGCGAAGGTCTGAGAAACAAGGGCTGATCCAGCGCGTACCCGCTAACTTGTTGTGAGACAAGAGTCGCTGCGCTATGGTTCAACGTGTCCTGTTCAGGCGGGGTCGCCGTGTCCTGCGGCCCGCGACGAGTTGAGGGGTTGCAAGCGATGCGCGGCATCAAAATCATCAAAATTCAGACCGGCGCTCTTCTGGTCATGGCAGCGCTTTTTCCGCCGGCGGCGCTGCAGGCGCAGAGCGTCACCGTCGATTACGGTGTGCTTGAAAATCTCGGTGCGCCGCCGAACGTGCCATCCACCCTGCTCGGCCGTCCGGCCCCGCACTACAGCGCGTCAGGTGCCCGTCTCTCCGTTCCGGCGCCGCCTCAATACGCCGCCGATGGATCGGGTCCGAAATTTCCGGTCATCCGCAATGGCCGCTTTACCCCGCCCGCCGGTCAGATCGGCCTGACCGCGCCGCCGCAGCGCGACATGTCACTGTTGAGCCCGCCAAAACCGGCACAGCGCGTTGCCCCGCGCCGCACGGCTCGCCGCGCCGCGCCAAAGCCCGCGCCGGCCCCGAAATCGGTCATGCGCGCGCCGGTGCGCAAACCCGCGCCGATTGCGTCAAAACCGCCTGCCGCGCCAAAAGCGCCGCCACCCGCACCGAAAAAACCGGTCGTCGCTGCTGTCCCGGCGGTACCAGGCATCCCGACACCAACGCCACCGGCAATACCGACAGCGCCGTCCATCGACAGCAAACCGGTGCCCTTGCCACCGCCAGTGGTCGCGGCAACGCCGAAACCGGCGATGGCCGCACCGAAGCCTCCAACCGCGAAAGCGCCGGTTTCCGTCGCCAGCCTGCCACCCGCCGCCCCCGCGAGCCCGGCGACAGGTGATCAGCGCCGTATCGGCTTTGCCGCCGGATCCGCCAAGCTGGATTCTTCCGGCGACACGACCCTCAAATCGGTGGCGCAACAGCTCAAATCCGATCCCGCTTTGCGGGTTCAGCTCATGGCCTATGCCGGCACCGGCGGCAAATCCGAAAGCCAGGCACGACGCCTGTCGCTGTCACGCGCTCTCGCCGTCCGGTCTCACCTGATCGGGGCAGGCATCAAAAGCACGCGGATCGATGTCCGGGCGCTCGGCTCCAAGGCCGGGGACGGACCGGCCGACCGTGTCGATGTGATCGTCAGACAGCGCTGATGTCGTTGGCGGACCGCGAGAGCAGCGTTTCGCGCGCCCGCGGCCTCTTCCGGGAAAATTCCGCATGAGCACGCCGCGGCATTATCTCATCCGGATGCTGATTTTTTTGGTCGTAGTGACCGTGGTGATCGGCGTTCTGTCGGCGACGCTTTTCAGTTCGTTTATGGCGAACCCCGCGCTGAACGGGTTGATCCTCGGCGTTCTGGTCCTCGGAATCGTCTATATCTTCCGCCAGACGATCCAGTTGATCCGCGAGACCGCCTGGCTGGAAGCCTATCGATCCACCCAGCCGGGGGTCTCGGTCCAGGACCCGCCCCGGCTTCTTGCGCCTATGGCGGCGATGTTGGGCGAACGCAAGACCATCACCACCCTCTCCGCCCTGTCGCAGCGCTCCCTTTTGGACGGTCTGGCGTCGCGGCTCGAAGAATCACGCGATTTGTCCCGCTATATGATCGGGCTGCTGATTTTCCTCGGCCTTCTCGGCACCTTCTGGGGACTGTTGCAAACCATTGAATCGGTCGGCGGCGTTATCGCGGGACTCAGCGTCGGCGCGGGCGATCTCACCGCCGTTTTCAGCGATCTGAAACAGGGGTTGCAGGCCCCGCTCAAAGGGATGGGCACGGCGTTCAGCTCCTCGCTTTTCGGTCTGGCCGGATCGCTGATCCTGGGTTTTCTGGAACTCCAGTCCGGTCAGGCGCAAAACCATTTCTATAACGATATGGAGGAATGGCTGGCGCGCCAGACACGGCTTTCTTCCGGCGCGCTGTCGGTCGGCGAAGGCGAAACCGGCGTGCCCGCCTATGTCGAGGCGCTTCTGGAGCAGACGGCGGATAGTCTGGAAAGTCTGCAACGGACGCTGGAACGCGGCGAGGAAAGCCGGATTTCGGCCAACCAGAGCATTAGCGAGCTGGCCGACAAGATGAATTTGCTGACCGAGCAGATGAAGACCGAACAATCGCTGATGATCAAAATCGCCGAAGCGCAGATCGAGATCAAACCGTTGCTGGCCCGGATCGGCGAAGCCGCCCTGCCGCAATCGGGACAAGATGACGGGCTGAAAGTCAGTGTGCGCAATATCGACCGGCAGCTGGGGCGCATGCTGGAGGAAATGGAAAAAGGCCGGTCCGAAACCGTATCCGAATTGCGCAGCGAGTTGCGCGTCCTGTCCCGCACTATCGCCGCGGCGGCGGAACGCGGCGGCGGACAGTAAACGGCGGCGCACCCGCGATGCACGCCCGTATCAGACGCCGCGCCGTTCCCGATATCTGGCCGGGATTCGTCGATGCGATTTCTGCCCTGCTGATCATCATTCTATTTCTGTTGATGGTTTTCACCCTGGCGCAGCACTTCCTGTCGGAGATCCTGACCGGCCGGAATGAAGCGCTCAGCCGCCTGAACAAGCAGGTGGCGGAACTTTCCGAGCTGCTGGCGCTGGAACAGCAGAGCAATGCGGGGCTCCGGGATGAAATCGGACAACTCTCCGCCGAGCTGCAAAGCTCCGTCACCCGGAGGGATGCGTTGAGCGCGCAACTCGCCGCCGCGCTGAGCGACAAGGAACGGCTGGCGGCGGCGCTCGCAGAATCGCAGGAAAAGACGGCAAAAGCTTCCACCGATCTCGCCGATGCCTTCAAATCCATCGAGGCGGACCGGGCGAAGATCAAGACGCAGCTTGGGCAGCTAGAATTGCTGCGGCGCGATATCGCGGCGTTAAAGGAGTTGCGCGCAAAGCTCGAAAAAGAGGTCACCACCAAGGCGGCGGCCCTCAAATCCAGCGAAGAATCGCTGACCGCGCTGCGCGACGAGAGCAAGGCGCTGGAAGCCAAACTCAGCACCGAAAAAGAACGCACCGCGCTCGCCCAGAAAAAGGTGACGGAAAACGAGCTGTTGCTGACCCGCATGACGGAGCGGGCGACCGGCGCGGAAGAAACGCTGGATGCGGAGAAAAAGCTCTCAGCCGAAGCCCGGGCCCGGGTGGAATTGCTCAACCGGCAGATCACCGCCTTGCGCCAGCAGCTTGCCAAAATATCCGCCGTGTTGCAGGCGTCGGAGGCGAAATCCAGGGAACAGCAGGTGCAGATCGCCAATCTCGGCAAGCGGCTGAACGCGGCGCTGGCCAGCAAGGTGCAGGAGCTGGCGCGCTACCGGTCGGAATTTTTCGGCAGGCTGCGTGAAGTCATCGGCAACCGGCGCGATGTCCGGATTGTCGGCGACCGCTTTGTTTTTCAGTCCGAGGTCCTGTTCGATTCGGCGTCATCGCAGATCAAGGGCGGTGGTGAGCGACAGATCGCAGCACTGGCGCGCACCCTGACCGAAATTGCCGGCAAAATACCGGCCAATATTGACTGGGTGTTACGGGTCGACGGGCACACCGACAAGCTGCCGATCCGCACCGGACAATTTCCGTCGAACTGGGAACTCTCGACCGCGCGGGCGGTATCTGTCGTCAAGCTGCTGATCGCCAACGGGTTGCCTGCGGACCGGCTGGTCGCCGCCGGGTTCGGCGAGTTTCACCCGATCGACAAATCCAACACGCCCGGCGCGCTGCGGCGCAACCGCCGCATCGAATTCAAGCTCACGAACAGATAATTTCTTATTTGACCGGGACCGGTTCCTCTTCCCGGTCGAACTGCAAGGCGGCGAGCCGTGCATAGAGCCCGCCCTCGGCGATCAGCTCGTCATGCGTGCCGATGGCGTTGATACGCCCCTTATCCATCACCACGATGCGGTCGGCCTTCAGAACGGTGGCGAGGCGATGGGCGATCACGATAGTGGTCCGCCCCGCCATCAGCTTTTCAAAGGCCGCCTGGACCACCCGTTCGCTTTGGGCATCAAGCGCCGATGTCGCCTCATCCAGCAACAGCACCGGCGCATCGCGCAGCACCGCCCGGGCGATCGCCACACGCTGACGCTGCCCGCCGGAAAGCCGCAGCCCTTTTTCACCCAGAAACGTCTCAAACCCTTCCGGCAGCGGGTCGAGGAATTCCGTAGCCGCCGCCGCCTCCGCCGCCGCGCGGATTTCGTCTCTCGAGGCGCCGGGGCGGCCATAGCCGATATTTTCCCAGGCATCGGCGGCGAAGACGACCGGGTCCTGCGGCACCAGCGCCATACGCCCCCGTATGTCCGACAGCGCCGCCGCGCGCAGATCGACCCCATCCAGCGTAACCGCACCGTCAGAGGGGTCATAGAATCTGAGCAGGAGCTGGATGACCGTCGATTTGCCCGCCCCGGACGGCCCGACGAGCGCCACGGTCTCCCCCGTCTCCACCGTCAGGGAAAAATCGGACAGCGCCGCCATGTCGGGACGGGACGGATAATGGAAGGTCACGTCGTCGAATACCACCCGGCCCCGCGCGGGTTCGGGCAGTGCGGTCGGATTGTCGGGGACGGTCAAATCAGGTTCGGTGGCCAGCAGCTCCAGCAGCCTTTCGCTTGCCCCGGCGGCACGCTGCAGATCGCCGATAACCTCACTGATCGCGCCGACGGACCCGGCGACGACAACGGCATAGAAAACAAAAGCCGACAGCTCACCCGCTGAAATCCGGCCTGACAGCACATCGTGACCGCCGAGCCACAGGATCACTCCGACAGAACAGAAAACCAGCATCATCACGGTCGCGGTCAGA
>Ga0181587_10003768_pt1 | contig 12601 bp, 9 predicted proteins | sample 071ome_27_FD_132463 | JGI IMG/M metagenome (GOLD analysis project Ga0181587, IMG submission 132463) | Coastal salt marsh microbial communities from the Groves Creek Marsh, Skidaway Island, Georgia - 071409AT metaG (megahit assembly) | ecosystem: Environmental > Aquatic > Marine > Intertidal zone...
CAATGCATCACGCGGGGTTGCTGTCCGTAAGCATATCGCCCGGTATGGTCTGTGTGGTTGATTACATAATCATCACGGTAAGCCATCAAGAAACCGTATGGTCCATAATCTAACGTCTCGCCCGACAACGCTGTGTTATCGGTGTTCATAACTCCATGCACAAAGCCAACCGCCATCCATTGCGCAACCAGCTTGGCAGATCGATCTATATAGCGTGCAAATACTTCTTCAAGTCGACCAGGCACACCTTCCAAATCGCTATCTAGCTGACGAATCGCGAATTCAATGAGTTCACCAAGCGCTTGATTTGAGTTCTGGTGATAGAAGTGCTCTAAATGGCCAATCCGCAAATGACTCTTAGCAAGACGCATCAGTGTTGCGCCTCGTTCGAGTGTTTCCCGTTGTACGGGCGTATCTGAGGCGACCAAGGATAGAGCACGTGTGGTCGAAATCCCAAGCGCATGCATGTACTCAGAACCCAGGTACTCTCGAATCGCGCTGCGTAAAACCGAGCGCCCATCTCCAAACCGTGAAAATGGGGTCTTCCCAGCACCCTTGAGATGCCATTCGAAATCACCGCACTCCCCAAGATAGAGTCCTCTACCATCACCGAGCTGACCAGCCCACTGTCCGAACTGATGACCACTATAGACCTGGGCAATGGGACGCCAACCATCAAGAACTGGACCGCCTGAAAATGCATCAAGTATCTGAGGGTCTTCAGCATCTAACGGCAGGTTTATTTCTTTGAGTAACGATTCGTTGATATCAACCCAACGCGGGTTGATCAGAGCAGATGGAGACACCTTCGCATAGAAGATGCCTTCATCGAGCATTGTAAAAGGAGAAGTCCAGTGACCCGGCTGTCTCGCCATTTTATCCTTCTAAAAGAGACTCTGGAGCTTGTTCACACGGTAATTTGCGGCCAATAAACTCTTCAATTTCGGGAAGTAAAAACGAGTCATCTTCACAAGCGAAGCTGATTGAAGTCCCTTCTGCCCCCGCGCGGCCTGTCCGACCAATCCTGTGTACATAATCCTCAGCATCTTCGGGCAACGTGTAATTGATTACATGACCAACACCGTCGATGTGAATACCTCGTCCAGCCACGTCTGTAGCGACCAGAATCCGGGTCTTCCCTTCCTTGAATCGATCGAGCGTTTGAATACGCTTACGCTGCGGAACCTCGCCACTTAAGAGCGCTGCGTCAATTCCATCCTTTGTGAGCCGATCGACTAAATCTCGACATAGGTCACGACGATTGGCGAATACCATCACTTTATGCAGGTCGCGAGTATTGATCACATTCTTTAGCAATTGATACTTTGTATCTGCTGTTGTGATGTACACAATCTGCTCAACAGTCTCAGTAGTGACATGCTCAGGCTCAATCTCGATACGAGTCGGCTCAAAGGTCCAACGCTCAGAGAGCTCAACGATTTGGGGCGTAAAAGTTGCTGAGAACAGCAGTGTTTGGCGCAGTTCTTTACGTGGACACGCTCGAACAATTCGACGCACATCAGGCATGAAACCCATATCCAACATACGATCGGCTTCATCAAGAACCAACACCTCGATCTTGCGAAGGTTGATTTCATTTTGGCCAAGAAAGTCGATCAACCGTCCAGGCGTTGCAACCATGATGTCGCAAGGAGCTTGTCGCAAATCATCACGCTGCTTTTGATAGTCCATGCCACCGACAATTGAGACAACAGACAGACGCGTGTATTTGCATAAATTTTCGGCATCCTTCGCGATCTGTACAACAAGCTCCCGCGTTGGCGCGAGAATCAGTGCGCGAGGCGTACCTGTCCGACGTTTACCATCGATTGGCTCACGTAGAAATGTGTCAATAATCGAAATCAGGAAAGCCGCTGTTTTCCCAGTGCCTGTTTGCGCCTTGGCAACGATATCCTCGCCATCTAATACAATTGGCAAAGACTCACTTTGGATTGGACTTGCATACCTAAACCCAAGATCTGCAATCGCATGCATCAAGGCTTTTGGCAGACCCAGGTCGTGAAATCGTGTTTTACCCTCTTCTGGCTCAACAACAAAAGACTCCACATCCCAGGAAGTATTCGTGTCAGTCATGATCCCTCGCAACTTGTTATCGAAACGATAAGTTTACACGAGGGATCAATCCCGGTGTGAATTAACGTTCAATCGCGAGTGCGACGCCTTGACCGCCACCGATACACAAGGTCGCAAGCCCTTTCTTCGCATCACGCTTAATCATTTCATGAATCAAACTCACAAATACACGGCATCCAGACGCACCGATCGGATGGCCAATCGCAATCGCACCGCCGTTCACGTTGACTTTCGCTGTATCCCAGCCAAGACCCTTATTGACGCCGATCGCTTGCGCTGCAAATGCTTCATTGGCTTCTACGAGATCGAGGTCTTCATGCGTCCATCCTGCTCTCTTGAGACACTGCTCAGTCGCTGGAATTGGGCCAGTACCCATAATCTCCGGATCAACCCCTGCTGATGCATATGCTTTGACCTTCGCCAATATCGGCAGACCCAATGATTCTGCCTTTTCCACAGTCATCAACATCACAGCAGCTGCGCCATCGTTGATGCCTGATGCGTTCCCTGCTGTCACCGTACCTTCTTTATCAAAGGCCGGACGCAACTTGCCAAGCGCCTCTGCAGTCACTCCATCGCGAATAAATTCATCGACTTTAAATTCAATCGGATCTTTCTTACGTTGAGGAACCATGACCGGGACGATTTCATCATCAAAACGCCCCTCTGTACGCGCTTTTGAAGCTTTAGCCTGAGAGGCGGCGGCAAATTCGTCTTGCTCTTCACGCGAAATATTATACTTCTTAGCGACATTCTCAGCCGTCATACCCATGTGATACCCGCCGAAGGTATCCGTGAGGCCATCTTTCAACATCGTATCGACCAATGATGCGTTACCCATACGGAATCCATCACGTGATCCAAGCAACACGTGACCAGACTGACTCATATTTTCTTGTCCGCCAGCAATCACCACTTCGGCATCGCCTAAGAGGATTGCCTGGACACCAAGACTTACGGCCTTCAAGCCAGAGCCGCAGACTTTATTGATAGTCATCGCTGGGCAGGTATCGGGAAGGCCTGCATTTATCGTCGCCTTACGTGCAGGATTCTGCCCCTGACCTGCAGTTAAAACCTGACCAAGAATGACTTCAGACACCTGATCCGCCGACAATCCTGTGTCAGCAAGTAACTGACGGATCACAGTAGCACCCAACTCGTCTGCTGATACAGATGCAAGCGATCCAGCAAAATTTCCAACAGCCGTCCGTTTAGCGGCAACGATAGCAACTTGTGACATACGATTTATTCCTCAATGAATTCAAAAGCAGGGAGTTCTTTTAACAGGCTTTGGCCCCAACGGGTATTCACCAAACGGCGATCAAGCATGGTCACTTGACCTGTGTCGGTTTCAGAACGAATTAAACGCCCGACAGCCTGGCGCAATCGAATAGTGGCAGATGGGAGTGACAGTTCGGTGAATGGATCTCGCCCTTGGGTCTTCAAATATTCAGCTAATGTCGCTTCACGCGGGTCATCAGGCGGCTGAAACGGTAAGCGCGTGATCACAACTTCATTCGCTAAATCTCCTGGTAAATCAAGTCCTTCTGCCATACTTTGCAAGCCAAATATAATCGACATAAGACCTTGTTTACGGCGCTTTTCATGCTCCTGGAGTAGGCCTTGTAGTGGCTGCTGGCCTTGAACCAACGTTACTTTTCGAACCGCTTCATCCAATAATTCTTCGACTTGGAAGCACAGACGCCAACTCGTAAACAACACAAGAATTCCAATATTTTCTTCTACGCGTGTGGTGAGATATTCAGCAATACGCGCAGCATGCGCCTGGTCATCACGTGGATCGCCTGAGAATTTCGAGATCACTAAACGCCCCTGTGACTGATAGTGAAACGCACCATCAACGATCAAGCCTGAATTGACGGGAAGACCCAGGGTTCCTGCGGGAACTTCAAATCCTCCATGATGAGCAAGAGTTGCCGATGTAAGGACACAGGCACCAATCCTTCCCCAAAGCGCGTCTGATAGCGCTCCGGCCGGCTCCATCGGACTAACCCAAAATTCCAGATCCGTTGGATCATCTGGAGTCGCATACCGAACATCCTGACCAACGCGCAGCCATCGTGCATCTCCACTCTGAGTCGCATCATCGGAAAAAGCAGCGATAAGTTCTGGAATTGCCTCAAGACGGCCTAGCGCCATTGATATTTGCTCAGACAACAACTCTGCGTCTGTTTCAGGTATCAGGTCTTGGTCACTCTGAGAAACTATCGATTTCAGCCAATCTCGGACTTTTTGTATGCGTGACAATGTCGTTGTCACCGACTCATAGCCATCGGTCGACACCGGGAAGCTTTCAGATAAAGTCAGACGGTATCGAGAACCTCCGTTTTGAAAGGCAAAGGCCGTATCATCGAAGTCCTTGAGCCGTTCGAGGCAACTCTTGCCCCAGTTCGCCAAGATATGGCCAAAACCTTCGAGTGGCTCTGGAAGTCGTGCAAGGTCATTTGCGATTCGATGATCAGTTGGAAGAATTCCTTGTAACGCTGAAATCACCCGCTCAATCGTCTTAATTGCGCCCAAACTCTGGGCGATGCGACAATGTGCTGTAAATTGATCCGATGCCACACGTGCAAGTTGGTGTGCTTCATCAACAATCAAAATCACTCGCTCAAGCGGCGGCAGCACCACGCCGCCTCCGAGCTTGAGGTCAGACATGAGTAAATCATGATTAATCACCAACAGGTCGGCATCTAACCAAGAATCTCGCTCGTTAAAATACGGGCAGGCTTTAAAATGCCTGCAACTTCGGCCCTGACAACGCCGATGATCGGTCGTAATTGCTGTCTTGACTGAATCAGAGATGACTTGAGGAATTTGATCCATATCCCCTGTCCACTCACCCTGTGCCCATGCCTTTGCTAAATCAGACACAACATCCTTGTCATCTGAATCAAGCACTAAGGTAAGCTCATCTGGATATATCGCCTGGCCATCTGTTAGCGTTTCAAGCGCTGCCTCTAGCCGAGTAGGACACAAATAACGACGACGCCCTTTCGCTAGAGCGAAGCTCAGCATCAGGCCCGTTGAATCAATTAAGTCAGGAATATCTTTCTCAATGAGCTGAGTCTGCAACGATACAGTGGCTGTGGAGATGACAAGTGGCATCTCACGCTCCATCGCGTAGGGTAGCGCACCAATCAAGTAAGCCAGTGTTTTACCCGTACCTGTGCCGGCTTCAATAAAACCAATCGGTGCGGCCTCGTTATCGCCTATTCTTGCTAGAATACGCGCGACTTCAGCAATCATCTGCTTTTGCCCAAGCCGAGGCTTCAAACTTTTCGCCTCGAGAAAATCGCTATACAGCGCCTGAATGCTTTGTTTGGTACTCGATGAGATTGCTGTCACTAAACTATCTTTGTTGTGCGAAAAGCTGAGTGTAGGGGATTTTAATGAATACGTCTGATATCGCGAAAGAAGCCGTTCGCATTGGTGGGCAAAAAGCACTCGAGTTCTTCAAGGCGAGAGACCAACTAACGATCGATCTCAAAGGGCCCCAGGACTACGTCAGCGAGGCAGATCGTACGGTTGAAGCGTCAATGATCGATTTCCTACAAAGACAATTCCCAAACGACGGCTTTCTTGGTGAAGAGTCAAGCGAGATAAAACAAGCAAGACAATGGGTAATTGATCCAATCGACGGGACTACCAACTTTATTCACGGCCTCCCCTATTTTTGCACCACCCTCGCCTTGGTAGAAAATGAAACTGTCATTGGTGGCTGGATTTTTGATCCGACCCGAGACGAGCTGTATGAGGCAAGTCTTGGAGGCGGCGCATACTGTAACGGTCAACAGCTTAATCCAACGTGGCGTAAAAGCTTCTCAACCGGATTAGTCGGTATTTGTCACAGTTCTAAACTGACAGCCCAAGAACTGGCGGGCCGGATCACAGGTGCACTCGAACGCGGCGCCATCTTGAGACAACCAGGTGCAGCAGCATTGATGTTGTGTGATCTTGCAGCCGGACGACTGGATGTGCTCTTTGATCAACACTTAAAGCCGTGGGATTCTATCGCAGGTCTTCTTATTGCCCACGAGGCAGGCGCAATTGTAAGTGACTATCTTTCACATCCTGACTGGCGAACAACACCACAAGTCACATTTGCATCTGGGCCAGAGATTTATGGCGAGGTATTAGAACTGTGGCCTGAAACTCGCAATATTTCTCTACTCTCGAATAACGAGCAGCCCTAAAAACCAACTGGTAGGAACACCATCGATGCTGCACCGCGCGCGACCGCATTAAGAGTTCGCTGATCCTTTTTAGCGAGCGCTGTCGACAGCGCATCTTGCGACCCAATCATTTCACCCATCAACTGAGAATATGACGCATTGAGAACTTGATCTTGCATACCATCTGCATAGAGAAAAGGCTTTCCATTTTCTGTCCGCTGAGTTCTCAACAAATAGGCAGCTGTCTCGACATTCCGTGCTGAGTTATAGATAAATTGAGCTGTTGGTAGATCATCAAGCAAAAGGTATTCGCGACGATGATCAAAAGCATGATTTACCATCGATTGAAGCCCGGCAACAAAGGCGTACACCCTGTCACCCGTAAAATCTGGATGAAATGCCATCCGCACTAACTCATCAGGCTTTGGGCTCCCAAACTCTTGGAGGTTTAATCGTGGGGCCTTGAGTTGTTCAACACGAACTTCGATCGTGGTATTTGATGGTAATTGAACTGGATTTCGACGGTAGAGCTTCACTAGCAAAAGGCTCAGGCTCTGATCAAGCTCTGTCCGGACAGCTTCAACAAAGAATGCAGTGTCACTTTTGGCGAGGTTTTTCACCTCAGGCGGTGCCTTGATCGGCACCGCACAGGCGACGAGCGACAGGCTTATAGCAAACCAAATCGCTCGTTTCGTTAGACAGAAAGCTCTGTTAATAATGCGTTCACCCGTTTGAGATAGCCAGGCGCGTCATCAAGCTTGCCTTCAGCTCCTAGCTGCGCATGGTCAAAGACCAATCGAGCCAACTCTTTAAAGCGGCCCTCATCCTTTTCAGATTCTAACCGCATTAGCAGACCATGGTCAGTGTTGATCTCAAGAATTGGTTTAGAAACAGGCATCGCCTGTCCTGCTGCCTCCATGATTTGACGCATTTGCGGCCCCATATCATGCTCAGTCAACACCAACACAGCAGCCGAGTCCGTGAGGCGCACCGAAGGCTTCACGTCTTCAACCTCATCTGACAACGCTTCTTTCATCCGTTTAATAAGCTCTTTGTGCTCTTTGGATTCTTTCTTCTGCTCTTTCTTTTCGTCTTTACCTTCACCCGGAAGCTCTAGGCCATCACGAGTGACATCGACGAACTTGTGGTCTTTATATTCCTGAAGATGGCCCATAAGCCACTCATCGATGCGATCAGAGAGTAGAAGAACCTCAATACCACGTTTCTTGAATGCCTCAAGATAAGGAGAGCCGAGCGCGTTTGTATGCGACTCAGAAACCAGATAATAAATATCTTTCTGCCCATCGATCATGCGACCAATGTAATCCTCGACCCCAACCTCCTGCTTCGAGGTATTGGTCTGGGTTGAGGCGAAACGCAACAGCTTTGTAATCCGCTCTTTGTTTTGATGATCTTCAGCTGGACCTTCTTTCAAACACTCGCCAAAGGTTTCCCAGAACTTCTGATACTTTTCAGCATCATCTTTAGCCAACTTCGCCAGCATATCGAGCGCACGCCGTGTCACAGCCGACTTCATCGCTTCAACCCGAGCATCCTTCTGTAGGATTTCTCGAGATACGTTGAGGCTCAAATCAGAAGAGTCCACAACGCCGCGAATGAAGCGCAAGTACAACGGCAAGAACTCTTCAGCCCGATCCATGATAAATACACGCTGCACATAAAGCTTTAAGCCTCGTGGACTCTCACGATTCCAGAGATCAAAAGGCGCTCGCGCAGGAACATAAAGAAGTCCTGTGTACTCGCTCTTACCTTCAACTTTGTGGTGACTCCAGGTCATTGGATCCTCAAAGTCGTGCGCTACGTGCTTGTAGAACTCGTTATATTCCTCATCAGTGATCTCTGTACGAGGACGCGTCCACAACGCAGTCGCCTGATTGACTTGATCCCACTCAGACTTTGCTTCGGAGTCGTCGTCTTTTTCGACCTCATTTTTGAGATAGACAGGAATCGAAACGTGATCCGAATATTTAGTCACCAAGTGACGAATGCGATAGGTTTCCCCGAACTCGCTGGCGTCTTCTTTCAGCGTTAATCGAATCTCAGTACCACGCTCAGCTTTATCGACTGTCTTAATCGTGTACTGGCCGTCACCATCTGATGACCACTCAACAGCATCTGCAGAATCATTCCCAGCGCGTCGAGTTCTCACAACGACTCGGTCAGCCACGATAAAGGCAGAGTAAAAGCCCACGCCGAACTGACCGATTAGATTCGCATCCTGCTTTGAGTCGCCAGATAAATTCTTGATAAAGTCAGCAGTTCCTGACTTCGCAATCGTACCGAGATTTTGAATCACATCATCTCGGGTCATCCCAATGCCGTTATCAGAGATCACAAGCTCTTTTGTCTCAGGATCAACTGATATACGCACTGCCATTTCAGCATCAGACCCCATCAAGTCTGGTGCATCAAGCGCTAAAAACCTGAGTTTATCGCAGGCATCGTTGGCGTTTGAGATTAACTCCCGCAGAAAGATTTCGCGGTTTGAGTACAAGGAATGCACCATCAGGTGCAAGAGTTGTTTGACTTCCGTCTGGAATCCTAAGGTTTCTTCGTTTGCAGTCATCGTCCTAATCACTGTAGTGGTATTTAAACAATGTCCTGTTAATTTGGGATCATTTTCAAAATTCCAAGTACAAAAAAGCCCCGAAGGAGAACCCGCGGGGCTTTTTGATGGCTGATTTTGAATCAGTCAGACTATTACCAACCAGTCGCTTCTTTCAAAGTCACACCGATTTCGGCAAGGTTTCTGGTCACTGTGACGCCAGCAGCTTCAAGTGCCGCGAATTTTTCATCCGCTGTGCCCTTGCCACCAGAAATGATTGCACCTGCGTGCCCCATCCGCTTACCTGGAGGTGCTGTTGAGCCAGCGATGTAACTGACAACAGGCTTAGTGACGTTTTGCTTAATGAACTCAGCAGCTTCTTCTTCAGCAGTACCACCGATTTCACCAATCATCACGATTGCCTCAGTCTCAGGATCTTCCTGGAAGCGCGCCAAGATATCAATGAAGTTTGACCCTGGAATTGGATCGCCGCCGATACCAACGCAAGTTGATTGGCCGAACCCCATATCTGTGGTCTGCTTCACCGCTTCATAAGTCAAAGTACCTGAACGAGAAACGATTCCCACACGGCCCTTCTTATGAATGTGGCCAGGCATGATACCGATCTTGCACTCATCAGGCGTAATAACACCTGGACAGTTTGGACCGATCAAGACGATGCCAGCGTTATCGCAAGCAATCTTGCACTTCAACATATCAAGTGTCGGAACACCTTCAGTAATACAAACAATCAACTGAATACCCGAATCAACAGCTTCCATGATGGAATCCATCACGAAAGGTGCTGGAACGTAAATCACTGACGCATCCGCACCGGTGGCAGCGACCGCGTCGGCAACCGTATTAAAGACTGGCAGACCCAAGTGCTCAGTACCGCCCTTACCCGGCGTGACACCACCGACCATTTTAGTGCCGTAAGCAATGGCTTGCTCAGAGTGGAATGTACCGTTCTTACCAGTAAAGCCCTGGCAAATCACTTTGGTATTTTTGTTAATCAAGATACTCATGCGGCACCTCCTGCTGCTGCAACCACTTTCTGGGCAGCATCTGCAAGGCTTGAGCCAGCAATAATGTTCAGATCGGACTGACTCAAAATTTCAGCTCCCTTATCTGCGTTTGTTCCTTCAAGACGAACAACAACAGGTACTTCAACGCCAACTTCTTCGACAGCACCGATAATCCCTTCAGCGATCATGTCGCAGCGGACGATGCCACCAAAAATATTTACAAAGACCGCTTTGACGCTTGAATCAGACAAAATGAGCTTGAATGCTTCAGCAACACGCTCTTTGGTCGCACCGCCGCCAACGTCAAGAAAGTTAGCTGGCGCACCGCCATAGAGCTTCACAGTATCCATTGTTCCCATCGCGAGACCGGCACCGTTGACCATACAGCCAATGCTTCCTTCCAATGCGACATAGTTCAATTCCCACTTTGCCGCGATTGCTTCACGCTCATCTTCCTGCGAAGGATCGTGCATTGCTGCCAGTTCAGGATGACGATACATCGCATTCGAGTCGATAACGATTTTTGCGTCGAGGCAATGTAAGTTGCCTTCTTCAGTAATCACCAATGGATTGATTTCGATCAATGCAACATCTTTTTCGTCAAAAAGCTTCGCTAAGCCCATGAAAATCTGAGTAAATTGCTTCATTTGAGTTGGGTTCAAACCAAGCTGAAAGCCCATTTGGCGAGCCTGATAAGGCTGAGGGCCAACTAGCGGATCGATCGCAGCTTTCAAGATTTTTTCTGGCGTTTCTTCAGCAACCTTCTCGATCTCAACACCACCTTCAGTTGACGCCATAAACACGATACGGCGTGTTGAGCGGTCAACGACGGCACCAAGATACAGCTCGTTTGCGATATCTGTGCAAGTCTCGATTAAGATCTTTGAAACAGGCTGTCCATTTGCGTCTGTCTGATAGGTCACCAAGCGGCTACCAATATGACGATCACAGAATTCACGGATTTCCGCTTCTGTTTTCACCAATTTAACGCCACCCGCCTTACCACGGCCACCTGCGTGCACCTGGGCTTTAACAACCCACATGTCACCACCAATTTGTTTTGCTGCGGCAAGAACTTCTTCCGTCGTATCGCACGCTACGCCATTAGAAACTGGCAGACCGTACTCACGGAACAAAGCTTTACCCTGATATTCGTGAAGATTCATACCCTTTACGTCACTTATTTCTCAGGTCAATAGAAAGCCGACTTGTGGTCGGCCGCTTAACAAAACAGGACATCAGCGGTACCGATGCCCTGCTCACGATCAAGCGCGCTTACGCTTATTCGCAATATGGATCGCGTGGCCATGCACAGCCAAGGCGGCCTCATGTAGGGCCTCTGATACCGTTGGGTGTGCAAACATGGTCATTGCGATATCTTCTGCAGAGGAACCGAACTCCATCGCGATAACGGCTTGTGCAACCATATCACCTGCAGTTGGTCCAACGATGTGAACGCCAAGGATGCGGTCTGTTTCCTTGTCCGCAATCATTTTCACCATCCCTGCTGTTTCATTTGCCGCCATCGCTCGTCCGGATGCAGCAAATGGGAAGACACCAACGTTGTAGTCAACGCCTTCTTGTTTGAGTTGCTCTTCAGTTTTACCAACCCAAGACACTTCTGGGTGTGTATAAATGACTGATGGCACCGTGTCATAGTTAACCTGGGCATGCTTTCCTGCAATCCGCTCAGCAACCATCACACCTTCTTCGGATCCCTTGTGGGCAAGCATTGGCCCACGAACGACATCTCCTATCGCATAAACGCCTGGAACTGCCGTTTCACATACGTCATTGACTTCAATAAAACCGCGCTCATCTTGGGTGACTCCGCAACCATCTGCTAACAAGCCATCAGTAAATGGCTTACGACCAACAGCAACAATGAGCTTGTCAAACGTATCTGTCTGCGAACCGTCTTTGGTTTCAAAGGTCACTGTGACCTTCTTACCTTTCACTTCAGTCCCTTTCACCAACGTGCTCGTCAAAATGTTCAAGCCTTGCTTCGTGAAGATCTTGCGCGACTCTTTTGCAATTTGCTGATCAGCAACTGCCAAAAAGTCGTCCAATGCCTCGAAGATCGTGACTTCGGCACCGAGTCGATTCCAAACCGAGCCCAACTCCAGCCCAATCACACCACCACCAATGACACCTAATTTCTTCGGAACACTTGTGAATTCAAGCGCACCAGTTGAATCAACGATCAAATCATCCGTCAGAGGCGCAGGCGGGATATTTACTGGAACTGAACCGGTTGCGATGATCACATTCTTCGCATCGAGTACGTCAGTTTTTCCATCATGGCCAGTGAATTCGACCTGCTTATTTGGCAAAAGTTTTCCCGTACCAGCAAGGTGCGTCACACCGTTTGTCTTGAAAAGGCCGCCAATACCGCCGGTCAAATTCCCAACGATTGTATCTTTTCGCTTCAACATCGCCGCTACATCAAGCTTTGGCTTACCGACACTCACCCCATGCAATTCAAGCTCATGAGACGCTTCTTCAAACTTATGCGAAGACTCCAATAAAGCTTTCGATGGAATACAACCCACGTTCAGACAGGTACCTCCCAATGAAGGCTTACCGTCTTTACCAATCCATTTTTCAATACAGACTGTTTTAAATCCTAATTGTGCCGCTCGAATTGCAGCGACGTACCCGCCAGGACCTGCACCAATGACGACAACATCATATTGTTGGCTCATAATTTCCTCCGATTA
>Ga0181587_10003771_pt1 | contig 12598 bp, 11 predicted proteins | sample 071ome_27_FD_132463 | JGI IMG/M metagenome (GOLD analysis project Ga0181587, IMG submission 132463) | Coastal salt marsh microbial communities from the Groves Creek Marsh, Skidaway Island, Georgia - 071409AT metaG (megahit assembly) | ecosystem: Environmental > Aquatic > Marine > Intertidal...
CCGCTGTCTGAAAGGGCGATTGATCCGGCTTGGGAGCGTGTTGAGGAGTGGGCCAGTGGTCGCAACGCCTCAGAAGGATTGTGGGAGGCGATGCAGGACATGGGACAGGTGAATGAGATTGCCGTGTTTAACACAGAAAATTTCGTCGAGGGTGGTGCCGAGGATCCGATCCATTGGACAGCCGCGTCCCATTTGCGCTTGGGGCAGGCCGTGGCGCATTGGTTAAGCACGCATGGGCTTTAATAGATATACCTGATCTGATCGGTCCAATACCGCTCCATCCGTTTTAGCGTGTGGGTGATGTTGTCCAGCCCGTCGGCATTGATGATCGAGCTAAGCTCCAAGCCTTCGGCGTGGCGGTCGAACAAATCACCCAAGGTCTTGCGCACATGACGCCCCTTTTCGGTCAGCCGCACGCGAACCGAGCGCCTGTCCACATGGCATTTTTGGTGGTGCATATAGCCCAGTTCGACCAGTTTTTTCAGATTATAACTGACGTTGCTGCCCTGATAATATCCACGGCTTTTCAATTCACCGGCAGTCACTTCGTTGTCACCGATATTAAACAGCAAAAGCGCTTGAACCGGATTGATTTCCAGCAATCCAACCCTTTCAAATTCATCCTTGATCACGTCCAATAGCAACCTGTGTAGTCGTTCGACCAGGGCCAAAGCCTCAAGATAACTGGTCGAAAAAGCGGCGTGCGGGTGTTTGATAGGTGTGTGTAGCGTCATAGTCGTCTCTGCCGGTTGAACAGGCAGAGACTAGGCCAGTATTGCCGAATATTCCGTTAAGCCAAACGGAATGACTAAAATCCAAGGCAATTAACCAGCACGCATGTTTTCAGAAATCTGTGTGACCAAATCCAGAAACTGCGGCGGGGTCGGGGCTTGACCCGAAACCCATTGGTACAGGTCCAGATCGGCCTCTTCCATAAGGGTTTCGTAATGGTCTAACTCGCTGTCGTCCATCGATGCAAGCTGAGCATTGGCAAAGCTGGACAGGATAATGTCCATTTCCTTAATGCCCCGACGCATCGACCGCATTTGTAGACGTTTCAGGCGGGTCTCACGGCTTTCGCTCATGCTCCTGTGTCCTCGAGTGTCTTGCGCAGCCGTTTTTCCAACTTTGCCAGGCGTTCGTTCAAGGTGCTCATTTGGGTGCGTACATCACGCATTTCTGTAAGAATGCCTTTGACGTCAGCCGAAACACTTTCTTCTTCGTCGGGATCGCCCAGCCCGTCGCCTTCGCCGTTCAGCAGCCACATGATCGAGACGTTCAGCAGTCCTGCAACCATCTGGAGTTTGTTTGCGCGTGGTTCGGAAATATCCTCTTCCCAGCCGCGCAATGTTCCAAGTTTTACGCCTAGGCGCTTGGACAGGTCTTTTTGGCTCAGACCCGCCTTATGGCGTGCAGCGGCAAGCCGGTCTCCAAAAGTAGCTGAATCGGGGCCGTACCAAAGGTCGGTGTGAGTCATTTGTCTCCGTTTCTTCGATCTATCTTGATCGCCTTGAGTTGCTATCTTAGGACAACACCAGACATCTTTCAAACGAGGCCGCCATGTCTTTTCTTTCTGCGACGCTTTCTCGCGTACAGCCGTCCCCGACGATTGCCATGACAGGCAAGGTGGCCGAACTGCGTGCTGCCGGGCATGATATCATCGCGCTCGAGGCAGGGCAGCCGGATTTTGACACGCCGGAACATATCAAGGATGCAGCCAAAGCGGCGATTGATACAGGCAAGACCAAATACACCGTTGTGGATGGTGCCCCCGATCTGAAAGCGGCAATCATTGCCAAGTTCAAGCGCGACAACAACCTGACCTATAGCGCTGATCAGATCACAGTTTCGACTGGCGGCAAGCAGGTGCTCTACAATGCGTTGATGGCCACGCTAAATCCGGGGGACGAGGTGATCATTCCGGCCCCCTATTGGGTCAGCTATCCCGATATGGTCCGGCTTGGCGGGGGCACGCCGGTTGTGGTCGAGTGCGGTATCGAGAACAGTTTTAAACTGACCCCCGACCAGCTTGAAGCGGCGATTACCCCCAACACCAAATGGTTCATCTTCAACTCGCCCTCGAACCCGACGGGCGCAGGCTATAGCTGGGACGAATTGAAAGCCCTGACAGATGTCTTGCTGCGGTATCCGCATGTCTGGGTGATGACCGATGACATGTACGAACACCTGGCCTATGACGGGTTTTTGTTTTGCACCCCGGCACAGGTCGAGCCGCAGCTTTTTGACCGCACCCTGACCGTAAATGGCGTGTCCAAGGCCTATTGCATGACCGGCTGGCGCATCGGCTACGCTGGCGGGCCGAACCACCTGATCGCGGCGATTCGCAAGGTGCAGTCGCAAAGCACCTCGTGCCCAAGCTCGATTTCCCAAGCAGCCTCGGTCGAGGCGCTGAACGGTCCGCATGATTTCATCACTGCCAACAACGTTGCTTTCAAGCGCCGCCGCGATTTGGTGGTTGGCCTTTTGAACGAGATTGACGGGGTGGACTGTCCGACGCCGGAAGGCGCGTTTTACGTTTATCCGTCCATCAAAGGTTTGATCGGGAAAACCAGCGCGGGTGGCCGTAAAATCGAAACCGACGAAGATTTCGCCTTTGCCCTTTTGGAAGAAAGCGGTGTTGCGATTGTCTTTGGGGCGGCTTTTGGCCTTTCGCCCTACTTCCGTGTATCCTACGCTGAAGACGACGCCGTTCTGGAGCAGGCCTGCCGCCGCATTCAGGATTTTTGCAAGGGACTAAAATGACCGCCTCATTGCCGAAATACTACTTCCGGACCCGTGAAAACGGCGCGGCGGTGTTCCGTGTAGACACCGAAAACCGCCAACGCCGGATCGAGATGGAGCAGATTGCGCTGGTCAATATCCGCAACGGCGAGATCAAACCGCACGGGGACCGGAAGCTGACGAATGACGACATCGGCGCGATCCGCGACTGGATCGAGGATCGTGTGCAGCGACTGGCTTGGCGCGATATTGACGACATTTTGCGCACGGCTGATCACCTGAACCTGACCACGCAATGGGCCCAGTCGAAAGCCACGCCCGAGCAGCTTGAGGCCGTGACCGATCAACTGCTTTTGGCAATGCACGATTTGCGCAGTGTTCTGGTGCGCAAAAAATCGGAAATTCTGATGGGTAAAAACAACAAAGATTAAGCGAGTGGGTGCTGCCGCAACAAAAGACGGAACCGCGTCAGCATCAGCACTGCCGAGGCGCTAAGCCCAGTCACAAGGCCCCACCAGACGCCTTGGGCCCCAAGATCGAATATAAAGCCCAGAGTATAGGCTGTGGTCATCCCGATCCCCCAATAGGAAATCGTGGCAAACACCATAGGAATCCGTGTGTCTTTCAAACCGCGCAACAAGCTGGTGCCGATTACCTGAATCCCGTCGGTCAATTGAAAGATCGCCGCCAGATACAAAAGGATGACACCGTTTCTTAACAACTCATCAAGGTTCGGCTCGCTTGGAGAGACAAAGATTTTCAATAAGGCTTCCGGAAACAGAAGGAACACGGAAATCGCGAACAGCGAAAACCCGATAGAGATCGACAGGGCAACTTTTGCCACTTGCCTTACAGCCGCCCAGTCATTGCGGCCGACATTGGCACCCGACCGCACCGTGACCGCCTGCGACAGGCCCAGATGAAACATGAAGGTCAATGAGGCGATTTGAAGGGCGATGCCATGCGCGCCCAGCTCGACCACGCCTACCCAACCGACCATGATCGACGAAGCTGTAAACAACCCGACCTCGGCCAGAACGGTGACCCCTATGGGCCAACCTAACGCATAAATTTCACGTAGCGCTTCCCAATCAGGACGCCAGAAGCGTTTGAACAACTCGTGTTCGGGGTTTTTCCAAACTGCGTAAATGGCCAGAAAAAGAAACGTAAAGCAATTCACCCCAAGCGAAGCAATTGCAGCCCCCCGCAACCCAAGCTCGGGGAATCCGAACGATCCGAAAATCAGCAGGTAATTCATGCCAGCATTAAGGGCGACCGACCCCAGAGTGACATAAAGGATGATAGCCGCCTGTTCGAGCGAGCTTAGATAGCTGCGCGTCACCATAACGAACAAAGCAGGCAGGATCGAAATTCCCATGATTTTCAGATAAGAATCCGCATCCGCGGCCAACTGGGGCTTTTGCCCGGCCAATAGGAGTATCGGTTCTGAAAATAATAAAAACGGAAGTGCCAGCACCGCAAACATGGCCACCAGCCAAAAGCTCATGCGGGTAGAGCGGCGGATCTGTATCTGGTCATCCTGCGCGGCTGCTGTTGCCACTACGGGTGACAGGGCAAAAGCAAAGCCGGATCCGAAAAGCAGGAAGATGAAAAAGAAACTTCCCCCTAAAACCTGCGCCGCAAAGGCCTCGAGACTGTACCACCCCAGCATGATCGCATCGGTCAACCCGATCGCAAACTGCGCCACCTGACTGGCGATCAGCGGTAATGCAAGACGCATCAAGGCGCTTGCATGCTGGAAAAAAGAAACGGGGCGAACACTCATCTAAAATCAGTAGACCGCCCCACGCTATGGTTGCAAGCGCTGACGCAGGGGAAAGCTTAACCGCGACGTTGGTCGGGGTGCAAAGCTGTTCCCAGAATATGATCGGATTTATGGATCACATGGCCTACATGGCTGACGATCAGCGGGTCAGGGGCATGTGCGATCGACAAGTCCTTGTCTGGATAATCCAGCGTCGACAGGAAATGCAGCATCGTGTTGATCCGCGCGCGTTTCTTGTCGTTCGATTTCACCACGGTCCAAGGTGCATCTGCGGTATCGGTGTAAAAGAACATCGCCTCTTTGGCTTCGGTGTAATCGTCCCATTTGTTCAACGACGCTTTATCAATCGGGCTAAGCTTCCACTGTTTTAGCGGGTCGTTTTCACGGCTGGCAAAGCGCGCCTTTTGTTCATCCTGAGTGACCGAGAACCAGTATTTATATAGCTTGATCCCTGAACGGACCAGCATCCGCTCAAGCTCGGGCGTCTGTCGCATAAACTCAAGGTACTCACTGGGTTCGCAAAACCCCATGACCCGTTCAACACCCGCACGGTTGTACCACGAGCGGTCGTAAAGAACGATCTCACCGGCCGAGGGCAGGTGGTTGATGTAGCGCTGGAAGTACCACTGGGATTTCTCTTCGTCGGTGGGCTTGTTCAGTGCCACCACGCGGGCATGACGTGGGTTCAGGTGCTCCATGAACCGTTTGATGGTACCGCCTTTGCCAGCTGCGTCACGACCTTCAAATAACAGAACAAATTTCTGACCTGTCTCAAGCGCCCAATGATGAACCTTCAAAAGTTCGGCTTGAATTTGGGCTTTCTGGGTCTCATAGGCTCGACTCGCCATCTTTTCGGTATACGGATACTGCCCCATTTCGAACGCGCGGCGGATTTCGTCTTTGGTGGGGTGCCCGTCCGTGCTCTTGGCTGAAGGTTTCGGAGTGGTTTCTGACTTTGCTTTATTCGTTGTCATTCAAATCTCCAATTGATCGGGCGGAGTATAAAGGCATAGCAAATATACCGCTTTGACCCGTGTCAATTATTGAAGTCTTTTTAGACGCTCAGAGCCAGAACCCGACTAATCTCGGTCAGAGTGCGTCCGCTTTCGTCTTGCCAGATGTTGAACGCGGCCTGCACTTGTTTCATCGCAGTTTTTGAAGTCGGGTTCTTGTCGATGACGCCTTCCGCGATCAGGCGCGCCACGACATCATTCGACAGGATATAGCCCGGCCTGCCCATGAACCGCAGTGCATACGCACCGGTGCTACCACCCAATCGGGACCCGCGGGTTTTCAGCATATCCAGAAGCCCTAAGTAATCCGCATCGGGCCAATCCGCCACAACGGCACCGATGCCGCCTTGTTCCCGCAATTCGAGAAACAGTGCGGCATTGTCACGGACCGAGGCAATCTTGGCCCCGTGCCGGATGATCCGCGTATCGGTCAGCAAGCTATCGAACCATGCGTCATCCATCATCGCGCACTTGCCGACATCAAAGCTGTGAAATGCGTCTTCAAACCCGGGCCACTTGTTTTCGATAACTGACCAGTTCAAGCCCGTTCGGAAAACGAACTTCGACATTTCGGCCAGCCAGCGGCTTTCGGGAATGGCTTTCAACGCATCGGGTGATTTCGACTGATGCTGGGCGACCATTGCCTCTAACGCTGCGGCCCCGCCTTTGCGGGCGGCGGCAATGTCGTAGATCTCGTTGAATGCGCGCATGGTGGGCACCTCCTTGAAGTATGCTGCCATCAAAGTGAACTTCTGCCAACTCTTGCTTTCCTAGCCCCGACCTTCCTGCCATAATACCGCAAAACAAAGAACCATAAGCCAGAGCGGTATCTTCATGGCCAACGATCTTCTCGCCCAACAGGGCGATCAATCCTACGACGCCTCTTCCATCGAAGTGCTTGAGGGGCTCGAACCCGTCCGCAAGCGTCCCGGCATGTACATCGGCGGCACGGACGAACGTGCGCTGCACCACATGGTGGCCGAAATTTTGGACAACTCGATGGACGAAGCGGTGGCGGGCCACGCCAACCGGATCGAGGTTGAACTGAACGAGGATTACAGCGTCACTGTCCGCGATAACGGACGTGGCATTCCCACCGATCCGCACCCCAAGTTTCCCGGCAAGTCGGCGCTAGAGGTGATCCTGTGCACCCTGCACGCAGGCGGCAAGTTCAGTGGCAAGGCCTATCAGACCTCGGGCGGTTTGCACGGGGTGGGGGCCTCGGTTGTGAATGCGCTTTCTGATAGTATGGTCGTGCAGGTCGCGCGCAACAAAGAGTTGGTCGAGCAACGCTTTTCGCGCGGCATTCCCCTGACCGGTGTGGAAAAGGTCGGCGCGGCCCCCAACCGGCGCGGGACGTCGGTGACATTCCACGCGGATGCGGAAATCTTTGGGCATCACAAATTCAAACCTGCGCGCCTGATGAAGATGGTGCGGTCCAAGGCCTATCTGTTCAGCGGCGTCGAGATCCGCTGGAAAACCGCGATCAACGATGGGGAAACCCCGCAAGAGGCCGTGTTCCACTTTCCCGGCGGTCTGGCGGATTATCTGAAAGAAACCTTGGGTGCGGCCAGCACCTATGCGGCGCAGCCCTTTGCGGGCACGGTGGATTTCAACGAAAAGTTCAACACGCCGGGCAAGGTGGAATGGGCGATCAACTGGACGCCGTCGCGCGACGGGTTCATCCAGTCGTACTGTAACACAGTTCCCACACCCGAAGGCGGCACGCACGAGGCCGGTTTCTGGGCGGCGATCCTGAAAGGCATCCGCGCTTATGGCGAGCTGGCCAACAACCGCAAGGCGAAGGACATCACCCGCGAAGACCTGATCACTGGCGGCTGTGCGCTTGTGTCGTGCTTCATTGCTGAACCGGAGTTTGTCGGCCAGACCAAAGACCGCCTTGCCACGACCGAGGCGCAAAGGCTGGTGGAAAACTCTGTCCGGGATCACTTTGACAACTGGCTGGCGGCCGACCCGAAATCTGCCGGAGCGATCCTTGATTTTCTGGTGCTGCGCGCCGAGGAACGGATGCGTCGCCGTCAGGAAAAGGAAACCCAACGTAAAACCGCGATCAAGAAACTGCGCCTGCCCGGCAAGCTGGTCGATTGCTCGGCCACCAATCGCGAAGGCACCGAGCTGTTCATCGTCGAGGGCGACAGCGCGGGCGGATCGGCCAAGATGGCGCGGGATCGCAAGACGCAGGCGCTATTGCCGCTGCGGGGGAAAATCCTGAACGTGTTGGGCGCGGCCAGTTCGAAGCTGGGCACGAACCAAGAGATCAGCGACCTGACCCAAGCGCTGGGCGTGAGCCTTGGCACCAAGTTCAACATCGACGATCTGCGCTATGACAAGATCATCATCATGACCGACGCGGACGTGGACGGGGCGCATATCGCCAGCCTGTTGATGACGTTCTTCTTTACCCAAATGCGCCCGATGATCGACACGGGGCATTTGTATTTAGCTTGTCCCCCATTGTTCAGGCTGACCCAAGGGGCCAAGCGGGTGTATTGCATCGACGAAGCCGAGCGTGACGAGTGGCTGGCCAAAGGTCTAGGCGGAAAAGGTAAAATAGACGTTAGCCGCTTTAAGGGTCTGGGCGAGATGGACGCAAAAGACCTGAAAGAAACCACGATGGACCCCAAATCGCGCAAACTGATCCGCGTCAGCATCGACGAAGACGAACCCGGAGAGACCGGCGATCTGGTCGAACGGCTGATGGGGAAGAAACCCGAGAAGCGGTTCGAGTATATTCAGGAGAACGCGAGGTTTGTGGAGGAATTGGATGTTTGAGGGTCGACGGATTTACTAGTTTTAAAGCTTTAGCTTCTGTGAACATCAACGGATTGTGGGTGCCGGGAAATTCGGCTCCATCTCAACTAGGAAGATTTATTGAACCAGCAATTTTTTACAATCCAGATTTCCCCGACTTTGAATTGTCGAACAGAGGAACTTTAACGAAATGCAAGGTGAACGATCAATATTTTGGATTGGTTACGGTTCATCAACTATCTGATTTTAACAATGACCAGTTGGTCTTATTTAACAATCAAAAGCGGCGAATACACTCGGCTGGACATGTTGTGTATGCACGCGACAGATATGGAAATGAAGAAAAGTATGATCTTCGCTTGTTCGACTTCACTCGTGCAATTGAATACGGTGATTACAGTTCGGGTGATTGGTTTGACTTAACAAGTCAGATTGATGAGTCTGCTAATTTTGATGATGCGATACTATTAGCATTTGGATACCCAACTTCAGAGCAGTCGCATGACTACGAAGTAAAACATATTAAAAGTGTTTGGGCGTATCTCTACGGAAAGAAACACTATTCTCTTGTTAATGATCGTAAGACCTTCAAAGTGACCAATTCAGACGAGATTGAAGTAGATGGTTTGAGTGGTGGGGCTGTATTTTCAATAGGCCTCGACAAGCAGTTAAACGCACAGCTTGTGTTTTCTGGGATTGTTACCAATGCTTCGCAATCATTCGTAAATTATTTACCAGTTGAGAAGGTAAAGGATTTTATTGCTCATCTATGACTGCGGACTGTATTCCCGCGCGAATAGCAGCCGTAGGCTGCCGCGCGAGCGCCGACCCGCCCCGATGGGGCGGCGCTTTTGCGACCTAGCGCCACTCGCAACCGTCCGAAGGTTTTGAGAGATAAAGTGCTTCACGATGGTGCAATGATGCCGCCCCGATGCGTCGGCGCTCGCGCGTTTCCTCGGGGTAGGACGGGGTTATACCCCATCAATCGGCCCCCACCGAACGCAGCACTCACGCCGTCTTAACCCCGCGCCCTGTACACCCTTTCACGCATGCACAAGGTGAAACGGGTTTACGGCTAGCGTGAGCGAGGATGCTTAGGGACCCGGCCAGAGACCGGAAGATCGACGATCAGGGGGGAAACCCTCTGACTGGCATAAACCGCTTGGGGCGGGCCCGCCTTTTCTTCTTCACGATACACAGATTGCCAAAACCCTGCCCAACCTGTTTTGGTGCGGGGCAATTGGCGTGGGCTCAGGCGGCGATCTGAGATTTCTTGCGCGCAATCCCGTTTCGAAAATGGTTATGCGGCACCTCTCGGGCGCCTGCACCGTGGATTTCCAAATAGGGCAGTCCGGGGTTCTCCATAGACGCGTTGACGACCTGCAACAACAATTCCGGCGATACGTTGGGCGCGCGTTCGATGATCAGCGTCAGGGCGGCCTTTTTGCTCATCACCCCTTCGGCGGCAAAGGTGCCCGCCCGTCCTGCGGCGCGGATGGCATTCAGGGTCAGATCTTTTTCAAGGCAATGTTCCAGATGCCACAGATCATAGCCGAACATGCCCACGCAGGCGTCTTTGGTGTATTCCTCGAGCACGGGGCGGCGGCCGGTCATCGACAGCCCCATATTGCGCAGGATGCGGGCGGCGCCGGGGGCGATGCCTTCCCAGAATACGCCGTAGATGATGCCCAGATCGTTTAGCACATAAAGGCGCGGGCGCAGGGCATCTGCGACCTCGCCCATGATGCCGCGATCGTGGAATGCCGAACCGAGAGAGAAGATGAACTGGCCTTTCCAGCGATGATCGCGCCCGCGTTCCATAAAGAAGCCGGCGACGCCGATCAGAAAATCGGGGGCGGCTTTGGGGAAGATGCCAAAAAGACCCATGCCGCCGTCTTCCCAGATGTGGCGGGCGCTTTCACCGGCCGCGTTGATCCAGAGTTTCGCCCATTTCATAGCGCTGCCCTGGGCGCTGGTATCCATGTACATCGTGGACATGACCTCGGGGTCTGAAAACACGATTTCAGCCAGGGCGGGGGCGTCCTCGTCCTGAATGGGCTTTAGCAGCAGCCTTGGTGTTGTGATCTGTTTAAACAAGGTCGACCGTCGATGATTGGCGGGGCGGTGTGAAGCCGCCCCGACTTGCCCATATAAACGGATAATACCGGCAGGAGTTTAGCCTATTATCCCGCGCTTATTGCTTATTCCGCGGCGCGCAGAGACACGGTGCCAGCGGTGAACCCTTGCTCAGCCGGCGCAGGATCGTCCTCGGTGTCCCAAAGGATCAAAGGCGTGCCGGATTTGCGGGCCGCACGGTTCAGCGCCCAATCGCGGGCAGCGCGTCCCGAGCGCCCGCGGGTGATCACGGCCAGCAGGCGCGAGAACCACAGCGCGTAGGTTCCGACCCAGACGCGTACCGCCAGCATGGCCGGGGTGAAGACAAGCGTCAGAACGGTGGCGATCCCCAGACCGAAGACCACAGCGGTTGCCAGCTGTTTCCACCACAAGGCCGTCGGGCTGTCGATGGTGTAGCCGCCGTTGATAAAGTCCAGTGACAGGCCATACATCATCGGCATCAATCCTGCCATCGTGGTGATGGTGGTCAGCAGAACCGGACGGATACGCGCCTGAGCGGTGCGTACGACGGCTTCGATCCGTGGCATGTACTGGCTGTATTCCTGATAGGTGTCGATCAGCACGATGTTGTTGTTCACCACGATCCCCGCAAGGGCCACGATGCCCGTGCCGGTCATAATGATCGAGAACGCCTGATCCATGATCATCATCCCCCAAAGAACGCCAGCGGTGGACATGACCACAGCCACAAGCACCAGCACCGAATTATAAAGGCTGTTGAACTGCGCCAGTAGGATAATGAACATCAGCGCCAGCGCCCCCGCGAAGGCTGTCATCAGGAATTCCTGACTTTCGGCTTGATCCACCGCATCGCCGGTCCATTCATAGGTCACACCTATCGGAAGTGGGTTCGCTTCGAGCCACTCGGTCAGGTAGGCAATCCGTTCATTGGCGTTGATCGCCGAGCCGTCTTCGTTGGTGGCTCCGGCTGCAACGGCAGCACGGATGTCAAAGTAGCGCTTGCCGTCCTCGCGGCTGATCTCGGCAAGTTTTGCCACCGGTTTGCGGGTGATGAAGTTGGCCAGTGGAACAAGTCCTTCCGGCGTGCGGACCTTAAGCGTATCCAGTGTAGACAGTACGCGGTCTTCGTCGGGCAGGCGGACGCGGATTTCGACTTCTTCGTCCGAAGTGTCGATGCGCATCGTGTCTAGCAGGATGCCGCGGGTCACCAGCTGGACCATGCCGCCACCGGTGGCAACATCTGCGCCGTAACGTCCGGCTTTTTCGACGTCGACGTCGATCTGCCAGTCAATGCCAGGCAGGGGCAGGCTGTCCTCGATAGCCAACAACCCGTCGGTTTCATCAAACTTGGCGCGCACGGATTGCGTGGCTGCAACAAGATTGTCCCAGTTGTCGGATTTCAAACGCAGGCTGACCGGTTTGGTCGATGCCGGACCGCGCGAGGCAGCTAGAATTTCGATCCGTGTCCCGGGGAGGGCTTCCAGCTGCTCGGTCAGTTGCGACAGCACCAGATCACCGTCCCATGCGGGGTCTTTCACCGTCCGGTTCACGTCGATGTTCAACAGAGGGATGGTAAACCAGTATTCCGAAACTGTCGGGCGATCATCCCATGGAATAGTTTCAAGCTGGATTTGGCCGATGGTGTCCAAAGGCACCGACGCACCGCCCGTGTTGCTGCTCAGACCACCTTCGCCGGCAAAGGCAAAGGCTGTTTTGATGCCGGGGTGTTGCAGAACAACCTGTTCGGCACGCGATACCAGGGCATCTTTTTCCTCAAGCGACAGGTTCCCGCGCGCCAGAACATAGACGATGGCCTGCTCTGGTTCGGATTCAACAAAGAACTCGACGCCTTTGTTATTTTCGCCAAACTGCGTGAAGGTGAACATCACAAAGGCAATCACAGCCCCGATGGTCACAAGCGGCATTATTGGATTTGCCGTCAGTAGCTTGATGAGCCACCCAAAGGCGTTCAAGCCGCTGTTGTCGCCTACTTTTTCACGGCGCTGCGGCTTGGCGGCAGTCATGATGATCGAGGTCACGAAGCTGGCCACGATGAACATCGCAACGCCCGGCGCATAGCCCAGCGTGCCCTCGAACAGCGGTTCGCCGTCGAATAGATAGCCCGGGTTGACGGCCTGCATGACCGACGCAAAAAGTCCGACTATGGCCACAGGCACCAGAGCCCCGC
>Ga0181587_10003774_pt1 | contig 12594 bp, 11 predicted proteins | sample 071ome_27_FD_132463 | JGI IMG/M metagenome (GOLD analysis project Ga0181587, IMG submission 132463) | Coastal salt marsh microbial communities from the Groves Creek Marsh, Skidaway Island, Georgia - 071409AT metaG (megahit assembly) | ecosystem: Environmental > Aquatic > Marine > Intertidal...
AAAAACGCAAAAACGCAAAAACGCAAAAACGCAAAAACGCAAAAACGCAAAAACGCAAAAACGCAAAAACGCAAAAACGCAAAAACGCAAAAACGCAAAAACGCAAATTTAAGGGCGACTGGAGGTGTAGAAAAGCTTATTTCAAGGTCTCTAATCCAGCCTAATCCACAATAAAAGCGCCTAATCCACCCACGGGTGGATTAGGATTCTCTATATAAATTAAGCAGTTAGCGGGTCTAATCCACCTAATCCACCTAATCCACCTAACTTTTACACCCAGAGGGTTTTTTTTTTTTCACCCGCGGTGATCTTCTATATACCCCCCCTGTTTATCATTTTACAGGTACTTATTTTGTATAGTGGATTAGGTGGATTAGTGGATTAGGGTATCTAAGTGTATAGAATATATGCGGAATCCTAATCCACTTCTGGGCGAAACACCCGCTTTTCGGTGGATTAGGGTGGATTAGGGGTTTGGGTTAGGATGTCCGTCCCCTCTCGTTGTTTCGATCTAGGGTTCGGCGTTTCCTCAAGGGGGGCTCCCACTTTCTGTAGGCGCAGAAACCTCTTATTCGGGGAGCCGCGCTCTGTGGAATTTGATTTTGTCAAAAAAGGCCTTGCTCGATATGGGTGTTTGTGTGTAGTGTAGCAATGCACACAGGATTAAAGGAGACACTTTGGACCGCCTACACACCCTGCCTAAACACAACGCACTCGGGTTAGACTCGGATACCCGTACCGCGCAAGCTCAAATATTCCCACAGCCTCGTCAGTCCGCGTTGGACACGTTAAACGCTATGTACGCGTCAGACGCTGCGGTACTCCAATACACACTTCTTACGCCGAACGGGGAGCCGATGCCTGCCATCGTGCGGTGTAAAGAGGCGAGCCTTCCCACTTTAACGAAGGAGGGTATCGGTGTAGAGATGCACTGGGTAATCCTCGACTGGGATCTACCGTCGAAAGGTGTAGCTTGGGGCGACCCTCAAAAACCCGAGACCCGAGAGCAGGTTCACGAGTTCGTAAGCTCGCATCCGAGACTTAAGTACGCGTATGCGTATTACTTCAGCAAGTCGGGTATTAGGGTCGTGTTCAAACTCGCCAATCCACTCAGTATCAAGACGAGTGAGGACGTACTGACTTGGAAGAGCTTCTATCGTGCGTTCGTGTCCCTCCTGGATGTCTCGGCGCTGGGTGGGGATCTGGATCTAAAGCCTGATCCATTCACACTCAATCGGGTACCGAATTATGATCACGAGGGTGTGAGCGTGCGGAGTGAGGTGTTCAGACCGCCCTGTGCGACTAACATTCGAGTAACATACCCCACAGCAGAGCAGGTAGCACAAACAGCGCCGAAGCCGAAGGAGTACAAACCTTTGGAAGCCACGCGCGTGTGTGCGGTGTTGTGGGACGAGCCTCTCATAAGGTATCTTCGAGAGAGCGGTGCGGGCCTACACTACGCTGACTGGCGGGCTATCGGTACGAACATCGCGGCGCTGCTTGGTGACAGCGAGGGTTTTAGGATTTTCGATGAGATCTCATCATGGGATACCCGAAACTACGATCAACACGCTGTGAGATCGCAATGGCCACATATGGTCGCATCGGCAGAAAACTATGGCCCGACAACATGGTCTCAGTTCAACATGGACTTGAGTATTGTGTATTCGAATGTGAATGGGAGGGCCTCCCTCGCAGGCCATGTGCGTAGAGCAGTTGAGAACTCGGCTACGAATGTGTCTGGTACGTCCGCGAACCCGCTTGCGGATAATTCGCAACAGGTGCAGCAGATGCTGTATACAAAAACAGTAACCAAGGGTGGGCAGCCCGTCACGACACCTCTGAAATCCACCTCGAATCTTTTAATTATTTTAATGAACGACAACCGTTGGGCAAAAAAAATTAAGCGAAACCACCTTGGGGGCGTGGACGAACTTGACGATAGACCGATCCGCGACGAGGATATCACCGCGATGCGGGAGACGATATCTCGAGTTTACGGCTTGGACTACGGGAAAGATGAGGTCTGGGACTTCGTGAAGCTGATCGCGGGTCAAAACGAGTACCACCCCGTTGCCGACTATCTCGGAGGTCTTCAGTGGGATGGTGTTGATCGTATCGCTGACTTTGCGGCGACGCTAGGTCAGTCTGATGTGTTCTGTCATACTCTACTCCGCAAGTTCCTCATCTCCTGCGTGGTTCGACCTCTGGAGTGGGATAACCACGCGAATGTGAACTGGAAGATTGACACCGTATTGATTCTCAAGGGTAGTCAGGGTAAGCGTAAGTCCAGCTTCTTCAAAGCGTTGTGTAGCGACGAAGAGTGGTTCAGCGATTCGCTACCATCCATTACGGCAGAGCGTAAAGATGCCTCGATGCACATGTTGGGTAAATGGATCGTGGAGCAAGCGGAGTTCGAGGGTCACGTGGCGCGTTCGTCTGTAGAGAACATGAAGGCTTTCATCACACGGGAGCGTGAGATCTTTCGCAAACCCTACGCGAGAGCGGAGACGAACATGCGTCGTCCTTCAGTTCTCGTGGGCACAACAAACTCGAACTCCTTCCTAAATGACCCAACAGGTGACCGTCGGTTTTGGGTCTTAGACATCCCCGATGCGTGTACAATCAACATAAGCTGGGTTTTGAATAACAGGGATCAGCTTTGGGCGCAGGCTGTTGACATGTACCGCAAGGGTGTTGCGTGGTGGTTGACCGATGCGGAGTCCCAGTTGTCGAACAAGCAAAACGCTAAGTTCCGCAGGCCTGATGCGATCCATGAGGCGATTCTTGATTTCCTCAATTCGAGCCCCACCATGGCGGGCATCAGGCCTACACGTGAATATGAGGACAGTATCGGGTTTACCCTGAAGCAATTGGTCAATATAGGTCTTGACAGGAAACTTTCAGAGATTAAGTCATATGAGACGCAGAGTATAACCCAGTACCTTACTAAGATGGGTTTTGTGAAGATGCGTACAATGATCAGCGGAAAAAAGATGTATGTTTTCCGCAAGCTGAAAGGTTTCAATGATGAGGAAGTATACTGAAGAGGATGCATTACTCCAATCCCAAGCTCAGGTCCATGAGACCATGAGAATGTACTTTGGGATGCTTACAGGGTTAGCGCAAACTGCTCTTGAGATCGTGAGAGAGCACTCGGAGCGAAGTGACACTAATGAAGCGGCGCGTATTCAGATTGAATCTGAGCGCCTCCGTATGGAAAAAGAAAGGTTTGAATATGATCGAAGGTCTACACGTGAGCGCGTCTCAGTTAAAGACACATCGGGACTGTGCGCGAAAACACTGGCTGCAGAAAGTCGCATGCGTGCCAAGTCAAAAAACGAGCCTTGGGGCTCAAAGGGGTAAGAAGCTTCATGGTATCGTAGAGCATTACCTACTCGAGCCTCCCCCTGGAGAGGGCTCATCCGAGACGTTAATGGAGTACGCAGACCGTAAGGGTCTCTTTGAGCATGATCTGCGACACGGACTACGATCGGCATCCGAGCAGCCTCTTCTCAGAGAGCTTAGAGCGTTGCACCACGCGCCTGACAGCGGTGTAGAGTTACTGATCGAGCAGCGCTTTGACATGTCGCCAGTTTTCATGGGGTTCATCGACCTCGTGATCTTGGATCGACGTTCAGAAAGCCTAAGAGTCACACTTCGCGATCACAAGTTCACGGGGGATAAACGTTACATTCCTGACGAAGAGACCGCGCGATCCGACTACCAGACGATTATCTATGCGAAAGCGCTTATAGAGTTTTTCTCTTTAGATTCTATAGGGTTCTCGTATGATTACTATGGTACCAAGTATAAATGGCAAAGTTTTTTACAGTTCGAATTGACAAGAGATTTTATAAATGATACTTGGTTAAACGTCATCGGGGACACACAACGTGTCCTCACTAACTACAGCGTCCCAAATGGGGCGCAGACTACACCTAACTACTTTAGCTGCCAAAAGTATGGTGGCTGTGAGTTCAAAGAACTCTGTTTTGGAGAAACGAAATGACAGACTTACTCAAGCTTTTAATGTCAGGTAATACTACCCCCGAAAAAATCAAAAGTGCATCAAACGACTTGTCAGATGATGTAGAGGTAAAACTAGAGGGGGTAAATGCTCCTGAGTTCGGCGAGGAGTCTCCTTTCGACATGGAGGAGGCGTATCAGAGTCAAAAGAAATCTTCGATCAGCATCCCTACCCACGACGATGGCCTCGACGACGTTGAGGTCGAGATGACGTCGGATCATGTATTCCCTATCGAGGATGAGGATACATCTGTAGCTGCCGAGGAGATCTTGGACGAGGATGGAGAACCCGTCGATTGGAACCGTAAGCCTTTTGAATCCTCCTACTTCAACTTTGGAGGACGTACTGTAAATGCTCTGGTGCGGGCAGGGTATACGTGCTTCGACGACATCCGAGGTATGTCTCACTCGGAGCTGAAGGCCCTCAGGGGGTTCGGTGCGAAGTGCTTGGATGAAGTGGTAGATCTTCTGATTGCTGAAAGGCAATCAGATTGGCTTGTGAAGCGGAAGAAAGCGAAGCCTGAGATCGCTGAGCCTAAGATCGCTGAGCCTGAGATCGCTGAACCTAAGATCGCTGAGCCTGTGGTCGCTAAGCCTGTGGTCGCTGAGCCTGTGGCCGCTGAGCCTGTGGTCGCTGAGCCTGTGGTCGCTGAGCCTGTGGCCGCTGAGCCTGTGGCCGCTGAGCCTGTGGTCGCTGAGCCTGTGGTCGCTGAGCCTGTGGCCGCTGAGCCTGCGAAGCTTAAGGTACTCGTCGTTGGCGGCAGTGCTGCGCCGATGCGTCAGGGTATGCGTGTGGCGAATTTCGAGCAGGTTTATCTTGAGGCGATTCGTATGATCTGTGAGCAGGCGAGTTCGCCGAGTCTGGCGTCTGTTGAGTATGGTAAGGGTTGGTCGGCCTTGGGTGCGACGATCCGTTCAAATGGATGGCCTGATGGGGTAGACGTGCTCACAGTGTCGAAGAGTTACATGGGCCGACCCGAAGTCTTGATGGAGCTTAGATTCCTTGCAGATCTTGTGATCGAGGCCTAATCGGATACGTATATCGTAGGGTATCACGGAGGCGGGGACTAGCGCTTTTCGACACAGGAGCTTCCGTGTTTACGGTATGATGTATACACGGAGGTGACATATGTCGATAATTTCAGATTTACTGTCGAAACAAAGCTCGGTGCCCGAGGATATTCAGAGAGTCCTGAATGTTCCGAGACGATCGGGAACTTGTCCTGACTTTACACCGTATTTAAAGACGCCGAGCGGGGAGATGACGCTTCGTCCGATACAGAACGAGATGCTTTGGCAGGCATCTGCGGCGGGGGGGCTTTTGGGTTTGGTGGGTGTCGGTGAGGGTAAGACGTTAGCGTCATTTCTCATGCCGAGAGTTTTGAAAGCCGAGCATCCTTTACTTCTCTTGCCCGCGAGTATGCGTCTACAGGCCCAGGCGGATTGGGGCGAGTACGGTAGGCATTTTCATTTACCGCCTCATATGGAGATGAGATCTTATGAAGAGATCTCGACTCAGCCTGGGTTACTCAGGGCGCTACAGCCCGACTTGATTGTGGCGGACGAGGTTCACAAGCTTAAAAACTCAAAGTCGACACGTACGCGGAGATTGAAGAACTACTTTTCGTGGTGTGTCCGCAATAAAAAACCGATGCCGATGTTTGTGGGGTTGAGTGGTTCAATCACATCTACGACAATTAAAGATTTTTGGCATTTGTCGCTCTGGGCGCTTAAAGAGAACACGCCGCTTCCAATTAAGTGGACGTATCTCGATGCTTGGGGGTCGGTTCTCGATAAGGGTAAAAAGGCGGGAAATAAGGATCTAAGCCTGATCGCACCCTTGATGATCGCCCATAAGACTTCGGATCCGCGAGAGGCGTTCAAAAAAAACTTATTAACCACACAGGGTGTTGTGATCAGCCACAAAGCCCCCCCGCCGTGTAAACTTGAGATTTCAAGCTTTACGGCCAAGGTGACAAAAGAGGTGAAGAGTAAGATAGAGACGTTGAATACGACCTGGCAGACGCCCCAGGGGGAGGAACTCGACAGCGCCCTAGAGCTAGTCCGCTTGCGTCGTCAGATGATTTGTGGATTTTATTACTATTGGGATTGGCCGAATGATGATCCTGACGAGGAGTGGTTAGCCGCGAGGTCGGAGTGGGCGAAAGCGTGTCGCACGTTCTGCAGTCGGGCACCAGAAGGTATCGATACGCCTGCGCTTCTCGAGAGGGCGGTTATTCGCTTCTTACGAAAAGAGCTAGACATTAAACTTCCACGAGGTCTAGTTATGGCGTACATAGAGTGGGCAAAGGTCAAAGACCGCCCGCTACCGCCTGTAGGGGTGAAGTGGTTCTCGCAGTACTTTTTAGCGGCGATCATCAACTGGGTGAAGACTCAAGACGAGCCTCCTCTGATCTGGTATGAGCACACAGCGCTCGCACATGCGCTCTCTCAAGTCACGGGTTGGCCGATGTACGGTACAGGCAAAGAGGCTGATGCCGCTTTGACGCAGGTGTCAGAGCCGCACGTCGCGGTGATCAGTATACGAGCCCATTCACAGGGTAAGAACCTCCAGGCATGGGGGAACCATTTCATCGCGCACCCGCTCAGTGATGGGGCGAGATGGGAGCAGTTGCTCGGGCGGTCGCACCGCCATGGCCAAAAGCGTAAGGTTGTCAAAGTGACTGTCCCTACATACAGTGAGTTTTCGGTGGCGTTAGCCTCGGCGCGTCAGAGCGCGAACTACATTGAGCAGTCAACAGGTCTAAAACAGCGTCTCTTGAATGCGGACTGGATTTAGCGTTGAGCGAAAGTGAGTAAGACGTTGGATACGCGGTAGGGGTCTGCGTTGGCGTTAGGTCTTCGATCTTCGAAGTACCCGCGACCCTCTTCGCTCGTGGTTAGTGGGATACGGATAGAGGCTGTGCGATCTGAGACGCCGACTCTAAACTGGTCGTATCTGCAGGTCTCGTGATCGCCTGTGAGTCGGATTTCGTAGCCATGTCCGTAATGGGTGAGGGTGTGATCTGCGTTCTGACCCATGATGTCGAGGATGCGATAAATCTCTTGTATGCCACCTTCTCCTCGAGTGTTGGCGGTGGAGAAGTTGGTGTGCATACCTGCACCGTTCCAGTCACCAGGGACAGGCTTAGGGTCGAGTGTCGCGGAGACGCCGTGCTTTTCGCAGATGCGGTAGAGTAGCCATCGAGCGATCCACAGCTCGTCAGAAGCCTGGAGGGGGTTGATGCCTGGACCACCGATTTGAAACTCCCACTGCCCAGGCATGACTTCTGCGTTGATGCCCTGGACTCTCAGTCCAGCCTGGAGGCACATATTGAGATGTTCTTCGACAATATCCCGACCTGCGACCTCGTCCGAGCCTACACCGCAATAGTATGGACCTTGCGCGGCGGGGAACCGCTGTTCGGAGGGGAAGCCGAGGGGCCGAGAACCTTTGAAGAGTGTGTACTCTTGTTCGAAGCCGATCCACGGTTCGAGGTCCTTGTGTTGATCCATGAGTATTTTGAGTGGGCTGCGGGCATTTGTGTGGGAGGGAGCATCTTCCGCGGTCCAGACTTCGCACATCGTGAGCAGCGAGTTGCCTCCGCGTATAGGGTCCGCGACTGTGTGTACGGGTATGAGTACGCAGTCGGAGGCAGCGCCCGTGGCCTGCCCTGTCGATGATCCATCGAAAGACCATTGCGGGACGTTACCATCGAACTTATGCATGACTTTCGTCTTCGATCGGAGTTTGGGTGTAGGTGTGGATCCATCGATCCAGATATATTCGATGATGTACCCTTGATGCATTAGGTTCCTTGTATGTATGTCAGGTTACTCGATAGGTTATTATGAAGAGTAATCTAAGGTGGGAACCATGAATGTCAAGTTTCATCGCAGCCCTGGGTACCTTTAAATTGCACACAGAAGGTAGCCCAGGGCTTTGTTGAAACGCTTACACGCCCATAATTTAGCACAGGCTGGCGGATAAGTCAAGCGAAATGTAGTAATATTTCACCTTTATTTTATGTTTGTGTATGCAGGGGGTGTTCGGTATACTTCGATGTATGTAACAATCACTTTAAAGGAGTGCGGATATGCAGCCAAGAAGAAATCGGCGAGAGATGACCCCCCATTTGTATGGCACACACGGGTGTAACTGTGTGGGTGAAGACCGTAAAAACGATGGAGAGAATACTTCACCGTTCGTAATGTTAGGCGTGATCGCAGTAATAGGCGTTGTAGGCTGGGTCGTCACCAAGCCAGCACGTGACGCTAAAATTGAGAAAGACCGAGCAATCGCGGAGGCAATCCGTGAAGGTAAAGTCGACTCTTTGAACGTAGGTAGTACTGAAGCAACCGTGACAGGTTATGGGATGTCTTTTTAGTATCTAGCGAAGGCACTATTACTGGTTAAGAGGTTTCGCGTAGCCTTGTTCAAAAGCAACTCCAAAACCCACACCTGATGTGAGCCACCACGCGAGTCCGTAGCCAATGCTGTCATTATTTCGTTTATAGCCGTGGTACGCGGTAAACAAAGACTCGATGCCATAAACGGCCCCCGCAACATTATTGATCTTATTGTTGGCGGCTTGCGCCTTGTTGATGTCCGCGAGCATCGTATTTGCTGTATTTTGAGTTATGAGATTTCGAGTGACGAGGTGTTTCAGCCCTGATTCAGCGTCGTCTACGAGCGCTTCGATGAGGATGTTTGCGTTCTCCTCGGATTGAGACTGTCCGATGAGGGCGTTGAGCAGTTTCATGGTAGCACCTGTGATAATACTACCTGTGAGTAGAGCACCGATCGTCTTAAAGTTGGATGGGTTTTCGTTTGTGTCGATCGCTTTAGCGGCCACGAATCCTGCAGGTGTAGATGCGAGTAAAGCACCGATCAGGCTGTAGCTCTTTGCATTTACTGCCGACACAATCGCTTTTGAGAGTTCGGAGATGTTACCTAACACTCGAATGTCATCGTCCGATAATTTTCCAGGGTGCGTACTGTTCGTGCTCAAGACGTCATCGACGAGTCCGCCGAGGTTGTGAGCGCTTTGGATCATGGATTGTGTTGTGAGGGGCATCATTTGCATTTTGTAACTCCGATCGTGTTACGTCTAAAAGAATATACATGTGCGTGAGTATACACGTTTGAGTAACTTAAGTATAGGTGTTATACTAAAATCCATCTATCTGTACATATCACTTAGGAGTGAACATGAACCAAAGATACTCTGTAATTATGAAGTCAGACCTTGGAGAGCCCGTTTACTTGGGTGACGTGCTGTCTCAGAATGTGGATGCGTTAATGCGTGCATTTGAGGAAGCAGGTTGTGGGGTTTACGGGGACTTACAGTCGTCCTACGATATCCCGCTCGCGGCGAATCCTGCGAGAATTGAGGACTTACCCGAAGGTGTGGACAGTCTTTTAAGGGCATCTCTCCAGAGTCCGCACAAGGCGATGTCCCCGAATGTTGCGCTGTTGGCCGATCGAGTTACCATTGGGCGCGGTCGTGGGGATCGCGTGTCGTATCCGATCACAAAAAAGCAACTCGAGCGGGTGAGTCTCGAGGAGGCCGCGGTCAATCTCGCGATCTTTTTCTTATCGACGCGTCGTATGTTGACACCCGAGATGCTGCAGATGTTACGAGATGACAGGTACATCGACATCGAGAAGCTTGTGGCGAACTCGTCAGCCAAGCGAAAAACGCGAGGTACGATCCAGAAGATCACTACTAACTTCGTGAAGTGGATGATTTCGAATAACGCGAAGCTGGTTAAGTCTAAGCTCCCTGCATCGCTCGGGGTGGGCACACCCTCTGAGGTTCCTGGGTGGAACTACGGCCCTACTGATGGTTCGGAGGGTCTGCAGTTTTTACCGAACGCTACACTCATCAGGCGTGTAGAGGCAGATCAGATCAGTTTCAAAGATGCGATCGAGCAACTGGATGTTGGACTCTTCGATCAGGACTCGGCAAATTGGATTTTCAAAGATCTTGTCCTTGAGACGTTAGACGGGCTTGGTGATGGGCGTGCGAAGACGTGCTGCCCACATGCGTCTAAAGAATGTCGGCTTGTGTGTCTCGCAGATACGACTCAGCGCAGCGCGACACGTAAAGATGTGCTTGGCCGAGACTTCGAGGATATTGCAGATCCAGCACTTGATGAAGTATCTTATAATCGCATGGGCCTGGGGTGCCGTCAGACAGCATTTATGGCAAATCCATATTATTTTATGCGGGTTCTTCTCGAGGCGATACACAAGCGCGCGTTGAGCTACCCTAAAAAGATTGACAAATACAACGAGAAAGAGCGCGCTAAGGCTAAAAAAGAAAAGCGTAGGGCGGACGTGATCACACCTGCGCAGAAAGCTGAGTACTTAAAGAAAGTACCGCCCTCTGTCCGTCTAAACGTGCTTTCTGATTACGTGTGGGAGTTGATCTGTCCTGATTTATTCACGATATTTGGAGGCCGATCGAAGTTTAACGGTGTGTCAATGCCATACGTGCAGTTTTATGACTATACGAAGATCCCAGGTAGGTGGCCTGCGGAGACGCGTCGTGTTGTGGCGGAACATCTAGGACAGCCTGAGTCGGAGTACAACCTGCCGCGAAACTACCATATCACGTTCAGTTACAGTGGTGCGCGGTCTTCTCTTCAATACTCGGAGATCCAGAACTGGGCGGGTCAAAATACGACATTTGCGTTTCAGACAACGTCGATAGGAGCGTCAGAGATTAAGACATTGCTCGAGCCTCAGTTCGCGGCGTATCGATCTTTGATCGAGCGTTCGGAATTGGGTGAGGGCGAGCGTTTGAGGTTGGAATCTAGTGTTCGGGATTACCTGATGAACTTTAAGAAGCGGCTTTTGGCGGCGTTGAAAAAAGTGAAGATCGAGGGACTGACTGTACGTTCGAAAGCGACTCCGATTAAAGAGGCGCTCCCATCTACATATATGGGATACCAGGTGATTAATGGTGATTTCTCTGATTTGAGGTTCCTTGACGATTATCAAAAGGCGGATCCTGAAGAGTCCGCAATTGTAGGCTTGAAATGGAAGGTGCCGCATGGTGCGCGTTTCGAGGTGCCTGAGCTGGCCGAGTATCGGTGGTCTAAACTTTCCTCTAAGGCGAAAAGAACGTATACTTCAAAAGGGCGGCGTCCCTCGGGGGCGGCGCAATACACACCTTTCTCGGGATCCGCGTTCCCTGAGTTGGGAATGGGCCGTAAATCCCAAGAAGCAGGGGCAGCGTTTGCGCAGTTCAGGTTGGGTATGGACATCGCGCTGGACTTAGGTCTCAGTGAGCCTGTGAGGGTATTTATAGTTCCGAAAAGCACAGGTGCGGGTGCGGTGCGTGATGTGTTCACAGATATAGCTTTAGGGGCAGACGAGTCAGACGGCTTAAGCTTCACGTTCGTCACAGAGTCAGGCTCTGTTTTGAATGAAGCTCAGTCTAGTGCGGTTGGGGAGGCAGTTGCGGTTATGGCAAAGGTCGCGGATGAGACAGGGGAGGGCTGATCCTGATGCGTGATAAGAAGCCTCTGCAGAGTAAAAAGTTCATGGCGTTTCTGATCGCGGAAGTGTCGTGGAAATGTATATTGCTCTATGTGCTTATGTCGTATAAGTCAAAGATAGACCATTTCGCCTTTATGGTGATCTTATCGATTGTCGTGACGAGCGGCTTTCTCCAAATAGGGTACATACTCGGCCAGGCAGCGCTTGATAAGTATACAGCGGTTGCGGCATCAGCCCTTGAGCAGTCTAAAGATAAGCGCGATAAGGGTGCCTAAGTGCTTGACCTTAAAGGTCAGTGAAAATAATTGTAAAAAATATTTGCAATTACTCTCCACCGCAGGTATACAGTAGATCGTAACCTTGAATGGAGAGGAGTTGTCCATCACGAGAAGATAGCGCATTAGAAGATAAACGTCGTAAGACGCACTAGACTATAAATCAAAACATATTAACGCCCGAACCAAATCTAACTAAAAAACTAAGGGCGAACAGGAATTGAAAATGGACGCAAATTACTTTGCCAATCTCATAGCGAACGCACCTATTCAAAGTAGTAGTAGATACTTCGAGAAAGGTATCTACCACGTCACAATTGACGGCGCTAAGATCTTCCTCAACCGTCAGAAGCGGCCTCGAGCCGCTGTCGAGTGTACTGTAATCAGTAGTAACAACCCCGACTTCCCTGAGACCTCCCAGGTCAACTGGGTTGTGAGTTTGGATAACGACTCAGGTCCTGGTACGGTTCGTGCCTTCATTTGTGACGTCACGGGCTGTACACCAGAGCAGGCAGCGACCGCCGAGGTGGTCAACAAGTTCTTCCCGAATGTTGAAGTTCCAAATGCTCCCCGCTCGGTTGCTGCGGGGATTCAAGCACTCGTCCACGCCTTCGAGAAACCTACACAAACTGGAGGCGTGTACACCAAATGCCAGTGGCGTCACTTCGACCCATCCAAAAATGAGGCACCGAACTTTACGCCAACCATGGCCGCGGTTCACGCTGCGGCATCTCCCGAGGCACCTGTAGGATCCGATCCGATCCCGTTCTAAGTCTAAGA
>Ga0181587_10003787_pt1 | contig 12573 bp, 6 predicted proteins | sample 071ome_27_FD_132463 | JGI IMG/M metagenome (GOLD analysis project Ga0181587, IMG submission 132463) | Coastal salt marsh microbial communities from the Groves Creek Marsh, Skidaway Island, Georgia - 071409AT metaG (megahit assembly) | ecosystem: Environmental > Aquatic > Marine > Intertidal zone...
TACCATCCTATTGGTCCAGGAAAAATGATTGAAAATATTCGAAAACAAGAGGCAGAAAAAATGATTTTAAACGGAGAAAGCCTTCTGTCGATAAGTAAAAAAATGGTTAAAAGAAATAATGATTGGTAATTAAGATTATTTCCTTCATTAAGGAATAATAATTTGTATGTAGCCCAAAAAACAACATACATAGTTATAAGGGTAGAGGGAATAATAAGATCCAGCCTGATTCTTGGTTTATGGTTATTGTTGAACCAAATATAATAATATAATTTAAGATATTTAGTAGTATTCGTAATATATACTTCCCCATCCAAATATTTTCCTATACACTTAAGAGAACAAAAAATCCACGATTAAGGGAGGGTTCAGTATAAAATAGCAAAGGGCATTTTTCGTTTAATTAATCTTTAATACAGGAGTTTATTTTGAAGAAAGTGAGTTTATTTCTTGCATTTTTTGGAATGCAGAATTAGCAGCGGGGTAGGCATCTAGCTAAAATATACCATCCTATTGGTCCAGGAAAAATGATTGAAAATATTCGAAAACAAGAGGCAGAAAAAATGATTTTAAACGGAGAAAGCCTTCTGTCGATAAGTAAAAAAACCGGCTACTCCTTGAGTTATCTGAAAAAAATTATCAATTCTCCCTCCAAGTAGATTGTTCATAATTGGAAAGATCATTAAACTTGATTAACCCCATCACACTTCAAACTTTCCCCAAACACCCCCCTTAAAACCATACTTCATGAGTATTTTGCGCACTTTGAGCTTTTTTTATTTGTAACTTAAGATATAGATACATTGATAAAATATGAATAAGTAGAATTTTTAGAATAAATAAAGTTCTTAAGATTTTATGGTTATCTTTTCTAGAGTAGTAAAAAAGTATACTGAATTGGTATACACCATAAAGAATTACAAAACGGGGTCAAGAAATTAAATTTCCCTCCTCATCCCATTGGGCTATATCATTTCTTTTGGACTGATCTACAAATTTTGGGATCCACGATTCGTCGTAGGACATTCCATGAGCTTTCAAAACCTCATCGGGTACTCCGTCCCAGACATTGGGTTGGTTTCCTTTGTAACCAAGCTCATTGATTCCAACTTCAGAGGTGAAATAGCCTGTCATCACAAGATTTCTCATCAAGGTGAAAAAACCAACTTCCATTTTTTGTTCGGAAGCCTTAGGATCAGGATAAGCTATCTGGTCCAAGACCTGATGTTGTTCATCCTCTGAACAGTCTAAAAAATCTTTGTTATAGGTTTTACGGGTATGAATATCAAGCCACATCAATCCACCTCGCATTTGTGTTTGAATACTTGGAATATCTTTGGCCATAAATTCAATAAATTCGGGAACTTTTGCCTCTTCAATGTTGCCCCCTGCAGTAGGAGGAAAATCTAGGTTTCCTAACTTTTCTTCAGTAGGAGGGAGAATCAGATTTGCTAAACGCTTTATTTTTTCAATTTCATTACTTCTAAAAAACTGTTGTCCTAAAAGCTTTTCATCATAGGCTTGTTCCTCTGGGGTTCTTCCGTACTGGTATTCCCACAGTTTTTGTTCTAAGGTTTCTTTGGACTCTGAAACACAACTTTCAAGCATCAATCCTCCAGCCATACTCCCTAAAAATAACGATCGAATACTGTCTCTTCTGTTCATGGTTAAATATTTTGTTTCTTTAATTCTTGAATAATAAATTCGGATGTCCTCCATGAGAGTGCCATGATGGTCCAAGTTGGGTTTTTATCTGCTTGAGATACGAAAGGACCTGCGTCTACAATGAATACATTAGCTGCATCGTGTAACTGTTCAAATTCATTGACCACAGATTGCTTAGGATCACTCCCCATTCGAGTGGTTCCCACTTCGTGAATGATACGCCCTGGATTTAATAAGCCATAGTCCCGATCAGCCCCAGGTTTATTCCCCAAAACGACTCCACCCATGTTTTCAATAATTTCCTCAAAGGTATTGTGCATGTGACGGGCTTGTTTCCGTTCATGATCCGACCAGGAGTAGTTGAATCGCAATACTGGGATTCCAAATTCATCCAGGGTTGTTGGGTCGATTTCACAATAGTTGTCTTCTCTAGCAATAGATTCTCCCCTTCCGGACATCCCCATGACTGAGCCATAAAACTTCTTGACATCTTCTCGGAGTTGGTTTCCGTATCCTCCAACTTTTAGGCCTAAGTATTTGTTTAGATCATTAGGATTGAAACCAGTTCCATAACTAGGCATTCCTAGTCCTCCCCAAACCTCAATGTGGTATCCTCTAGGGAAGTCAAGTTTTTTATTATCAAGCCACCAAGGAGAATACAAATGCATTCCACCTACACCGTCTTCGTTATAACGCTTTCTGTTCATAAGCTCCGGGACAAATGCCATTCGATCAGAACCTGTAGAATCGTGTAAGTATTTACCGACAAGATTGCTGCTATTTCCTAAGCCGTTTGGATGTTGTGCACTTTTTGAGTTCAAAAGGATACGAGCAGTACTACAAGCTGAAGCAGCCAAGACCACAACTTTTCCTTTTATTCGATATTCCTTTCGGTCTTCTTTGTTGATGAAAAGTACACCAGTTGCCTTACCTTCTTCATTGACTTCTACTTCACGCACCATACTGTTTACGTAGAGGTCCACTTGCCCACCTGCTTTTTGTGCAGGGAAGATTAAACAAGAACCCGCAGAAAAGTCTGCATAAACGGAACATGAACGACTACATTGGTTACAGTAAAAGCAAATACCACGATCAGAGCTGATACGTTTTGTCAAGATGGACAGTCGGGAAGGAATCACTTTAACCCCTGATTTTTCAGCTCCTTTTTTATAATACAATTCGTGGAGCCTTGGTTTAGGTGCTGGTAAAAAGTACCCATCAGGCTCATTGTATAGGTTTTCTTTACTTCCGAATACTCCAATGAGTTTATCCACCTTATCATAGTAAGGCCTGATATCTTCATAACCAATGGGCCAGTTTTCCCCCAAACCATCCCGATCTTTTCCTTTGAAATCTCTTGGACCAAACCGAAGTGAAATTCTTCCCCAGTGGTTGGTTCTCCCTCCTAACATTCTGGAACGAAACCAATCGAATTTACTGTTACCAATCTGGATGTAGGGTTCTCCATCAATTTCCCAACCCCCATAAGCCATGTCAAACTCTCCAAAAGCTCTTTTTGTACCCGCACCTCTTCTAGGAGATTCGTAAGGCCATTTGAGTTGGGTTTGCTGTTGGGGGTTGGCAGGATCAAAGAAGGGTCCTGCTTCAACTACTGCAACTTTAAGCCCTGCATTTGCAAGAATTTTTGTTGCCATTCCACCTCCAGCACCTGAGCCTACAATTACAACGTCGTATTGTTTTTGATTTTCAATTATTTGCATTAAACACTTCGATTTTTATATTTCATGAATAGGTAAGTGATTCAATAAATTAAAAATTGCAGAGAGTGTAAAACCCTCTCTGCAATTTAGCTTAACATGAGATTTATAAACAATTATTATTAACTAACACTAAATAAAAACTAAATCAGGTCATATTAAACTACTTGAAAAGATTAATTTCTATTAGTTATAGCCTGGATTTTGGGTTAAATTTGGATTATTAACCAGTTCTAACGCAGGTATTGGAAATAACAAATGTTTCTCTTGTAAAGATTGATTTGAAATAGGATTCGAGTACCCTACAAAATTATCAAAATTACCTGTTTTACTGTTAAAAACCTTTCTAAGGCGTACCATGTCAAACCAAGTTATACGCTCAAAGCATAACTCATGCCATCTCTCTTTCCAAATTAACTCTCTAAATGAATCCTTTGCTAAGGAGTTTGATGTTGTCAACCCTGCTCTGTCTCTTACCTTTTTAACAGCATCAATTGCATCAGAAGTAGGTCCAGATACCTCGTTTGATGCTTCAGCATAAATTAGCAATACCTCAGCAAAACGAATAACTGAAAAATTTAGAAAGTCTCCTAGGCCATTGCCAACAACAGTATCACTTCCGAAATTTGTTACATTAAAGGCTTTAAAAATATGAGGGCCTCCTAAGTCAGTAAGCTCTCCTTCTCCTCCCACAAAATAATCAGTATAAAACCAACCTTCACGATTATTTTTTCTTTTATCTCCGTTTTCAAATGAATTGTAAAAATTCATTTCAGGCAGATTAGTTTGCCATCCAACAGCACCACCTTTTGTAACGTTTTTAGCGGGCAAAAAACTTAACGATTCGTAATTTGCACTTACGTTTGGTGCATATTGTATGCTGAAAATATGTTCCCCTTTGTTTTCATTACTTTCCATATTTATTTCTCCATACGTCTTAAAAAGGGATAATCCACCATGGTCAATTACTTCTTTGGCCTTAGCTGCTGCATCCGCATAGTGCTCCGTTTTGTTTAGCGGATATCCAGCCATTGTAAGATAAACTTTTGACAGTAATGACTTTACTGCAGCAAGAGAGACCCTTCCACTTTCATTTATAAAGTCTAATCCGGATTCTTCGGAAAACTTTAAATCTGAAACAATTTGATCATACACAATGGTTTGTGAAGTTCGTTCAGCATAAAAATCTGGAGAACCTGTACCTACAGGTGAAGTAAGTAATGGAACATCTCCCCATATTCTGACAGCATTAAAATAAGCCCAAGCCCTTAGGAAATAGGCTTCTCCTAAAATTTGTTTTTTTCGTTCCTCAGGCATAAAAATATCTGGTACATTTTCAATTACCAAATTTGCGTTGGCAATGAGCTTGTAAGTTCCCGCCCAAACATTTCTAGCGTGAATTAAATTAGAATTATAGGACAATGAAGATAAACTATTCAAGTCTGGATTACCAGAACTATTGTTTTTTGACTGTCCTGTTACAGCTTCTAATAAGTGCCAATTACTGGAATTGCCACCTGAAAACCCGCCAAAAACATCTCTTGTGGAGGCGTAAATTGCGTTTAAAGCAGATTCAGCATGAGTGTTGGTCTGGAAAAAAGTATCAGGGTTTAAACTTGATAGGTTATCTTCCTCTAAAAAATCTGAACAACTTATTGTTGTTGTGGTTATGAGTGCTATAATTAGTACTCTATTTAATCCTTTTATTTTAAAAATTTTCATAATTTATGATTTTGAGTTTCCTGTAATTATAGTCCAATTTGTAATCCTAGTACAAAGGTTGAGGATCTTGGATAATCATACCACTTCACTCCTTGTGATGCAACTCCACTACCCCCAAATGCGTTTTTGTCATCTACCTCTGGATCTCCCATTAAATCTTTATTCATTATTAAAAAGAAATTCTGAGCTGAAGCATATAGTCTTAAATTATTTAAGCTTATGCGCTGAAGCAATTCAGGATTAAAGGTATATCCAAGTACTAAGTTGTTTCCTCGAAGAAATGAAGCATCTTTTACCATGTGAGAATCATATAATGACACATATCCAGCAGATGCATTTCTTAGTTGTGGAATCATTGTATTTTGATTATCTGGTGTCCAAGCATTCAAAACAGTTGTATAATGATTGGAATTTCCTATTACGTTTTCACCCTCATGTAATGCAAGATCTGCAACATCGTTTCCAATGGAATATTGAAGATCAATTGTGAAATCAAAGTTTCCATATGTAAAATAATTTACAAAGGTCCCATAGGCATCGGCATATCCATTACCAATTATGGATCTATCATCATTATCAATTACATAATCACCATTGAAATCTTTATGCTTTACGTCTCCAGGCAATAAACCATATTTAGCAGCCTCTGCAGCTTCATCTGTACCCCACACTCCTAAACGAGTAAACCCATACATAGATCCCATAGCCTCACCTATTCTAATGATTGAACCACCACCTAGATAATCACCTGATCCAACACCAAAAATATCAGAAGGTGAAGCAAGCGAAAGTACTTCATTTGTATTCATCGAAATATTAAAAGTTGAATTCCAAGTAAAGTCAGGAGTATCAATATTTATTGTATTTAAACTCAACTCGAAACCACTATTTTCCATTGAGCCAATATTTTTTGTTAAGACACTAAACCCGCTTGATTCTGGAATTGGAGCATTCAACAGCATATCAGTTGTTAATCTGTTATAATAGTCAAATTCTAAATTGATTCTATTGTTAAATAGACCCAGTTCAACTCCAATGTCATACTGTGTCATAATCTCCCATCTTAAATCAGAATTTTCTAGTGTTATCAAACCAGTTCCAGCGGCTGAATTACTTCCAAAAGCTGCGGTATAACCAGGGATATTACTCCCCCCAATAAGGGGTCCAGGGCCAAGTTTAGCTTCAGAAGAGTAAGCAGGTATACTTGAGTTACCTGTTTGACCGTAACTTGCTCTAAGCTTGAGGTTTGAGATAACAGCACTATCGATAAGAAAATTTTCTTCAGATATTTTCCAGGCAGCTGCAGCTGAAGGGAAGAAAGCCCATTTATTAGTATCCCCGAACTTTGATGACCCGTCAGCTCTTGAAGTGAATGTAAAAAGATATTTGTTCTTGAAATTATAATTAATTCTAGTAAAATATGAATTAAGGGACTCAGCAGCCATATTTGATGCTGAATTTTTAAAACTTGCAGCACCTAAATTATTTGGCCCATAACCATCTGAAGGGGTGCCAAACCCATCACCCTGAAAATAATTTTGGTCAGTTTGTTGCCATGAAGCTCCGAATAAAGCTGTTATTGAATTATTTTCATTTATTTGCTTTGTATAGGTTAAATAGTTTTCTATCGAATAAAAAACATTTCTTGATTGACCTTGAATCGCCCCATTATTTCCACCATTGAAATATCCTGGATAAAATATTTTTCTTCCTTGATTTAGTACATTAGAAGCAATAATTGTTTTCATTTCTAAATCCTTAGAAAAACTGATGTTTGTAAAGAAGCTACCTGTAAAATTGTGGCTATCAGTATTATAATCACGATCTTTTAAATCCATTACTGGATTCCACATAAAACCACCTCCAGCTGCAGTACCAAAACCATATTCTAAATTAGTTGCATAATTTAAAAACCATGGAGGGAAGAATGGACTATTTCCAGTTGCGTATTGTACTGGCATAAATGGGAAAGCTTTAGTTGCATTTGCAAATACCCATTCACCTGTATCTTGAAATCTTTCTTGTCGAACACTAAAATCTGCTGTTCCACCAATTTTTAACCATGAATTAACTTCACTCTCCATGTTGAATCTTGTTGAATATCTTTTCATGTAAGAGTTAATAAGAAGACCTCTTTCGTCTCTTAAACCAACTGAAGCATTATAGACTGTTTTATCGTTACCCCCAGAAAATCCAAGCTGATGATTTTGGGACATTCTGTTTTGTAAAAGCTCACCATACCAATCTGTATCATAATTAGCTTTACCATTAGAGTCAAAAAGTTCATTCGCAAGAGCACCAAGAAAAGCACCTGCTCTTTTTTGATCAGGAGCTTGGTTAGCATAATTTCCAGCTGCCCATCCTGCAGGATCAAATTTTTCAGAATTTTCCCATGCTAATTGCTCTACCATTTGAAATTGTTCTGAATTCAATCTATCAGGTATCGAATTTGGGCCATAAGAGTTTACAAAATATTCAGAATTGTAGGTAATCTTAGACTCTCCAGACTTCCCCTTTTTTGTTGAAACTAATATCACACCATTTGCTCCTCTGGCTCCATATATAGCAGTAGATGAAGCATCTTTAAGAACTTCTATAGAAAGAATATCTGCTGGATTAATATAATCTATTGCAGCATTACCTTGACCTTGTGTGGCTTCACCCTGGGGTAACTGAACTCCATCTACCACATAAAGAGGGTCATTACCCGTATTTATTGAACTAATACCTCTAATACGAACTTTTGTTCTACCACCAGGTCTACCACTAGCCGTATTAATTTGAACCCCAGAAACTTTTCCCATTAAAGCTTGGTTAATTGTAGCAACTGGACGCTCCATCATTTGACCCGATTTTACACTGCCAACTGCTCCTGTCAGGTCAGATTTTTTCTGACTACCGTATCCAATAAGAACAACTTCTTCTAGCTCGTCAGAGTCTATTTCCAATGCAATACTAATATAGGATTGTCCGTCAATCGAAATCTCAACAGTTTTAAATCCTACATAGCTCACTATTAAAGTTCCATCACTCTTAACCCTATCTAATGAAAAGTTTCCATCAAAGTCTGCCTGAGTACCATTAGTTGTTCCTTTTTCTAAAACAGTTGCTCCTATAAGTGCCTCGCCGTTAGAATCGACAATGTTTCCCTTGATGGTAGTAACTGTTTGAGCATTTGAAAAATAAGCACAAGCTATTATTAAAAATAGCGTATGGGTAAATTTCAAATCTAGTTTGCTTAAAAAAATGCGACTGCAAATTTTATTCAACAATTTAGTTTTATTCATTTGTTTTTAGTTTAGAGTTTTTAAAACGTGACCTATTCTTTTGCATTTATAAATAGAGACACTTTGCACTATGATTTGAAACCAAAATTAGAAGTGAGGTCTTAATATTTTAATTAATTTGAAATTAATAACCGATTAATTTTTAATTAAAATAGTTAACAGAAAAACCAAGTAAAAAGCTTGTAATACGTTAAAAATAAGTAGATTAAGTCTATTTATTTTGTTTTGATATTTCTTCAAAGGTTCTAGAAAAAGTTTCTCCCATTATTTCATTATAGGAAATCAAAAAAGAATTGAACACTTTTTTTGCCTGTTCATTGTGTCCTATTTTTTGTAATGAAATTATTTTACATTCAAGCGCCTTTTCATTTAAAGGATCTGCTTTAAGAATAATATCAGCTAGTGTTATGGAAGAACTATTGTTGAGGCTTGTAAAGGATAGTTTTAAAATATTTTCTAGAACAGTGAGCACTTTAAACTCAAATTCACTTTTTTCACGATCAAAACAAGTATCATTTATAGATTCTAAAAACTTACCGCGGTCAATTAAATTTGACAACAATTTTAAATAATCTTGATTGGTTTTATCATCTCTAATCAGGTCCAAATATTTTAAAAATTCAATATAATCACAAAAGAAAGATTCACTACAGTTCAAACGATAGTACCCTTTGGAGTAAACTAATTCTATAGCATCGATATCCTCTAAGATGCTTCTGATTTGATTAATTGTAACATTTTTTAAATTATTGGCTTTTTTATGAGGGCTGTCTGGCCATGCAATTTGCTCTAGCTTTTTTGATTCAATGCCAACTTTATTTTCACTTTTACTACTAAAAAGAATTAAAAGAAAACATTGTCTTAGTTTAGGACTAAACAAATAGGATATATCCCGACCTTTGCTATTAATGACAACAAAATCTCCTAATAGTAATACTGAATTAGTTCTATCTAATTTAGCAATAGTGTCTTTTTCAATTTCACTAGCATCATTTTCAAGTTCCAAGGGAGTACTCTTCTTCTTGTAGAATAAATTGTATACATACAGTGCAAGACCAATGAATATGGACAGGAGCATAAGGTATAAGTATGTTTTGGAGTCTTTTTGTTCATTGATATTATTGTAAAAATCTGCTTTTGAAACAGGAGGATAGTCTATAGAAAAAACGCTTATCGTATTACTTCCATCTTTTTCATAATCTTGAGTAGTAACGAATAATTGATCGCTTGACTTATTTAGATACAAATTCGTATTTGAACGAATCTTTTCTGAAATGAATGGTATAGAGTCTCCAAATATTTCGTGCTGGCCCGTTTCTATTGAATATTTAAAAAGACTCAAATGCGTTTTGGGTATATATTCTTTATACCGTATGGAGAAAAAAGAAGATAGATCTGAAGAGGTTATTATGTTTCTTGAAGAAACATAATCATCATCTTTCATGTCCCATAGTTTTCGTATTGAGTTACTTATAAAATCTACTTCGTAAAAATCATTGTAATATACTTTCCCTAAGATTTGATCACCAGTTTTATTACCATAGCCTCCAAAAATATACAGTTTATCATTTACAATATGAGAGCCAGAAAACAACCTGGGTGTGATGTTATCTCCTTTAAACTTTAATGGAACATAAATATCTTTAGTGATGTCGTAAGCAATAAATTCATTTGAAAATTTATAATCACCATACCCGCCAAAAGTTACAAATTGTTGTTTTTTAGCATCAAAGAAGTAGGTATGGTGGTGTTTTTGCCTAAGCATTTGTTTTGAGCTATTTATCTTCCATTTATAGGGCCCATCCAAGTCTACTGAAACGATTGAAGGTTCACCAATGGGTGTTCCAAACAACTCATAAACGAATAATTTATTTTTTTGAGGATCCAAAAAACTAGTACCCACGTTCATCTGTAGAGGAAACTTTTCTTCATAGGTCTTCGAAAAAACTGTTTTTGAATTTAAATCAAAAAAACTCAACGAGTCCTTATTCTGAAATATGAACTGATCCTCATTTTTATTAAAGGTGATAGTTGTTACCGTCTGAAAATTTTTTGTGTACTCTAAATTCCAATTGTAAGCTCTGTTGATGAGCCAATTGGGATTTTCAACCCTTCCGTATTTAATTCCTAAAGAATCGTGAACAACCTCTCCATAATTTTCATTTAACTTAAAATTAAATTTTTTACTGGCATTTTCAACCTTAATATTCTTAATGGATACAGCAGGGACATCTATAATCCTTTCTCTTTTGCCAAAAACAATTTCTGGAAATTTAATTTTTAGAACTTTTTTTTGGAGGGCCTTAAACTGTTTTTCATTTATTGAGAGTGTGATATGACTCGTTGACTCGTTTAAGCAAATAGTTACCTTATTCCAATTCCTTTCACCTATTTCATTTTTATTTAGAGGAATACTGAAGATTTCTTCCTCATTATCGATATTAAATTTTAAGAAGTTTTGTATTGCTCCCTTTTGATCCTTCTCAAAGACAAGTGCTAATGAATATGAAATGGGGTTGGATTTGTCTTTTACATTAAAAATATATCCAAAAGAAGGGGTATCAGAAATTGATAAATCAAATGAAATTGTTAGGTCTCCTTCAATTTTTGGCTTTTCGTACTCAAAAAGATTTAAAGAGGTTCTATTGCTTATAACAACATCGTTTGAATTAAACTTAAGCCCCTGTGCTGTTAGGACTAGACAAGAAAAAAAAAACAATAATATTAAAGCACTGTTTTTCATTAAAATTATGAGATTATACTGATAAATATAATGAATAATAATTGAGCTAGGTAGATCTATTCTGATATCTCCAGATTTAAAAATAACTTATTGCAATCTTTTGTGCCAAATGTAAACTTAGGTATAAACAAAAAATAGGAAGGAATTTTAAATTCCCCCATTGATTTAAACAAAGCCGATTTGACGCCCTATTATGATCTAACTTATAATTTGACTCTGGAAAAGTTGTGTTGATATCCCTATTTATATTTAACATGAGTATTAATAACTTTTGCCAATAATTCACAATAGGATGTTGACAGAATAAAAAAAGCTATTTTTTAATCATTTTAGCCATTTTTAATCAATTTTGACTCATTTTTGACATTTTTTGATCATTTTTGAGTGATTTTTGGTGTTTTTGAACCATTTTTAATAAATAAATTAATGTGCTTTCATTTTAAACAAACAAAAACTGAAAATTCATTTAGGTCTCACAAATTGGAAGGCAAGATTTTAACAGGCATCTATAATGGATTTGCTTATCCCAAAGTAAGTTGTATTACTGAGGACGATACACATAATATTTCAAATTTGAATTGGGGTCTAATACCTGAATGGTCAAAAACTGAAGACATAAAAAAATACACATTAAATGCCAGGATTGAAACAATCAATGAGAAACCCTCTTTCAAAAATGCCAAGCGATGTGTAATCTTTGCTGATGGGTTTTATGAATGGAAATGGCTTGATCCGAAGGGAAGGAAAAAGCAAAAATATTTGATTAAATATCCTGATTCAGAATTATTTGGGTTTGCTGGGTTATACGATCAGTGGGTCAACAAAGAAACTGGAGAAATTTTAGAGAGTTGCAGTATAGTTACAACTGCTGCAGAGAGCATTATGAAGGAGATACACAATTCAAAACAAAGAATGCCAGTAACTTTAAATATTGACTCAATGAGTAATTGGTTAAATAATCAAGCATTAGAATTTTTCAGTGATTTTGAAGCTACACCAGTTGATTAAACCCCACCACACTACAAACTTCCCCCAGACAACTCCCCCCTAAAACCGCTACATGGAATCTTGCGTTAAAGCATTGATATCAATGGATTTGAAGGGATTTGGATTGTATCTATTGGTGTAAAAGAAAAACCCTCCGCTTGGGAGGGTTAATATTTAAGAATTTACTCAACACAAAACTTTTGCCTAAAGTCCTCCAAAAGCAGCAAGAACTAAAATAGTAAAGTTAGATTTAATCTCAACCCCTCCATTAGTTTTACCCCATTCTTCCCATTCTTTGGTGTATTGTTCCATTTTTTGTTTTTGGTCTATTAAGTCGTTAAAATCAGATGAGCCAAGAACAACCCAATGTGTTGCACCATTAGGTGAACCTATATCATAGGTGCCAAAACCAACGGGTCTGTCACCCAAAACTTTTGAGACCTTTTTTACA
>Ga0181587_10003793_pt1 | contig 12566 bp, 8 predicted proteins | sample 071ome_27_FD_132463 | JGI IMG/M metagenome (GOLD analysis project Ga0181587, IMG submission 132463) | Coastal salt marsh microbial communities from the Groves Creek Marsh, Skidaway Island, Georgia - 071409AT metaG (megahit assembly) | ecosystem: Environmental > Aquatic > Marine > Intertidal zone...
CCGGTAAAAGTTATCGGGCTTTTATGGCCGGTTTTATGGGACAAATTAGGTTGATTGATAATATGTCCATAAGCAAAATATAAATTACCTTTGGCCCATGCTAATTGAGCTGATAAAATCGAAAATTCATCGGGTAACCGTTACGGGGGCTGACCTAAATTATATTGGTAGCATTACCATTGATCGAGATTTAATTGACGCTGCCAATTTAATGGTGGGCGAAAAAGTACAGGTCGTTAACATTAACAACGGCGCCCGATTGGAAACCTATGTTATTGAAGGAGTTGCCGGTTCAGGTGAGGTAACCCTAAATGGCCCTGCCGCTAGACTGGTGCAAAAGGGAGATGTTGTCATCATCATCAGCTACGCCCAAATGACTCCGGAAGAAGCCAAAGACTTTAACCCTACCATGATTTTTCCCAACGAACAAACCAACACCCTAGATTGAGTTTTGAAGTCGCTTAAAACGGTTTTAAAAGTTCTTCTCCCCTTGGCCATAGGTCTTTTTTTTATCTACCTCTCCTACCAAAGCACTACCGCTGAAGATCGCAAACGAATTGTGGGTTATATCCAAAGTGCTGATATGCGCTTTCTTTTTCTTTCGGCTCTTTTTGCCGTTTTAAGTCATCTATCTAGGGCCTATCGCTGGCTTTTTTTGCTAGAGCCTATGGGCTATAAACCCAAATTGCACAACAGCATTTTAGCCGTTTTGATTGCCTACCTAGCCAACCTAGGCGTACCCCGTTCTGGGGAGGTGTTTCGGGCCACCACCCTGACCACTTATGAAAACATTCCCTTTGAAAAAGGATTTGGCACCATTATCACAGAACGCTTAATTGATTTGGTGATGTTGGCCCTTTGTATTGCGCTTGCGCTTGGCCTTCAATTTGATTTGATTTATGACTTTTTAACCCAAAAAGAAATTAATTTCACCTTTCTCTTTATTGGGGTTGGTATAGCACTCATTCTCTTTTTTTCTCTAAAACAGCTCTTCAAAACCAACAAACACCCCCTTGTTTTAAAAATAAAAAACCTCCTCAGGGGCCTTTTAGAAGGAATCCTTTCTATCAAAAAAATGCCTAAAAAAGGCGCCTTTGTCTTTCATACGCTCTTTATTTGGCTCATGTATTTAGCCATGTTTTATGTCGTGAAATGGTGTTTGCCAGAAACGAGTTCACTCACTCTAATTGCCATGCTTCCTGCCTTTGTGGTGGGTGGGCTAACCATATCGGCTACCAATGGTGGCATTGGCATTTATCCCTATGCTGTGGGGATGATTCTTGCGGCCTATGGCATTTCAACTGAAGTAGGGCTGGCCTTTGGCTGGATTATGTGGAGCGCACAAACGCTAATGATTCTCTTCTTTGGAGGGCTTTCGTTTTTTGTGTTACCTTTAGTAAATCGCAAAAAAATGGACTAAATCCTCTAAATGGCCAAAGTTAAAAAAGCCTTTTTCTGTCAAAATTGTGGCACTCAATTTGTGAAGTGGCAGGGTCAATGCAGTGCTTGCAAAGAATGGAACACCCTGGTAGAAGAAGTGCTCAAAACCGAAAAAAAAGCCCCTTGGGAAAGCTCCAATTCTTTCTCTAGTGCAGCACTCCCAACACCCATTGCCGACATTGATTTGGAGCAAATGCCCAGAACACATACCCCAGATGCTGAATTTAATAGAGTGTTGGGTGGAGGTCTTGTGCCTGGAGCGGTCATTTTGCTGGGCGGAGAACCCGGCATTGGAAAATCAACCCTGTTGCTTCAGCTCGCCCTGCAATTGCAAAAGAAAATTTTATATGTTTCAGGTGAAGAAAGTCCACAGCAAATTAAACGAAGAGCCCAACGCTTGGGAGTGGCTACTGAAGATTGCTACATTTTGAGTGAAACCCAAACCCAAACCCTTTTTGAGCAACTCAAAAAACTAAGCCCCGATTGCCTCATTATCGATTCCATTCAAACCCTACACACCCTTCAAATTGAAAGCAGTCCTGGTAGTGTTTCGCAAATTAGAGCCTGCACAAACGAATTGATACGCTTTGCCAAAGCCACCCACACGCCTGTTATATTAGTGGGCCACATCACCAAAGATGGCTCCTTGGCGGGCCCTAAAATTTTGGAGCACATGGTGGACACCGTCCTCCTTTTTGAAGGCGACCGAAACCATTTATATCGAATTTTAAGGGTTCAAAAAAATCGCTTTGGAGCCACTTCTGAAATTGGCCTTTACGAAATGCAAGCCGATGGTCTTCGTGCGGTTTCCAATCCAAGTGAGTTGTTAATTTCAGAAAAAGATGGCCCGCTTAGTGGTCATGCCATTGGAGTCATCATGGAAGGGCTACGGCCTTTGCTAATAGAAGTGCAAGCCTTGGTGAGTTCAGCAGTTTATGGCACCCCACAACGCAGCAGCACCGGTTTTAACAGCAAACGTCTCAATATGCTTTTGGCCGTGTTAGAAAAAAGAGCCGGATTTGCTTTGGGTGCCAAAGATGTGTTTATTAATGTGACGGGGGGACTCACCATTGAAGATCCTGCTACAGATTTATGCGTAGTGGCGGCCATTCTATCGAGTTATCATGACCTACCCCTACCGGAAGGTATTTGTTTTGCTGCTGAAATAGGGCTTTCAGGAGAAATTAGACCCGTTCCAAAAATAGAACAACGCATCTTTGAAGCTCAAAAATTGGGGTTTCAGGAGATTGTTGTCTCCAAATTTTCTAAATCAACCCCGCAAGACACCACCATAAAAGTGCTGCCTTTTTCCAATGTAAAAGCGGTTGTAGAATATCTTTTTGGCTAGTTCCCCCTAGTGCAATAAAACCCTTTATAGTATCTTTACAAGAAACACTAAATAGATTTTAATGGACGCCATCATACAAAAATTTTTGCAGCATGTTAATCAGCGCAATCAAAACGAGCCAGAATTTTTACAGGCTGTTACCGAGGTAGCCGAATCGGTTATTCCCTACATTGTTGAACAAGATATTTATTATGGTCAAAACATCTTAATGCGCATGGTGGAGCCTGAACGGGTGGTTTCTTTTCGCGTGGCTTGGATAGACGACAAAGAAGAAATTCAAGTTAATCGCGGTTATCGTATCGAAATGAATTCAGCTATTGGTCCCTATAAAGGAGGTTTGCGTTTTCATCCTAGCGTTAATTTGAGCATTTTAAAATTTTTAGCCTTTGAACAAATATTTAAAAACAGCCTCACCACCCTACCCATGGGAGGCGGAAAAGGGGGTTCTGATTTTAATCCAAAAGGAAGATCAGATACCGAAGTGATGCGCTTTTGTCAAAGTTTTATGACCGAACTCTTTCGGCATATTGGACCCAACCGAGACATTCCGGCTGGGGATATTGGTGTGGGCAGTCGTGAGATTGGCTATTTGTTTGGACAATACAAACGCTTGAAAAATGAATTTACGGGCGTGCTCACCGGAAAAGGGGTGAGTTGGGGAGGATCTCTCATTCGCCCAGAAGCCACCGGCTATGGTGTGGTCTATTTTACACAACAAATGCTAATCAATAAAGGAAACTCTTTAGAAGGCAAAAAAGTAGTGCTTTCGGGTTCGGGCAATGTGGCACAATATGCTGCTGAAAAGGCCATCCAATTGGGAGCAAAAATTTTAACCCTATCTGACTCCTCTGGCTATATTTATGATGAAGCCGGTATTGACGAAGAAAAACTCGCCTTTATTATGGATTTAAAAAACAATAGAAGAGGGCGAATTAATGAATATGTAAAAGCCTACCCCAAAGCAAGCTTCCACGCCAATAAAAGGCCTTGGGAAGTGCCTTGTGATATTGCACTACCTTGCGCTACTCAAAATGAATTGGACAAAAAAGATGCTGAGACCCTAGTGAAAAATGGCTGCTTTGCCGTGGGTGAGGGAGCCAACATGCCCTCAACTCCTGAGGCTGTTCATACCTTTATTGCCCACAAGGTTTTATTTGCTCCTGGAAAAGCTTCTAATGCAGGTGGTGTGGCCGTTTCTGGTTTAGAAATGGCACAAAACTCCCTCCGCTACAGCTGGACTCGTGAAGAAGTTGATGATCGACTTAAAAACATCATGAGCGACATTCATCAATCTTGTTTGCGATATGGCAGTGAAAAAGACCACATAAATTATGTGAAAGGGGCCAATATTGCTGGATTTGTGAAAGTTGCCGATGCTATGCTTGCCCAAGGAGTGGTCTAAACAAACAGGTTTTGGAAACTACCGAGGCCCTTGTTATTCAAACCTTAAAATATGGAGACAGCAGTCTCATTGCCCACTGCTATACCCTTAGACATGGTCTGCAATCCTACATGCTTAAGGGCATTTTGAGCGCCAAGCGAAAAAGCGTATTGCCAAAATCATATTTTCAACCTTTATCGCTTTTAGAAATTGAAGCCCCATTGCAGCCCCCCAATCGATTGGGTTATATTAAAGAAGCACGCGTAAGCTACAGTTTTCAAAAACTTCCTTTTGTTATTGTTAAAAGTACTATGGCCCTTTTTCTTGCTGAAATTTTGTTTCAGGTGTTGCAAGAGGAGGCCCAACCCAATCCGGATCTTTTTCATTTTTTAAAACAAAGTATGATCATTTTAGATCAATCCGATCGAATTGGTTTTTTTCATTTAGTTTTTTTGATGCAATTGTCTAACTATATGGGCTTTTTCCCCTTAATCGAAAATGAGCATCATCCCTTTTTTGATTTGCAAAATGGATGCACAACTGCCGTGGCCCCTACCCAACACTTTTTAGAAGGGTCGCTTAAAAACACTTGGGTGACTCTTTGCGGCATGAAATTTGATAATGAAAAGACTATTCAATGCAATAAATCGGATAAAAAAAGGTTATTAGAGCAGCTGCTGTTGTATTATCAAATTCACCTTCAGCGTTTTAAAATGCCAAAGTCTCTACCTGTTCTTCATGAATTATTTCAATAATCCTTTTGGCTACTTTTTGGAACTCTGCTTATTGTTTTCTCTAGCAGCGCAAGGCCAGCATCTTCAAGTGAAAGACTTCGAAACCCAAACTCCCTTGGAGCAGGCGCTGGTTACAGAGGAAACCAAAACGCTGATGAAGATTGCAGACAGTTTGGGTATGGTCTCTTTGGAAGGATTTGAAAATGCCCGCATTTTAGAGATAAGTTTATATGGCTATCAAACCCAAAAATGGGAACAAAAACTTTTTCCTCAAGATACGCTAACCCTATATTTAACCCCTTTGGAACAGCAGTTAGAAGAGGTCATTTTATCGGTAGCCCGAAGCGAATCCACTAGAAAAAAAATTGCCGAACAAGTGGCGGTGGTCACCGCTCAAGACATTCAGTTTGAACAGCCAGCCACTGGTGCCGATTTACTAAGCATCAGTCCTGGTGTACGTATACAAAAATCACAGGGCGGAGGAGGTAGCCCCGTGTTGAGAGGTTTTGAAGCAAACCGTGTATTGTTAGTCATTGATGGGGTGCGACTCAACAATGCCATCTACAGAACCGGCCATTTACAAAACGCCATCACTGTTAATCCCCTAAATATAGAACGGGTTGAAGTCATTTTTGGATCTTCCTCTGTGGGCTATGGTTCTGATGCTCTAGGCGGTGTGGTTCACTATTATACCAAAACCCCCCTTATCAACAACAATGAAACCCTTAAAACTTCTATTTCCTCTCAATTTGATTCCGCTAATTGGGGCACCACAAACAATGCTACTGCTGAATTAAGCTTTGCAAAGTGGGCCAGTTTAACCAGCTTGAGTTATTCTAATTTTGGTGACATTAGAATGGGTAAGAACCGAAGACACGGCTATGAAGAATGGGGGCTTGTACCCACCTATTCCAACAACAGCAATAAACTTTTCAATGCTAATCCTCTAGCCAATAAAAACCCAAATATTCAAAAAAACACGGGCTATAGCCAAATCGATTTTTTTCAAAAATTTGTGTTGCAATTACCTCAACAAAAACAACTCTTACTCAATATTCAATATTCTACCTCTTCTAATATTGACCGCTTTGACAAGCTCACCGAAGTGCGAAATGACAAATTGCGCTATGCCCAATGGTATTATGGCCCTCAAAAGAGATTTTTATTTGCGCCAAAACTAAAACTTTTTCCAGAAAGGAAATTCATGCAAAAAGGACATATCATTTTTGCCTATCAGAACATTGAAGAAACACGTGTTAATAGAAGTTTTGGAAGCCTCAACAAAGAGTTTCAGGAAGAAACCCTCAACGTATTAAGTCTTAATGGTGATTTTGATTTTAACCTCACCCCAAAACACCATTTTTCTTATGGCTTTGAAGCCACCTACAATGATGTTTATTCCCTTGCCTACGAACGAGAACTTCAATTGCAAGGCAATCAAATTGCAGCCTATGGCTACCGCTATGCACTCCCTTCTCGCTATCCTAGTGCCGGCAGCTATTATGCAACCCTAGCAGCCTATACCAATTGGATATGGGACATAAACGAACAACTTTCTTTAAATGCAGGATTTCGTTTGACCTATACGGATATGGAAGCTCGTTGGAAAAAAACCAACAATGTAAACAGCTTGCTCAGCCAAGCCGCTCTTAACTCAAAAGCACTAACAGAAACCTTTGCTTTGATCTATCGCCCACAACAAAATCTGCAATGGAATGTGCTTTTTTCCAGCGGCTTTAGAAGCCCAAACATTGACGACATTGGAAAAATTAGAGAAAGTAAGGGCACTCTGGTTGTGCCTAACTCTTTTTTAAAACCCGAATATGCCTATAACTTTGATTTAGGAGTAATTAAAGGAAACCCCGCTCAAAAGAACTATTTCAGCATCCGGGGATTTACCACATTGGTTTCCCGCCACATTTCGCGTTCAGAATATGTGATTTTTGCCGATACTACCACCGAAAACCTCAACACCATTTTATACAATGGCAATGAAGTGGTGACCATTTCCAACAAAAATTTAGGCAATCGATTTCTCTATGGAGGCTCCTTTGAAGTGGAATTGGCGTTGGGATCAGAATGGTCTATTCGGTCTCATGGCACCCTCACCAAGGGAGATCAAAACAGCCCCTATGGGCCGCTTCCCTCTATATTGCCTTTTTTTGGCGCAGTAGCCCTACACTATGACAATGCCCATTGGAATTTAAGGGCTCAATGGCAATTTAATAGCGCTAAAGATCCTGAAAAATATAGCTTTGGAGGAGAAGATGGTCTGGAAGAAACCCCTTTCTTGGGTGATTTTGGCAATGACTTACTCAACTATGCTGGCACCCCTGCTTGGCAGATTTTTAACCTAACCGCTACCCACCAATTTTCAGAAAAAACGATGCTCAATTTTGGCTTGCACAACATTTTTGATGTGCACTACAGGACTTTTGCCTCTGGCATTTCTGCCCCGGGGCGCAGCCTAAACATTGGTCTTAATGTCGCTTTTTAAAGCTTTGCGTTATTTCTTTTGCTCTTAAAAATTCAATGAAAATGGTTACTTTCGCACTTCTGTTTAGGAGAATGCATATTTAGGACATGAAATATACAGAGTATAGCGGTTTAGACTTAGCGGGGATTGCGCAAAAAATAGAATCTTTTTGGGCGGTAGATCAAACCTTTTCAAAAAGTATTTCGCAACGAGAAGGGGCACCCCCTTTTGTCTTTTTTGAGGGACCACCTTCAGCCAATGGGAAACCCGGCATCCATCATGTGATGGCCCGAAGTATTAAGGATATTTTTTGCCGCTATAAGACACAACAGGGTTTTCAGGTGCACCGCAAAGCCGGTTGGGATACCCACGGCCTTCCCGTTGAATTGGGGGTCGAAAAAGAATTGGGCATTACGAAAGAAGATATTGGTAAATCTATTAGTGTGGCTGCTTATAATGAAGCTTGTAAAAAAGCGGTGATGCGCTATACCGATCTTTGGAATCAACTTACCCAGAAAATGGGCTATTGGGTAGATATGGACGATCCTTACATTACCTATACCTCCAAATATATAGAAACAGTTTGGTGGCTACTCAAGCAAATTTATGACAAAGGGTTGCTCTACAAAGGCTATACCATTCAGCCTTATTCTCCTATGGCAGGAACCGGTCTTAGTTCCCATGAACTAAATCAACCCGGAACCTATAGAGACGTTACTGACACTACCGTTACAGCCCAATTTAAAGCCCTGCCCAACAGCCTCCCCGCTGCTTTACAAAAAGACGTGCCTCTCTATCTGCTAGCTTGGACCACAACCCCTTGGACCCTACCCTCAAATACGGCCCTAACGGTAGGCAAAAAAATAGATTATGTTGTCCTTCAAACGTTTAACCAATATACATTTGAACCCATTCGGGTAGTATTGGCTGAGGCTTTGGTGAACAAACAATTAGGAAAAAAATTTAAACTGGTTTCAGATGCCGCTGAACTCCAAACATTTGATCCGAATCAAAAAACTATTCCCTATTGGATAGAAGGGCGCTACAAAGGAGCTGACTTGATTGGCATTCGCTATGAACAGCTTTGGGCAGAAGCACCCCAACCCATGCATCATCCGGAAAATGCTTTTCGGGTCATCAGCGGAGATTTTGTAACTACCGAAGATGGAACGGGAGTTGTACACACTGCTCCAACATTTGGTGCAGATGACGCCCAAGTAGCCAAGGAAGCTTCTCCTGAAGTGCCTGCCCTTTTAGTGGAAGATGAACACGGCCACGCTGTGCCCTTAGTAGATCTCAAAGGCCGTTTTAGAAAAGAAGTGGGAAGTCTAGCCGGAAAATATGTAAAAAACGACTATTACCCCCAAGGCGAAGCCCCAGAAAAATCTACCGATGTTGAAATTGCCATACGCCTTAAAGAAAGCAATGGTGCTTTTAAAGTAGAAAAATATGTGCACTCTTACCCCAATTGTTGGCGCACAGACAAACCCATTTTATACTATCCGCTGGATTCGTGGTTTATCAAAGTTAGTGCGCTGAGAGATCGGATGTTTGACTTAAACCAACAAATCAACTGGAAACCCAAGGCCACCGGCGAAGGCCGTTTTGGCAATTGGTTGGCTCAGGCAAACGATTGGAATTTGTCTCGCTCTCGTTTTTGGGGAATTCCCTTACCGGTTTGGAGAACCGAATCGGGAGATGAAACCAAAGTTATTGGCTCTGTTGAAGAACTTATAAACGAAATTGATCATGCCATTTCAGCCGGCCTGATGGAGCACAATCCTTTTGCTGCTTTTAAGGTGGGCGATAATCAAGCAGCTAACTATGAGCAAATTGACCTCCACAAAAATACGGTAGATCAAATTGTGTTATGCAGTGCAAGCGGTGCCCCCATGCACCGTGAGTCGGATCTTATTGACGTTTGGTTTGATTCTGGAGCTATGCCCTATGCCCAATGGCACTATCCGTTTGAAAACAAAGAAAAAATTGACCAAAACGAGCGTTTCCCTGCCGATTATATTGCCGAAGGCGTTGACCAAACCCGTGGATGGTTCTATACCCTACACGCCATTGGCACCTTGGTTTTTGACCAAATTGCCTATAAAAATGTGGTTTCAAACGGATTGGTATTAGACAAAAACGGTCAAAAAATGTCCAAACGGCTTGGCAACGCCGTTGATCCTTTTGAAACCTTACAACACTATGGCCCAGATGCCACCCGTTGGTATATGATTTCAAACGCCAACCCCTGGGACAACCTCAAATTTGATGTGGCCGGAATTGGCGAAGTGCAACGCAAATTTTTTGGCACCCTCTATAACACCTATTCTTTTTTTAGCCTCTATGCCAACATTGATGGTTTTGTGAATCTAGAAGATCCCATTCCACTTGAAGAGCGAACCGAATTAGATCGGTGGATTCTGTCTGAATTGAACAGCCTCATTTTGTTTGTGGAGGCGGCCTATGACGACTATGAACCCACCAAAGCCTGCCGGGCAATTTCAGATTTTGTTCAAGAAAAACTCAGCAATTGGTATGTGCGCCTCAACCGAAGACGTTTTTGGAAAGGGCAATATGGTGCCGATAAATTAGCCGCCTATCAAACCCTGCAAAAATGTTTAAGCGTGGTGAGTCAACTGGCTGCTCCCGTTGCTCCTTTTTATATGGATCAGCTCTATCAAGACCTGAATTTGTCCCAAGAGTCAGTGCACCTCACTTCGTTTCCTAAAGCTAAAAAAGAATGGATTAACGCCGAATTAGAAACGCAAATCAATATGGCGCGCAACCTCACTTCGTTGGCCCTTTCACTCCGAAAAAAAGCGCAAATCAAAGTGAGGCAACCCCTTCAAAAATTGGTGATTCCTGTTAAAAACGAGCATGAACGCTTTGTTGTTTCCAAAATTCAAGATCAGCTTAAATTGGAAATTAATGTTAAAGAAATTGACGTTTTAGACAATGCCGATGCTTTATTAATTAAAGAAATTAAACCCAATTTTAAAGTGCTGGGGCCCAAACACGGTAAAGCAATGGGAGCCATTGCACAAGCCATTAAAGGCTTAACAGAGGCCCAAATCAAGACACTTGAAGAAAATCAAAACCTCGATCTCCAAGTCAATGAAAAAAATATTACTTTAGAGCCCGCTGATGTTGAAATCTTTTTTAAAGACATTCAAGGTTGGGAAGTTGCACAAGGCCATGGTTTGACTGTTGCCTTGGACATTACCCTCAATGAAACCCTAGTGCAAGAGGGAAATGCTAGAGAATTGGTGAATCGTATTCAAAACCTAAGAAAAGACCAAGGGTTTGAGGTAACTGATTCAATTATTATCGAACTAGAGAACCACAACGAACTACAAGTCGCTGTGGAGCAGAACAAAGACTATATTTTGTCTGAAACACTTGGCATTTCGCTTGAATTTAAACCAACATTAGAAACCGGAAGTGTTTTAGAGTTTGATCAAATTAAAACTAAAATTAACATACAAAAGAGGAACGCATGAACACTGAAACCAAAACCCGTTTTTCTGATTCAGAATTAGAAGATTTTAGAACCTTAATTGAAGACAAAATTCAAAAAGCGCAAGCTGATTTAGAATTGCTGAAGAGTGCCTATATGAATAATGGCAACAATGGCACAGATGACACTGCTCCTACCTTCAAAGCGTTTGAAGAAGGTTCTGAAACCATGTCTAAAGAAGCCAATACGCAGTTGGCCATAAGACAAGAAAAGTTTATTCGAGATTTAAAAAACGCCTTAGTTCGAATTGAAAATAAAACCTATGGCGTTTGTCGTGTAACGGGAAAATTAATTGACAAAAAACGACTGTTTTTAGTCCCTCACGCAACCTTGAGCATTGAAGCTAAAAATCTTCAGAAATAAATTTTTCTATTTAGTTGTTGGCAGTCTTTGGGCAAGCACACTCAGCGCCCAAAAGGTTGTTAGCAAAGTTTTTTCTCTTCCTCCAAACACAAGGCTAGAATTGGCTTTTCCTTGGGCGGATCAAATAACCTATCACGGAAAAGAAGAGCAAGAAACGCTACAAATTATTTATAAAACCTCGGGTGAATACCAAAACAAAACCTTTTTAAGTGAACAACAAAAAGGAGCCACGCTGTTGCTTAAAGAAGCCTATGTTCCCCTTGCCCAAACCCCCAATGATAAATTAAGTGCGCATAAAAACATCGTGTCAAACGTAACCCTATATGCCCCTTCTGCTGTTCAAGTGTCAATACAAGCCAAAGAAGCACAGGTTAACATCTTAGGAAAGCTTTCTGAATTAGCTCTTTTTTTAGAAGATGGTTTGTGCCTTTGGGAAGCCTCGCTAAACAAAGGCAAAATAGAAACCCAGGACGCCAGAGTTGAAGTGCGCACTCCTGCCATTGCCGTTAGTGGCACAAGTCAAAACGGGTTGGTTCGCATACGGCCTCTGGCCAATAGGCCCGTTCAGCTAGAAGTGCATTCGATTAATGGCGCTATTTTGCAGCCTTAACACTATATTTTTTATTTTTACGGCGCATCAAAAACACGGCATTCTGAAACAGACAAAAACAAGCTTAACTGTGTTTGGATCTCTGATGATTATTTTAGGGATTCTCCTCCTTGATCAAGGAAGTAAAATCTATATCAAGCTACACTATCCCCTTACACTCTTTGGGGATCAAGCTATTGTGGATTGGGGCTTTTTCAAGTTACTTTTTGTAGAAAACAAAGGCATGGCCATGGGCACTAAACTCAATGACCTACTTCCTTTTTTAAGTGAAAAAGGCGCTAAATTGAGCTTAACCCTTGTGCGCATAGTAGCTATTGCCGCCATTGGATATTGGCTGTGGGACAACCTAAAAAAACGTCGTTCCAGACTTTTCCTTTGGGCCTTGAGCCTCATTTTTGCGGGTGCTTTAGGCAATATCATTGATTCTGTTTTTTATGGCCTCCTTTTTTCTGACAGTTTTGGTCAAGTGGCTACTTTTCTTCCTGAAAAAGGCTATGCACCTCTCTTTTTTGGTCATGTGGTAGATATGCTCCAATTTCCTTTAGTAAGTTGGGTGTGGCCTCAATGGGTGCCATTTGTGGGCGGACAATCTTACACCTTTTTTCAATATATCTTCAATGTAGCCGATATGGCCATTAGCACTGGTGTGGGTATTTTAATTGTATTTAATAAAACCTTTTTTGGATCTTCCCCTCAA
>Ga0181587_10003795_pt1 | contig 12560 bp, 10 predicted proteins | sample 071ome_27_FD_132463 | JGI IMG/M metagenome (GOLD analysis project Ga0181587, IMG submission 132463) | Coastal salt marsh microbial communities from the Groves Creek Marsh, Skidaway Island, Georgia - 071409AT metaG (megahit assembly) | ecosystem: Environmental > Aquatic > Marine > Intertidal...
CTGGAGTCTTGCATCTTAGGCTTCTTCGCGAATTCGGAAAGAGATCGGGCTGCTCCAGTTGCCGGTTTCATCTTTGCCCCAGCCCATGGCGCTGAAGGGTGTGCCGGGGACGGACAAGCGGTCTTCCACATGTAGGCCGAGGAAGGAATAGGTACCTTGGGGCCATTTTTCGTTTTCGACAAAATCTCGAATGGATTCCGGTAAGTCCTCTCCATTGGGGAGCCCTTGGTAAAAGCATCGGAAGATGGGATGTTCGCGGGACAGGGGGCGGAACGTTTTCTCGGGATAAATCTTTTCAAAGAGGGCTCCCACTTCCGGCCGCACGGTCCAGTTGGCAAAGCTGTGCCCTCGGTTTGCCCCGATAAACTCGGCTTTGATGCCCGCATCAATGTAGCAGAAGCCGCCGGAATTCAGGAAGGTTCGAAGATTCTGAATTTCTTCTTCGGAAAGCGTGAGGTCGGGCTTGTCATCAAAATTGATGTAAAGCAGGGCGTTCTCTTGCAAGGCCTCTTGGGTCAGGGAGTTGACCATGAGCGGTTGGGTGTCGAACTTCACATTGGCCTTTTCATTCAATTCCCGGAGCAGACTGGGAAGTGCATCCGGATAGCGGCGGGACAGTGTGTCGGATTTCACCAATTGGATGACTCGAATGGCATCCGGCTCCGCAGGGAGAAAGGAGGATTGGGAAAAGGAGTCCGAGGCTCCTGCACCGCAGAGGATAATGAGAGAGAGGGTTTTGAGAAAATTGGATTTCATCAATGGGAAATGTTTTAAATTTACTGACGTTGTTTCAATTGCCCGGAGATGTCGGCGGCAACAGGATTTGTGGGATTTTGCGAAACAAACTTCTCCAGAGTGGGCTTGGAGGCAGGATAATTGGCGAGAAGAGAATAGGCTGCGGTTCGCTGAATGGAAAAGTCTTCATCCGAGAGGGATTTTTCCATAATGGAATCCCAATCTTCTACTTTGGCGGAGGCGATGGTCTGGAGGATGGATCGCCGAACAGAGACATCATCGTCGATCAAGAGGTCAAACATCCATTCCTCCACGATTTCTGGAGTGTGGCGGACCAGCAAGCGTCCGGCAAGGGCTCGAACATCGGGATATTCACTCTCGATCAGGGTTTCAATATAATCGACAGGAACGGGGACCCGGTTTCCTCCAGCAACTCCGATGACCATGTTACGAACTTGCTTGTCCGTGTCCTCCAGCACAGGCATCCAGACTTTGGGGTTGGTCCAGCTGTTGTCATAATTGAGGACACGTTGCCATGCGTAGGAGCGAATACGGCTGGTGCGGTGCTGAGTCAATTGAGTGAAGATTTTCCGTGCTGTGGGCTCACCGAATTCATTGAGGCTGTAGAGCAGGCTCATGATTTGAGAGTTGGTGAAGTCTACCTTCATAAGGAAGTCGACGACATCCTGCGGCACGGATTCCGGGAGTTTTTCTCCTGCGGAGGCCAAAGCGACAGCAGACATATTCCGAACAAATGGGTCCGGGTCTTTGAGTCGGTCTCTCTGGATGTTATGGATTTCCGGTTCTCTCAAACCTTTGGTCGAGGTGATCAGTTTACGGCGCAGGCCGACATCTTCCCCTTGGGCTATTTTCTTTAATTTTTCATAGATGCCAGGGGTTCTGGGCAGAATGCGAATGCGGTCCAGGGCAACGTCGATGACATTTCGGTCTGAGTCCTCCAGGCGACGCTCCAGCATTGCGGCATCCATGGGAAGATTCAGATAGATGTAGTTTTTCAGCATATTGAGCCGTACAATGGAGTCTTCGTCATCCAGGCAGGCATGGATTGCTTTCTGTAAATTCGGAGGCAAACGATAGGGGATGGTCTGGGTGTAGGGTTTGCCATTGCGTGTGATCGTCACGGAACGATTGAGGAATAGACGGGACCGGAGTGTAGGAATGGAGGCTGAAATTTTGCGTCGGATTTCCACGTCAGGGTCACCCAGCATGGCAAAGAGCTTTTCATTTCGATCGACACTGTAGAGGGACATGGCTTCGACCAGTGAGTGCACCGCAGCTCTGCGGACCTTGACACTTTGGTCTGAAAGGGCTGCCAGCAACAACTCACCGGCTTGGGATGTGCGGTATTTTCCGAGTAGCTTGGCCGCACTTTCCCGAAGGTTCTCATCTTTGCTTTTCAGGTCGACCCCGGCTTGCTTGATGGTTTCCTGGAGTTTCTGGTAGGCAGCCCGTGCTTCTTCCGGAGTTTGCGTTCTGGTCACCGAGGTTCCAGAAACAGAGGTTCGGGGGACCGTGACTCTGGGTTGGGTTGGCAAGGTGTTTTGCCCGATGAGCAAGGCGGGGAAAGTGAAATAGAGAAGAAGGTATTTTCTGTAGTTCGAGAAACTCATTGTTTGGTAAATAAAGAATGGAGTGGGAGGAACAAGTTAGGAATCTGGAATGTCGGGATGTTTCCCATCAAGCAGGGCTTGACGATACTCTTCTGCGGCTTCCCGATCGCGGCATGAATGGATTTGATGATTAATCCGGGGTTCGGCAAGAAAAGTGATTTTGCAATTGTGACAGGCGTACCAACGTTGGACAAGCCGGTAAAAGGTAATGTCGGCAGAATCAGAATCCCGGCTGACCATGTAGGTTTGTCCATCCGGAGCTTCAAAGGAAGTGTGGTATTGGCTAAAGATCTCTTTGTCTACGCCTTCGAGAAATTTATTCAGTTTTTCTTTGGGCACAGGTCCATCCTGCGGCTCCATCTTCTGGCGGCAACTCCGGCAATGAATGTCATGCTTTTTGAACTGTTGGCGATAAATGAACATTCCCAGAAAGACGGCTCCGACAATTCCATAGAGGACCGCAGGTAAAGCCTGGGCTTTGACTGTTAAATAATAGAGGGCGATGAGGAAGAAAACCGGGACTGCCAAACACCCGAGACAGGCTCCTCTCCGATAGCGACTCTGAAGAGCACGATCAATGCTGTATCCAGAAATTTCAGGAGGCGGTGTCTCGGACTTGATCTTCATGGAGAAATCCACTCACCATTCTCATCCTGGCGGGATGCAACTGGTGCTGAACCATCGGCTTTTCTGAGCATGCCTTCTTTGGCAAGGTCCTTCTCAAACAAGCCGGAAAACCGGTCGCCGTTTGGAAAAAGAATCACTCCCTCGCCAGAGAATACATTGTCCTGGAATTGCCCGATATAGGTCTCACCATTGGCGAGGCGGTAAATGCCTTCTCCATGTTTCTGCCCATTTTTGAAGGTGCCGATGTAACGTTCGCCGTCTGGCCAGGTGCTGATGCCTTCGCCTTGTTTTTGGTCTTTGGCAAAGTGCCCGATGTATTTTTCGCCATTTTTATAAAAATAGACACCTGCTCCTTCCCGTTGGTTCTTGGACCATTCACCTGCGTAATGATCGCCATTCCCGAAATGTTCTACACCGAGTCCTTCGCGGACACCGTCTTTCCGGTCGCCAAAGTAAGATGTCGTGGAGCCCGTTGCCCCGGTTGATTTGGATTGTTCATCCGAGGAACAGGCGACCAATGCCAGCAATGGCAGGAAGAGTAAGATTGAGGATTGTTTCATTTAGGAAGAATATGTTCTACGACTTTACCGACTTCGTACCGGATGCTGCGTGTAGCATTGCCTTTTTCATCCCAATCCGTCCAGGTTCCATCCGGTTTTCCTTCCACAAATTGACGTTCATAGCGCTTTTGCCCATTCGGATGCCAACTGATTTCTACGCCATGGGGAATGCCGTTCAGGTAATCCTGCTCCAATTTTCTGGTGCCATCCTGGAACCACTCGGTCTTTTGTCCATTGGGTTTACCGTTCTCGTAGGTCAACTCCAACTTCTTGTTTCCGGTTTCCTGCCACCAGCGGGTTGAGAGTCCATGCAACTTGCCATTATTATAAAACTCGTGAGAAAGGGCATTGGCATTGTCATCCAGTATTTTCACCTCACCTGTGTAGGGTGACATGGTGTGCAGCTTACCGTTTCGGAAGACAAACTCCTTGCTGAACTGAATTGCAGTACCGGAGTAGGTGGCTTCCACTTCCTTATTGTCAGGAGAAAGAAGACCTTCTGCCGCTTCCGCAGTCTCCGCATCCTGGACACGAGTTTCGTCTGTTGGATTCCCACAGCCAGCGAGGAAGCCAGACAGGCAGATTAAATTGATTGGGGAAATCGAAAATTTCATTGATAAACGGAGCATCAGAAAAAAGGTGCTGATTTCAAGAGAGGACTTTTCTTCTCTTCGCTATTAAAAAGGCGAAACCTCCACCAATTTTTCTTATGCACCACAAATACGGCTTCTGTTTTTTTGCTTCCCTACTCATCTCCCTCCCGCTTTGGGGTTCCTGGCCTCAATGGAGAGGCACTCAAAGGAATGGAGTTGCCCTGGATTGCCCACCACTGACCACGGAATTTTCGGAAGATGGCCCCAAATTGCTCTGGGAAAGTTTTGAAATCCCCAGTGACGATGATGGCGGTCACAGCAGTGTAATCATTCATGACGGGAAAGTGTACCTGAGCTTGGTTTGGCATCGGGATGTTCCGGCAGAGGAACGGACCATCAGTACAAGAGTATTGAGAACTCTGGGGCATCGTACGACGAAAATGTCTGCGGAAAAATTGGCTGCCATGGAAAAGACAAGGTTAGGCCTCTCCCCACGTCTGCGAGGCAGCAAGCTGGAAGAATTTATCAACAAGTGGCTGGAGGATAATCTAACAGAACAGGAGAAACTTCATTACGCCGGGTTCGTCCGCGGTCGCTTCAAACAAGGAAAGCTAGCCCTTCCGCTGGATCTGCTCGATACTGTAGCCGCGAAGAAAGATGAGGTGTTCCCGGATCATGAAAGTCTGGTAAAGTGGGTAAAGACTCAACAGTGGCCGGTGGAGTTGGCGCAGAAAGTCATTGATGCCGTGCCAGCGACCAAGCAGGTAGCCACTGATACCGTTCTTTGCCTTGATGCCAAAACCGGAAAAGAAATCTGGAGACATGAGAACATGACCAATCCTGTTGGCCGACACGCCGCCAGCACACCCTGCATTGCCGAAGGGCTTCTTCTGGCAATTGGAGCTCATCACGCCTATTGCCTGGATGCCAAGACGGGAATGGAGAAATGGGTAATTGAAATCAAAGGTAAGGGCCCGGCGACCTCTCCATTGTATGCGGATGGCAAATTCTTTATCATCGATTCTGGCCTCAAAGCCTTGGATCTCAAATCTGGAGAGACCCTTTGGACGCAGACAAAGGTCAACAATCGCAATGCCTCCCCTGTCGCATGGGGGTCTGGTAAAAGCCTGACCATCGCCTGTCAGGGTTCAGGAGAGTTTTTTGGTATCAATGGCAACGATGGAGAGATCCGCTGGGTAGTAAGTGGAGGAGGTGAAGCGACAGCTGCCATTGATGGAGACATCCTTGCCATTCAGAATAAACGAAGTGACTCTGGACTGGTCGTCCATCGCATCACCGAGGATGGTCTTGAGAAAATCTGGGAGCATCTTTACACCTCACGCCGCTACTCCTCCAGCCCCCTCGTTTACAAGAACAAAGTTTATCTTCTTGGTGCCAATCGCCACCTTTGTGCCGACCTCAAGACTGGCGACATCCTGTGGAATCAACCTGCAAAATCAGAGATCTCGTCCCCCATTCTGGCCGACGGCAAAGTGTTGGTCCTCCAAAACAACGGCACCCAACTGACCATTCTGGATGCCGATGCCGAAGAGTATACCGAACTTGCCAGTACCAAGATCCGGGCCATGCGTTGCCCGAGTCCCGCCATTTCCGATGGTTTGCTCTACGTCAGAAAAGCAGACCGAATTGCTTGTTTTGATCTCCGAAAAGAATGATTTCATCCCCAACTTGATCTTTCCAACCAAACGCTACATAAGCTTTCCCAATTTATGAAATCCTCAACCCAATTCACTTCCCTTTCAATTTTGATTTTCTTTGCATTCTGCCATCAGGCTTGTGCAAAGGGCAAAGCCTGGACTGATCCGGAAACGGCAGCCAAAGAGGACGCAGATTTCCTGATCCAGGGAGAATATGCTTCGAAAGATGGGAAATCCTCCCATGGCGTTCAGGTTGTGGCCCTCAGTGGTGGTAATTTCCAGGCCGCCGTATATGAAGGTGGGCTTCCAGGTGCTGGAGCCAAGTCGACGAAATTTGTGACCTACAAAGGGAAGCGAAATGGTGATCAAGTCGAACTCAAAGGGCCGGATGGACAGTCTCTCGTCATCAAGGGTTCGGAGGCGAAAGGCGAGGGTTTTTGCTATAAGAAAATCACCCGCAAGTCCCCTACTCTGGGCCAGGCAGCTCCCAAAGGCGCAGATTATCTTTACCATGCAAAGTCCGGGATCAATGGCTTTAATCCGGGCAAAACCCGAGGTGCCTATCTTGCCGAAGGACAAATCAGCAAAGACAGTTTTCAGGACTTTCATCTGCACCTGGAATTTCGCACGCCCTACAAACCCGGTACCCCTCCAGGCAGTCAGGATCGTGGCAACAGTGGTGTCTACATTTTCAACAATTATGAGACCCAAGTACTGGATTCATTTGGCATCAAGGCAGAGTTTAACTTCTGTGGAGCCCTGTACCGGACTCGTGAGCCCGACTTGAATATGTGTTTTCCTCCCCTCGCCTGGCAGACCTATGACATCCATTTCACCGCTCCAAGGTTTGAAGGAAAAGAGAAAGTGAAAAATGCCCGAATCACGACCATTCACAATGGTGTCAAAATCCACGATGACATCGAATTGCCGAAAGGTACAGGAGCGGGTGGTCGGCGTCCTGAAAAACCCAAATCACAGATCCATCTTCAAGGCCACGGCAATCCCGTCAGCTACAGGAACATCTGGATCCTAAGCAAATAACTGCCCCCCTTGCTTAGCCCAGGGAACCTGCGGACCAATCAGCCAACTTTGTAAATCGGCTGGTATCCAGCAAGGTTGTAGCCCCGAAGGGAGCTTCGACAAGATGCTTCAGGTTGAGGCATCCCTGTTGAATGTCCATGGTCGGGAAACCACCTTGTGGGTATGCATGATAGAGCCCTGGTTCGCTGATTTTTGGCCAAAGATCTTCCGGAAACATGGAGAGCCCCTGAAAGTAATGATGTCCGTTACGTTCCACATGCGTAACGCCGAGTGAAGCAACCATGGCCAAATCCTGATTCAGGGCAATGGGGCCGACATTGGCCAAATCTTCTCCACTGAGGAGGTAGGTGCCTGCAGGGTCCTCCTGTTTGTGTTTCTTTAACAAAGCGGCATTGGCCAGGCTCTTGACCAGTCCCTTGCAGTTTTTGTGACTGCAACCCTGGTATCCCAGTTCCAATGCCGTGGGCAAACTGCTGAGATCTCCATCCGATTCATCCAGAACAATGGGCGGACGTTCTTTCCATGTTGTGAGATCCTTTTCCAATGCCACACTTCGGTGAAGAGGTTGCTCAATGAAGAGCAATCCCTCATCAAAAAATTGCCTGACATCCTTATCCTGGCAGCAAGCTTCATAAAACTCCTGAAAACCTTCCAGTGATTGGAACTGCTCATTTCCATCCAGAGTAAACTGTGGTTGCATAACGGAAGTGGATTTCAACACCCCGACAATCTTCCGAACCCGCTCCAAGTCTGCCTCCAAATCCCCACGAACTTTGATTTTGAAGTAGGTTAACCCATACTGAAGAATGTTCTCTTCCAAGGTGTAGGGTAAGCCATCCTGCAACTCCTCCCCATCTGGAACATCCTCCGCGGTGAGCGGATCTCCCAATCCAACCGTATGCCTAACATGGACCGAACTCCTGGGAACTTCGCCAATGATGTCCTTCATCTGCATACCGGTCAGCTCCGACCGCACTTCTTCAAAATCAATACCGACCCGATTGTCCCGGAGCACACTGTGCAGATTGGTTTGCAAACCCCGACACAAGGCATCCATGACGGCTCTTTCCACCAAGGCCACTCCCAGATTTGCCAGCAAGGGAGCTACGCCGGGACTCCAGTTGTGCGAATTCTGGTGATCATAAAGCTTCTTCCAGAGTTCAAAAAAACTTCCTGAGGCTGAGTTCGTTGCGGTATCTGCGGCATACTGAATGACTTCAAAGAAGAGAGGGAGATCTTCCTCAAACCGAGTCGCCGGGTCCTTGGTAAACCACTTTGGCGGAAGCCCTTCGGAAGTAATGCCAACCACCGTGCCCACTCCCTCCAGATGTACAGTGGCCTTTAGAAATAAATGCGGGATCGCCGTTAAACTGGCTATTCCATACTGGAAGGGAAAACGAGTGTGCATGTTCAACACATGAAACTCAATATTCTGAACTTTAAGGGAGGGAATTTGTATGCTCATAGGGATGTGATTGCGGATGCTGCGAGCTTATGTCCACGACACCAGAAAAAAGTTATTCAGTCAAATTTTCAGAAAATTTATAATTTTTTTTGAACATCTTCACAAAGCACTGTGTCATTTACCAATCGAACGAAGGTAATTGAGACATGCCTTTGTTCACCCACCCCAATAAACAACCCCAACGACAATGAGACAATGTGTGAAACAGACCCGGTAGAAAGTACGGCTAGATATAAGAAAATCGAAAAACAACTAAATCACGACATAGAAGGAGCACTTGCAAAAGATGGATTACCCCCAAATATCCTTCAAAGCGGCCTTTGTCACCTCTTCTGGATCTACAAGAAGCAGGTTCTGAATGAAAAATACGGAATAGATTGGAGAAGCCCTTCGGAGATGACACCCCATGTAATCTTTGATTAGGAGATCCGCTTCAAATTTTCTATTTATAATGTTATTGGTTTAATTACACAAAAAAAGGGAGACCATTACCGGTCTCCCTTTTTTGTTGAAAATGCGGTTTGTGCAATGCGGGCTTACTGCACACAAAATAGCTTTTCGTTGGTCCGGATAAACAATTGTCCATCAGCAATGGCAATTGAGGAACGTACGTTATCATCATAGGTCGATCCCATTTTGACCTGGTGTACAATTTCCCCGCTTCCGGAATCAATAACCACCACTTCACCATTGTGATTCATGGTAAAAATCTTGTTATCCGCGGCGGTGGGAGAAGCACGCCATTTATATTTACCGGGCATTGGCGTCGTCCAAAGAATTTTACCTGATTCTGGCTCTACTTTGGAGATCGCCTTACGAAGGTCGCTGAGGATGTAGAAGTGCCCTTTATAATAGAGTGGTGTCGGTACATCAGAAGTCAAAACACTGTTTTTTCCGCTGTTCCAAACTTGGCCATTTTCTCCGGAATGCGTCCCTTTGAGGCCAATTTTGGCTGCATAAACCGGAGCTTTCTTAGGAGCACAGGCAAGGATGACGCCATCACCAATTACAGGAGACGGAACCAGACGCCACCATTGTTCACGGTGCCCTTGATTCCAGGTTCCCCAACGCCAGAGTTCTTTTCCGGTGGCCGGATCGTGCCCGGTCAGAACATCACCGCCCACAATGACCAGCTCTTTCCGTCCCGCTCCTTCAAATGGAATTGGAGTAGCAAAGGATTCAAGCGATTCTTTGTTGGCTTTGGATGGGCGGATGTGTTTCCAAACCGTTTTGCCGTCATCCGGATTGATGTTCAGGAGAAAAGATTCTGCATTGGGTTTCCCACGGCCATGTACCTGTTCATCCCGTTGAAGAATTTGAAGATAGAGCCCGTTTTCATATAGAGTGGGACTGGAGGAAAAGGTCCACTGAAAGGTGAAGTCTCCATAATCTTTCTGAATGTTACGTGACCACTTTTTCTTTCCATCCAGTGAATAAGCAACGAGATCACCATTTCCATAAAAGAAGATGACCCGTTTGCCGTCAGTAACCGGAGAGGGTGCGGAATAGGTCGAACGACTGTCGAGGCGCCAGGATTGACCATCGCCATTTGGCTGATAACCACTGCCTGCAGTGTCTTTCCAGAGAACTTTTCCAGTGTTGCGATCCAGGGAGATGGCCAGAAGTGCACCATCAGAGGCATTGACAGAACTCAGAAAAACCTGGTCTTCCCAAATGATGGGAGTCGCCGCAGAAGGTCCGGGAAGTTTGGAACTCCATTTGACGTTTGTGGATTGATCAAATTTTACAGGAACACTCTTGGATGAGGTCGAGCCGTCATAATTGGGGCCTCTCCAATTGGGCCAATTTTCGGCAGAAAGGAAGGTGCTTAAGCATAAGCCAGCAAGAAGTGGAATCCGATGTAGCATGGTGATTTGGGTGATATTGGTCAGGTGTATGTTTGAATTGGAAATGAAACCCTTGTGGATCTTCACTTTTTCTTCTTAGTTCAAAATTTAATGGGAATTCGAGAAAAAAACAGGACATGGAAGACAACACACATTCTTGACATTGGATAAGGGAGGGCGGATTGTTGCCACTATCAGTCGTTTCATCCGTTATCGGACAAAACTATTATCAGCTAATTCCTAATAGATCTACCACATGAAAGGTAAAAGCCTCCGGGTACGCATGATCCTGTACACTTTCCTGACTACAGGATTTGCCTTATTGCTCAGCGGTGTTGGTTTAATGCTTTATGACATCCGGTCTCTGGGTGCAGACCTCAAAGCCGACCTTCTCACCAAGACCGACATGATGAATGTCACCGCGAAGGATCTGCTAACTCTGGAAGACCCGACAACCGCAAGGAAAGCTGCAGATAGTTTTATTCAGGCTCTCAGCCAAAGTAAGCACATCCAAAATGCTGCAATTTTTCAGCAGGATGGTTCCGTGCTTTCCGCATACAGTCAACAAGGGGCAGACATACTCTACCCGGAAGACACGATTGATAAACGGGTCATCCATACATTGAATACCGGAGAGACCGAAGTCTATGAACCTGTTCTGATCAATGATGCATCGGTAGGTTTGATTTACCTCAGCAATTCTTCACAGTTTATCGCAGATCGAAGGCAGCGCTATATACTGATCCTGATTGCGATTCTGATCGTATCATTGGGTGTCACGATGGCCTCCTCTACCTGGCTGCAATCGGGCTTTGTCACTCCTGTCAAAGATCTCGTGAAAACTGCGAACCGGGTCTCCCTGGAAAAAGATTTCTCACTGCGGGCCACAAAATGGACCGAGGATGAACTGGGCCAATTGACAGACGCATTCAACCTCATGCTGGAAAAAGTGCAACGGCGGGACAACGACCTGCAAGCCAGTGAAAATCGACTTCGGCAAGTTATCGACTTGGTTCCCCACATGATATTTGCAAAAGATCGGGCAGGTCGATTCATCATGTGTAACAAGGCATTGGCAGATAATTTCGACTCAACTGTGGACCAGGTATTGAGCTCAACTCACGAGGAGATGCACAAAATGCACAAAGCCGAGGAAGCTCGCCAGATGCACGAAGATGATCTCAAGGTTATTGAATCAGGAGAAGCTCTTCACCTGGAAGAAACCCTGACCGATAAAAACGGCGATGTCATTTACCTCAAAACGACGAAAATCCCTTATGCGGAATCTGGTACACAGGATACCGCTATTCTTGGAATCGCCATTGATATTACCCATGAAAAGATGGTCGAAAATGAACTTCGAGAAGCTCATGAAGAACTCAAATTAGCCAACACCGATCTGGAAAAACGGGTAAATGAACGGACTGCCGAAGTTTTTCAGTACCAGCAAAGGCTGATACGGCAGGAAAAACTGGCCGCCGTCGGACAAGTATCCGGGAACATCGCTCACGAACTACGCAATCCCCTTGGTGCCATCAAGCAATCCATTTTCTTCCTCAACCGGTACACAAAGAAATATCATCTGATTGATGAACACCCCAAGTTTGGCGAACACCTGGAAATCATGGATGAAGAGTTGAAGACGGCCGACCACGTCATCTCCTCTCTCCTGGATATGTCCAGAGTCAAAAAGATGGAACGCAAGGAAGTCGAACTCGAAGCCATGATTGGAGATCTGCAAACCCGATGCCGGGTTCTTCCCCCAAAACAATTTGAAACCACTGTCACCCCGTCTCCTCTTAACATTTATGCAGATCCATTACAACTGAGACAAGTTCTAGTGAATCTTGTTCACAATGCAAAAGATGCCACCCCTCCGGATGGTAAGATTGAAGTTACTGCAAAGCTAAATAATGAAACGCGTTTCGTTACTATTACAGTATCTGATAACGGATCCGGTATTGAAAAAGAATCTCTGGAACGAATATTTGAACCTCTGTATACAACCAAATCCAAAGGCACCGGCCTTGGTTTGAGCATTTGCAAGCAGATCATTGAAGAGCACCATCAAGGAAGAATGGAAGTGGAAAGTGAAGTCGGGGTTGGAACTCGTTTTATTATCCACCTTCCCCTTGACAAGCATGAGGCTCAATCCTAGTATCCGGCTCTATATTAAATACCTAATATGTCCTCAGTTCTCGTAGTCGATGATCACGCAGGAATGCGAAATACACTCATTGACATCCTTGAGGAAGAAGGATTTGAGGTTGATTCAGCCTGTTGTGGAGATGAAGCAGTAGACCGATTTAAACAACATCCATTCAACGCTGTTATTATGGATGTAATGATGCCGGGTATTAATGGTGTACAGGCCTTCCAACAAATGAAGCACTTTAATAAGGA
>Ga0181587_10003797_pt1 | contig 12553 bp, 8 predicted proteins | sample 071ome_27_FD_132463 | JGI IMG/M metagenome (GOLD analysis project Ga0181587, IMG submission 132463) | Coastal salt marsh microbial communities from the Groves Creek Marsh, Skidaway Island, Georgia - 071409AT metaG (megahit assembly) | ecosystem: Environmental > Aquatic > Marine > Intertidal zone...
AGTCGTTCCACATCTTCCGTCACTTCTTTAACCCCGTGCTTCAGGTTGGAGGGGAATAACACGAGGTCACCAACTTTTGTCTCGATGAAGTAGCGATAGGCATTGTAGTAGTTTTGTTCAGCGGGAATCAGCTCATACCAGAGTAAGTCTTCGTTGCGGTAAAAATTGATTCCGTCCTGCGACGCCAGCGAGATATAGAGGACACCGCTGACCACACTATTAGGATGCGAGTGCGTGTGGTGCGCCTCGCCTTTGCGTGAGAGGGACAGCCAGGATTGGGTAATCTTGAGTTGGACATTGTTTGCAGTGTTGTAAACGATCTTAAAATAGTTGGAGAGATTCTCCTCCAATGCGGCTCTGATAGCTGACATGGCATCCGCAGCGAGAACATTTTTGTTCCTCGACGCGGAGTTTCCGAGGGTCGTGACAGCATCATGTAATTCTTCCCTAAAAAATTGTATTTCTGCCTCGGTAAAATCCCTGCCGATCCCGCACTTGTACACGGGTACAGCAAAAAGATTCATCATTTCACCTGTCATGTTTTTTCCTTCCCCCACTGGTTCCCCGCGATTAAGGAATACTTCAGATCTGGGTTTATGCGCTGTCAAGCGCGTAGAATTGAAAGAACGCAGAATCTTAACATGTGGTACTTGGATGGCATATTTTCCATTTCTTTCAATACCGCTTACCCCTGCGTCGCGAAATTTTCTGCCAGTGGCGATGGGGAGAACGGCCTTTCCAGCCGTGAAACGGATGCCTGGCTACAAGGCGCGGATTTCTAAATGCGTAAATTAACAGAGCTCCGGCTGCGAATCCGCCCACATGGGCCCAGAATGCAACGCCACCGCCCTGGCCGGTCACCGAAGTAAAGCTGCCAAGCAACTGGACCACGAACCAGTATCCCAGCATAAGGACCGCTGGGACGGCGACGGTCGTTGCAAAGAATCCCAGAAATATGAGCATGTGTACCTGAACTCGCGGATACAGCAGAATGTAGGCTCCCATCACGCCGCCGATGGCGCCGGAAGCACCAACCATGGGAATCTGCGGATTATTGGTAAAGTACAGCTGGAGCGCGGCGGCGGCCAGGCCACATAGCAGGTAAAAAATTAAAAATCGACTATGCCCCATGGCGTCTTCAACATTATTGCCGAATATCCATAAAAACCACATATTACCGATTAGATGCAGCCAGCTACCGTGCATGAACATGGAGCTGAACAGCGTAAACCATGCCGGTGAGGTGCCGGCCCTGCAAACAGCTCCGGGGCCCACCGTGAAATTTGAACCCGGTTCCATGGAGCCAAGCAGGTCTCCTGGTACCAGAGCAAAACGACAGACCGAATTGGCAAGAGCGGGTTCTGTTCCCAGGCCCTGCACCAGAAACCAGGCGATGCCATTCAGAGCAATAATCGCCAGAGTCGTGAAGGGTATAAGGACGCTGGGATTGTCGTCGCGAATGGGAATCATGGACGGAGTTTACCGGATCGCGGGCGAAACGCCAGGTCACTACCTGTGAGCCCGGAAGGACACTGCGGCGATTGCTACAATCGCCTGTTGATTTGCTAAAGTGTAGCTGTCCCTTTTCGGTTTCAGCCGATCGATAGCGCCGAAAAATTACTGATGAGAGAAACTCGATGATGAGAAGTGGCGGGATTGCAATATTGATGATTGCTCTGTCGGCAGGCTGCCAGGATCGAGGTCCTGTAGGTGCCGATCCAGGTGCCGGAGACGGTTCGGAGACGATCAGGGAAATCACGGTGCTTTACACCAACGACGAACACGGTTGGATGGAGGGCATGGAGCCGGGTATGGGAGCCGCGAATCTATATCGGTTATGGCAGGAACAGGAAGGTTTCAGCAAGGATGGGGCATTTCTGCTGCTGAGTGGCGGTGATAACTGGACTGGACCGGCGATTTCGACCTGGGTTCAGGGGGAGAGCATGGTAGAAGTGATGAATGCCATGTCTTACGATGCTTCGGCGGTTGGCAATCATGAATTTGATTTCGGGCTAGAAGGATTAAAACAACGAACTGCGGAAGCGGATTTCCCTTTTTTGAGCGCCAATACCCGGTGGAAGGATAGCGGTCAGGTGCCGATTGAGCTCGGTATTCTTCCCTACACGGTCAAAGAGCTTAACGGACTGCAGGTGGGGATCATTGGATTGACCACTACCAGCACGCCACGCACGGCCAACCCGCAATTCGTCAGTACGCTACGGTTTGATGACTACGAGCCTGCTCTGCGAGCTGCCGTAGCAGAGGTCCGGAGACTTGATCCGGACCTGTTATTCGTAGTCGCTCACGTGTGCCTGGGTGAACTCGAGGCTCTGGCGCTGTCGGTTTTGGATCTTGAGATCGATCTAATGGGGGGCGGTCACTGCAATGAACTGGCGGCCAGACGAGTTGGTGAGACCGTGCTGCTGGGAGGAGGTTATCATTTCACGTCCTATGCCCGGGCACGAATTCGATACGATGTGCGCGATGATCAGCTTGTGGATGTGGAAATCGGTGTCGCGCCTAACGAATCGGCGAACGATGACTCGGAGATCGCCGCACTTGTTAAGGGTTGGCAAGATCAGTTTAAAGATTCACTGACCGAGGTCATCGCCTGGAGTGATAGTGAGATCGATTTCCGAACCCCGCAATTTCGCCAGGCCGTCATAGATTCCTGGCTCATCAGCGACCCCACCGCTGATTTTGCTATTACCAATGCCGGTGGGCTGCGCACGCGTTTACCCGCTGGAGAAATTACCCTCAATGACCTTGTCAATGTCATGCCTTTCGAGAACAACATCTACGCGGTGTATCTTCCCGGACACGTAATAGTTGAAGCGATCGAGACTGGTGGTCGGCCGATTGTCGCCGGCCTGACCAGGCGAGGTGCCGACTGGATCGTTTCACGCACCGCGGCGGGCATTGAAGATGACCGGCTCTACCGTGTATTGGTCAACAGTTTCATGTATGCCGGCGGAGACAATTTCCAGGCAATCAGAGAAAACGATCCTGACGGTTATGACACCGGCATCCATTACCGCCAACCTTTTGTAGACGCGTTGCAGCGATTGCAATCAAACCCGTCCAACCCGGTCGATCTGGAGGACCTGATTCGAACCCGTTAGATTCAAGGTCAACATGCCGCAGATTGTTTTTCCCTGACGATCCAATTGCCTCGACGGGAAGCCTCTTGACGGCATTGCCAGCTGATTAGAGTGAGACGTCAGCAGTCGGTCTCAGAGCAGCAGACCGGCCACGGCGCCGGTCATGCAGGTCGCCAGAGTTCCGGAGATCATCGAGCGTGGCGCCAGATTGACGATTTCGGAGGTCCTCTCCGGACACATACCTGACAGTCCGGCGATCATGATGCCCAGACTGCCGAAGTTGGCAAATCCGCAGAGGGCGTAAGTCATAATCATTGTGGATCCGTCTGACAGGCTCGAAGCAGGCAGTTCGGCCAGTTCGATGAAAGCCAGAAGCTCATTGAGCACAGTCTTGGTACCCATCAGATTGCCGGCAACAAGGGCTTCCTGCCAGGGCACCCCCATCAGCCACACCAGGGGTGCGAACAGCACCGAAAAAAGCCTTTGCAAGGTCACCGGCGCCCCGAAGAGATCCGGCAGCAGCGATAACACGCTGTTTGCGAGCGCGACCAGTGCAACCAGGACCACCAGCATGGCAGCCACGTTGATCATCAGTCGCAGACCGTCGCCAGTGCCGCGAGTGATGGCATCCATGAGGTTATGGTATTGGCTGCTAATCGCTGCCGTGTTGGTGCTTTGCTGGCTGTTATTGCCAGGGACCATGATGATTGCCAGCATGATGGCTGCCGGCGCGCTTATAACGGAGGCGGTAATGATGTGGCCCAGGGCATTATCAATCACATCCTGCAATACCACCGAATACAGAACCATGACCGATCCGGCTACAGTGGCCATACCGCAGGACATGAGCACAAACAGCTCGCTGCGAGTCAATCCCTTCATGTAGGGGCGAATAAGAGTCGGTGCTTCCACCATGCCCAGAAAAATATTTGCTGCTGATCCAAGCCCGACAGCACCTCCAAGTCCGAGGCTGCGACTCAGCACCAGAGAAAAGCCCTGCACCACAAGAGGCAGAATACGGTAATGCCACAAAACTGCCGACAGCACGGTGAATACCATGATCAGCGGTAAAACCCTGAATGCCAGTATTACGGTCGATCCCGGATCTTCCACCACAAACGGGTAGGCAACATTGGCGGGGTCGCCACCCAGGTAACCGAAAACGAAAAGGGTGCCTGCTTCCGTTGCGCTGACGATGGCTGCCACAGCCCGATTAATGCCGTAAAGTACCTGCTGAATAAAATCAATTCGGAAGACCAGCAGGGCAAAAATGATCTGCAATCCCAGCCCGGCGGCCAATAACCTCCAGTTTGGCAACCTGCGTTGCTCGCTGAATAACACGGCGATGGAGATAAATACAGCGAGGCCTAGAATCGCTTGTAATTGAGGCATCATTGAAGTCGCTCTTACAGTTGGTGAAAGATGCGCCGAATTTATATTCGGTCCAGACGCGGCTCTCTCGGGATTTCGGCCCGGCCGCGCAGTCCGGCGTCAGCATCAATCTGCAGCTTGCATGGTCGGACTGAGGTCGAGAGCATCAAGCGGTAGCGGCCCGGCGTTTAACTTGAGGTGGGCGAACAGAGTACGGTTGCCGTAAGGGATGGCCTGTAGGAAGTCGTTGCTGCTCCTTTCTGCCGGCAAAAGCTTTAAGCCAACGGTACCCCGCACGTTGCCACCAATTACATGAAAACCAGGGAGTTCCTGGTCCACTTTGACCACGATGTCGCAATGGGTGCGAGCGCCGACTCCAAGGTGATTGCGACGCTCGTCCAGAGACCTGTAGGCTGGCCGGCTGCCACGGCACAGCATGTCACCAGGCATCACCGCCTGTTCGCCGATGTCGTAGGCCTGATAGACTGCGCTGACATCACCCTTGTCGCGGGCCCGAATAGCCTGATCAATATAAGTGTGATGGGCAACTGCTCTGGCAAACTGAGATTGATCACCCAGTCCGCTTTCACACATCACCCAGGAAATAAAAGCGGCTGACCAGGGATCGCGCCAGCGGGTCGAGACGCCGCGGGTTTTCCAGTTATCGTTCTGACGTTCGAGAATCCAGTCACTGCCGGGAGCAGCAGCCCAGTAGCCGGCAATGCTATCGGCGAATCGAACGGATTGCTCGGGGTCGAGAAGTGACCAACGGCTTCCCAGGCTCGACCGCGTGGCTGCGCTGACTTGTGCGTCGGTGTAATCGAGTACAGTAGAGCCGAAGAACGCCCATTCCTGCACGGCCGCATTGACAATACGTGAGCGCACATCAGCCACCGGCATGCTTCGGCATGAGCGATCTTGAATTTGCATGCTTCCGGGCATTCCGCTCACGCGAGCGGACGGTGCGCGAATGTCCAGAATCTCAGAGGGCAGGCGTTCGACGACGCCATGCTGTCCTCGGGCACCCATCGCCAGTCCCAGGCACAGGAGCGACAGAATCATGGTTGGGGTTCGGATGCTCATGGTCATTACTTTTCATCAGCAAATCTTGGCGCAACTATAATGGGGATGTACTGGCAAGTCCAACGGCGCGTCCTTGACTTGAGACAGTAACAGGAAGATACGGTCAATTTGCGCTAGAATAGCCAGATTGCAGTTCAGTTAATCAAAAATTTTCAGCAGGATGCTTGCAGTTTCATGGATTATAGAGCCAGGATTTACTCGTTTTACGCCAGTCTTCTGATCGGTCTTATCTTCACAACCACTTCCTACGGCCAGCCGAGTCGACTCGAGGACTCTTTAGATGACTCGACGATCGTCTATCCTGCCAGCTACTTCGTTGAATTCAATCCGGTATCGGCCAATGACATGTTGAATCGCATTCCCGGGATCGGCCTGGCGCTGCGTGGTGGTCGCGGTGGTAGCAGGGGACTTGGCTCCGGTGAAGGTGAGGTGCTTATTAACGGACAGCGGATCACTGGAAAAAGTAATGAGGGGCGCAACCAGCTTTCGCGAATCTCTGCCGATCAGGTCGACTATATCGAGATAATTCGCGGCACCTCGGAGACGCTTGACGTTCGTAGCGGAGGACAGGTGGTTAACGTGGTTCTGCTTGACATGCCTTCCCGCTCCAGCACGACGATGGAGGTCAGAACCGATCGGCTCCCCGATGGCACTCTGGATCCCGGGGGGCAACTTTCCTTCAGTAATCAGGCCGGTCAGCTAAATTACCTGTTACATATTGCAGCCGATCCGCGCTACCGGGCGTCGGAAAGTCGCGAGCAAAGCTATGACCCGAATTACAACCTGCGGGAGACGCGCACGGAGGTTCGAACTCGCGATGAAACACAGTTCCAGACCAGCGTGAATCTGGGTTACTCCATGGAAAACAGCGTGGCCCAGTTCAATGCTCAATATGAAACCCGCGGCGATACGCCTTCGCGAACCGAGCGCGTCATCAACGACCTGATCAATGAATCCAGTCGATTGCAATTTGATTACAACAATAGCGAGCGGGATGCCTGGGAAGTCGGTGGTGATTACGAGCATGACTTCGGTGCTCGGGGTAAATACCGGTTTCTTTTCATCATCAATGATCGCGAGTTTCAGTCTACCCGCAATCGCTACGATGTTGAGGACGAGATCTACAATAAAAACCTGTTCCTGTTCAACTATGGTCGCGATCGTGAACGCATTGGGAGGACCTCCTATACAATCAACCCGAATCCTGACCACGGCATCGAGATGGGCATCGAATATGCGCAGACGATTCGCGACAATGATCTGAAAATGGGACTCGATACTGACGGCATGCCGTCACCCGAGTATGGTGATCTGGTGCCGGTTACCGTGGACAACAGCGGTTCGTTAGTAGAAGAAATACGATATGAAACATTCGCGGTCCATAACTGGCAGATCAATCCGCGTATGGCGCTTGAAAGTTCGGTAATTGTTGAAAATTCTACGATCGCGCAATCGGGAGACGTCACCAATACCCGCGATTTTGAATTTGTCAGGCCCAAGCTGGACTACCGCTTCAATATTACCTCCAGCCTCCAATTGCGGGCCTTGGTGGAAAAAAACGTTGAACAGCTAAGTTTTTCTGATTTCAGCGCTTCTGTGGACGGTGGGGACGAAGACCAGAATACTCTGGCGGGCAATCCCGGGATTCGCCAGGAGCAATCCTGGCGCTATGAGCTAAATTTTGAATTACGCTTGCCTGACGATCTTGGGGTCGTGAATTCCCAATTCTGGTATCGTGACCTTGAGGATGTCATTGCCCGAATCGATGTCTCTCCCAGCCCGACCAATTTGCAATCGGCTCGAGGCAATATCGGAGATGGAAAACGCTACGGTCTAAATCTGGATATCAGTTCCAAATTGAACGGCCTTGGATTGGATAACGCGCTATTGACCACCGGAGTCCGGCTGCGGGATTCTGAGATAACTGACCCGTTTCTGGGTACCAGGCGTCGCCAGCCCGGAAATGGGCGCTGGTCCCTGAACATGGGATTTCGACACGACCTTACCCAGCAAGCTGTGACCTACGGAATCAATTATTCCAACAATTCGAACGGTGGCGAAGGTCGTGAAGAAATCGACATCATCGACATCGAGGAGCGCATCGAGTCGCCATACCTGTCAGCTTATGTGCAGAAACTTGCCTTTGGCAACATGATGTTCCGGCTCGAGTCCAACAACATTACCGAGAACGAGTTTTGTCGCAAGAGAACTCGATTTGTGGGCGCTACGGTGGATGGAATTGTCGAAGAGATCGAAAACTACTGCAACGGGAACGGGCTAGAACTGGCTTTTAAAATAAGAGCAACCTTTTAGAGTCTAGGCCCGGTCCTCTGCCGATAAGCGAAACTCGGCAAACCTGCGCTAGCGTACGATTTCGGTCATCTTCGATCCTTCGAAGGTCAGGTTATACATCAACCCCCGGTTGGAAAAGATGAAGCCGACGACAGGCTCCTTGATGGAATTTGAGCTGATCTCCTCTGCCGCCCCGAATTCGATAAGAGCAATACTGCCGTCCACTCCGGCTTCCCAGCCATCGCTGTCGCGAAATCTGTCGAGGGCTTCCGAGGTAAGGAATAAAACCACCTGAGATTTCAGCTGAGCGCCGAATTGAAAGCCGATAGAAGCCGATGCGGTGCTGTAATAAGCTGCCGGCTCGCCTTCGATCAACAGTGACCCTTCGCCGTATTCTCCGCCAACGCCAAGCCCGGCTTTCAGAACCCTGGGAAATACCAGCATTCCGGCGGCATCCTGAGCCAGAATTTTTCCGGCGGGTAATTTTTCGTAGAACTCCTGCAACGCGACCTCCACGTTGGCATCAATTTCTGCCCTGGAATCGGCCAAAGCGGGGAGCGATGCGGCCGCAAGTAGCAGGGCGAGGAGCAGCTTGAAACAATTGTGCAACATGCGGATTTCTCCCATCAGTCGAGACACTTGCTTAATGATCATTAATATCTGTCAGAGGGTCAACTCGAGTCGCCTTATATTACTCGAAAGTGAGTTGTTTTTAACATCCTGATTCTGCTCCAATTGGCTCTTGAGATATTGCAAATCGCGATGTGCAGGTGCAGCAATTTAGGTCACGCCTGCGTCTGCGGTTGGACTTCAATCACGACAGCTTTTAAGCTTGGACTGCGCCTGTCATGGAGAAGCTTATGAAAATTAATAGATTCGCAGCTATCGCTGGACTGTCAATGTTGCTTGTTGGCTTCGCTCACGGTCAGGAGGTCGGAGTGCCCGTGCCACCCCTGGGCGACGGTCCCTGGATTCTAGACACCGCCGAGCAGCACAAGATTCGCCTCAGCGTGGTGGTAAGAGGGCTGGAACATCCCTGGGCAATCGCTTTCCTCCCGGATGGTGACATGCTTATCACCGAGCGGCCGGGACGCCTGCGGATAATTCGTGGTGGTGTGCTCGATCCGAACCCAATCGCCGGTGTCCCCGCGGTCAGAACGGATGGTAACGGCGGACTGATGGATGTTGCACTGCATCCTGAATTCCAAAGTAATGGTCTGGTATATCTCACTTATACCAAGCCGGTAGAGAATGACTGGGGTGCGCCCTCGCTGGCGATGGGCCGACTCGAGGGCAATGCCCTCAACGGTGTGCGGGATCTGGTAGTGACCGAGGCTTACGAGGGTAATTCCGGTCTCAACGGACGCGTAGCCTTTGGCAGTGACGGCAAGATTTACATGTCCACAGGGGGACGGGTAGGCAATGCAGCTCAGGAAGGGATGAGTCTGCGCGGCAAGGTTCTGCGATTGGAAGACGACGGTACCGTGCCACCAGACAATCCATTCGTGGGCCGCCTCAATTACCTGCCGGAAATCTATACCCTTGGCCATCGCAATACCCTGGGTCTGATTCAGCATCCGATTACCGGTCAGATGTGGCAGCATGAGAATGGACCTAACGGAGGTGATGAACTCAATATTCTGGTGCCTGGCGGTAATTACGGATGGCCGACAATCAGTTTCGGGCGCAATTATTCCGGTGAGAGGATCAATGAGCATCCGACGCGGGACGGGATGGAAACACCGCTCATCGTTTGGCTGCCTTCGATAGCCATCGCGGGCATGGAAATTTATACCGGCGACCGGTTTCCTGCTTGGCAAGGAAACCTGTTCGTGGGCTCGTTGCGTCAGGGAGGGATTCCAGGAACCGGTCACTTGCAACGCGTAGTCTTCAACGAGAGGACAGAGGAACTGCGGCGTGAATCCATGCTGGCTGAGTTCCGGCAAAGAATCCGGGAAGTGCGACAGGGTCCTGATGGTCTGCTGTACCTGCTCACCGATGAAGAAGACGGTGCGCTATTGCGAATTGAGCCCGAAGATAATTGATAACAGCCGAGTTATTGGGAGCTAGGGAAGCTGCGTCAGGGAAGCTAGCCGCTCCTGAATTGAGTTGGCAAGCGCCAGTTTAGCCATTAAGCTTGCTCGGGCGTGACACATGCCTTTCCAATAATAAAAACAGGGAGTCACAATGCAGGAATCTCATGATGACGGCGCGGCCGAAAATGCCTATTCCTCGAAAAGGGTCAGAAACTACGCCCTCGGACTTCTTACCCTCGTCTACAGTTTTAATTTTATCGACCGGCAGCTGTTGTCGATATTGCAGGAATCCATAAAGGCCGAGCTTTCGCTTTCGGATGCACAGTTGGGCTTGTTGACGGGTTTCGCGTTCGCCATGTTTTACGTGACTGCAGGTATTCCAATAGCCCGTTTTGCTGACAGGTCCAACCGTCGCAATATTGTGGCCGGCGCGATTGGTCTATGGAGTTTCATGACGGCAATTAGCGGGCTGGTGCAGAATTACTTTCAGCTGTTGCTGGCACGAATCGGAGTTGGGGTGGGTGAAGCCGGAGGTAGTCCGCCCTCCCATTCGATTATTTCAGACATATTCCCTCCCGAATCACGGGCCAGCGCGCTCGCTTTCTATTCTACCGGCGTGAACCTAGGAATTCTTTTTGGATTTCTGTTCGGTGGCTGGCTAAACGAGTTTTTTGGCTGGCGGGTGGCATTTGTCGTGGTGGGTGCTCCTGGTATTTTGATAGCGCTGGTGGTGCGCTATACGCTGAAGGAGCCGGTGCGCGGACTGCTGGAGAACAGGAAGGTATCCGACACGCAGCCTTCCTTTGCGACCGTGGCAGGTCTGCTATGGAGTCGTCTCTCGTTTCGACACCTGGCGCTTGGAGCTGGGCTCAATGCCTACGCGGGCTACGCTACGATCAACTGGCTGGCACCCTACTTTATTCGTCAGTACGGGATGAATACCGGTGAACTGGGCACATGGCTAGCATTTTCTGCAGGCTTCCTCGGTGCCGTGGGTGTTTTTGCCGGTGGACTCCTGGCCGACAAGCTGGCGCCCAGGGACAAGCGCTGGTATGCGTGGTTGCCCTCGGTTGTTTGCTATGTGTGCACACCCTTCATGATTGCCGTTTTCCTGGTTGACAACCAGTACGCAGCGCTTTTCCTGTCGTTTATCCCCGGACTGCTGATTAATGTATATCTGGGCACATCGATCGCTATGGCTCATGGCCTGGTGGGGTTGCGTATGCGCGCCACTGCCTCGGCGATACTGTTTCTCATTCTGAACATTATCGGACTGGGGCTGGGCCCCTGGTCGGTTGGATTGCTCAGTGACTTTCTGGAACCGAGTTTCGGAATTGAGTCGCTGCGCTATGCGATGATGTTTTTAACTCCCATTGCCATGTTCTGGTCGGCTACCCACTTCTATCTGGCATCCAGATCGTTGCGAGAAGATCTGGCAGCGGCTCCGGACTAGAAAAACTTCCCGGGCGGTGACAAAAGTTCGCCGCTACTTGCCCGGGAATTGGAAGTATTGATCTTGGATTAGCTATGCGAGCTGATGATCTGTTTGCCGAAGGATTGCGCCATCACAGAAACGGAGAACTGCAGCGTGCCTCCGAGTGTTATTCGCGGGCGCTGGCCGTGCGACCGGATCATTTTCTTGCTCTTAACAATGCAGCTCTGATTGCCTGGGACTTTGGCAGAATTGAGATGGCGCTTACGCTACTCTGCGAAGCGAAGAAATACGCACCAACTGATCGAGAAATCCTCAAAAACCTTGCTGGCGTCCAGGTCAAACTGGAGGATTATGCTGGTGCCGAGGCCCATTTGAGACTGGCGCTGCAGTCGGCTGGAGAAGATAACCCACTTAAGCTTGAGCTGGCGACCGTGTTGTCGGAATGCGACAAGCTTGACGAAGCAAAGTCGATTCTGGATAAGCTGCAATACGAATCCGAAGTTCAGGTGCCGGCACTGTTCAAACTGGGTGTGCTGAACACCAGGCTAGGTAACAGCCGGGACGCGATTTCCTGCTACAGCAGGATTCTGGAAATCGAAGGGAAAAATGTTGGGGCGCTCAATCAGCTCGCTGATCAACATTTGTTGCTTGGGCGCCCGAATGACGCGCTTCCTTTTCTGGAACAATCAATCGGTATCGAGACGAGTAACTCCAGAGCATTGTCATTGCTTGCCGTGGCGTTTAACCTGTTAGGTGACCGGAGAGCGTTGTTGGAATTGTACAGCGCGGAACTTTACCTGGTAGAGACGTCAATTTCGGTACCCGATGGATTTCAGAATATTACCCAATTCAATGAAAAGTTGTTGGCCGGAGTGGAACAGCACGCGCAGATGCGTGAGGATTCTCCCAACCGGGCAACGGTGGGAGGATTGCAAAGCAGATCGATTAGCGCGATCCCGGACGCTGCTATGGAAAACCTCAACGCCCTGTTCATGGCGGCAACCAGAGACATGTCAATTAATTGCAAAAAATTTCCGCAGCATCCGTTCAGTCGTGGAGTACCTGAACGCTACAAGCTGGAATCCTGGATGGTGCGTCTTCAAGACGGGGGGTTTCAGCGTCCTCACAACCATCCCGCTGGCTGGTTGAGTGGCTGTTATTATCTGCAGGTACCAGAAGTGGTCGGTCAGAGCGCATCGCAGGCCGGGTATCTGGAATTTGGTCGGCCTGATGAA
>Ga0181587_10003802_pt1 | contig 12546 bp, 12 predicted proteins | sample 071ome_27_FD_132463 | JGI IMG/M metagenome (GOLD analysis project Ga0181587, IMG submission 132463) | Coastal salt marsh microbial communities from the Groves Creek Marsh, Skidaway Island, Georgia - 071409AT metaG (megahit assembly) | ecosystem: Environmental > Aquatic > Marine > Intertidal...
GCCATGTGATCATCATCCCCCACGGCCAAACCTTCTAACCCAATCACAAGATGCGCTTGTTCAAGGTCGCACGTCATGATGTTGCGGTGTGGCACATTGTTTTTAGGCCAAAGCGGTTTCTTGCGTGGCGCCCGATGCGCTTGCTGTTGCAGATCGACAACATGCGTTTCGGCCAAAGCCACCAGTTGGTCATGCTCCACCGCACCGGCGGCGGATAGGATAATGTTATCGGCGGCGTAATGCCGGCTCATAAAACCTTTTAGATCATGGCCTGCAAAACTGCTGACGCTGTCATGGGTGCCTAGAATTGGCCGCCCTAGCGGATGGCTTGGGTGGCTGGTGGATTGAAACAGATCAAAAACAATATCATCAGGCGTGTCAAAGGCTTGCCCAATCTCCTGAATAATCACGCCTTTTTCGCGGGCAATTTCTTCGGAAGGGAAAGTCGAATGGATCAAAATATCAGCCAGCAAATCGACCCCAAACCCAAGGTCTTCAGGCATCAATCGCAGATAATATGCAGTTTCTTCACGGCTGGTATGGGCGTTGATATAGCCGCCTTTATCTTCCACCTGCCGCGTGATATCAGCAGCATCACGACGAGAGGTGCCTTTGAACGCCATATGTTCCAACATATGCGCGATGCCATGCTCCATCGGCAATTCATCCCGCGCACCAGCATTGACCCAGAACCCCACGGACACGCTTTGAGCCGCCGCCATCCGCGCAGAAACCACCCGCAATCCAGACGATAGGGTTGTCAGTTGCACATCATGCGTCATGCTATTGCCGTTTCATCTGATCAACAAAATCCGCAATATCTTGCGGCTGTGATGAAATGTGATGCATTTGAGTTTCATGATCCATCAAATCGCTAAGATGCGGCGGAAGTGCAGGGCGTTCTCCCGTGGCTTTTTCCACCGCGTCTGGAAATTTCGCCGGATGCGCGCAAGCCAGTGCCACAATCGGCGTTTCCGCATCCACACGGCCTTGTTCGCGGGCTTGATGAGCGGCGTAAACGCCCACCGCCGAATGCGGATCAAGCACCATGCCTGTGGCCGCTTTCACCCGAGCAATTTCAGCCAACGTGCCGTCATCGTCAAGCCGCCATGCCTGAAAGAGTTGCTTTGCTGTGTCGAGAATATCTTGCTCAACATCAAATCGACCGGTTTCAGCAAATTCCGCCATCAACCGCTGAACCGTCTTATGGTCGCGTCCAAGCATTTCAAACAGCAGGCGTTCAAAATTGCTCGACACTTGAATATCCATGGATGGGCTTAAGGACGGTTCGACCGATTGCCGTTGCATCGCACCGGATTCAAAAAACCGCGTCAGAATATCATTGCGGTTGGATGCGCAGATCAAGGTTGAAATAGGCAAGCCCATTTGCTTGGCGACATAGCCCGCAAAAATATTGCCAAAATTGCCCGTCGGCACAGCAAAAGCAACCGGTTTTTCCGGCGCGCCAAGCGCCAGTGCTGACGTGACATAATAAACAATTTGAGGCATCAACCGCGCCCAATTGATGGAATTGATCGCCGACAACCCCACGCGGTCACGGAATTCAAGATCACGGAACAGGGCTTTTACGGCATCCTGACAAGCGTCAAAATCACCATCCACCGCCACGGCAAAAGCACCATCCGCAACCACGGATGTCATCTGCCGTTCTTGGATAGGCGAGACCCGGCCATCGGGGAATAGAATGAAAATATCGACAAAATCGCGCCCTTGAAAGGCTTCGAGAGCTGCCGAGCCAGTATCGCCACTGGTGGCGCCAAGGATCACCGCACGCTTGCCCCGCGCCTTAAGCGCCCGATCAAAAGCCCGTGATAAGAATTGCATGGCGTAATCTTTGAAGGCGATGGTGGGGCCATGGAACAATTCGCAAACATGAATGCCATCACCAATATCTTTCAGCGGCGCCACATCTGGATGCGAAAAGCCTTGATAGGTTTCCTCCACCATGGCCGACATTTCCGCCTCATCAATTTCACCCTCGGTGAAACGCGCCATCATCGCCGTGGCGATCTCTTGATAGGATTTGCCCTTTAATGCTCGCCAGTCATCGGCTGACAATTGCGGATAAGATTGCGGCACAAAAAGGCCGCCATCACGCGCCAGTCCAGACAATAACGTGTCTTCAAAACCTAGGGGACCATCACCGCCACGGGTTGAAATATACTGCATCAGGGTTAATCCTTTTTGCCGCCAAAACGAAGCCGACCAGCCTGCATATGCCACGAAAGATAGACGCCGACAAGCCCCAGCGCAATGCCATACCATGTTAAGGCATATTGCCAATGATCATTGGGAATATTGATTTCCACCGCCGCGCCAATCGGCATCACATAGCCGCCAGGCTGGCGCAAGACATCTGCCGAATAATTCATGATCACCTGATCGCCTAAACGATGATGGGTTTTGATATCTTCAATATTCAAGGTAAACCAATCGTCTTGGGCAAGGTTGTTATCCGGCACGAAATAACCTTTTTGGCGTTGCAAGCGCAGGATTGCTTCAACCGCAACATCCCCTTCCTTGAGGGTGGACGGGCGGCTGTCTGGACGGCGGTAATCTTCGGCCACCCAACCTCGGTTGAGCAAAAGAATACGCCCGTCTTCGAGTTTCATCGGGGTGACGACGTGATAGCCTGCCGTGCCTTCAAATGTCCGGCCAATCAATTGCACTTCCGCGTTATGCATCCACTGACCTTTGACCATCAGCCGCTGATATTGATTGGCCGCGGCCAAATCATCCACCGGCGGCGCAATGGATGTGGCGGTTGCACGGCTCGTGAAATTGTCGATCAGTTCATTTTTCCAATGCATACGCTGAATTTGCCATGTGCCAAGGTAAAGCAAAATCAGCAACGCCGGCAAAGCGGCAATCGTCATCCATAAGGAAGGGCGGAAGGTCATAACAGATCCTTTTTCATCATATCGAATCTAACCAAGAGAAACTCTTGTCTTTGATTTAGGTTTCTGGGGTTTGAAATTCAAATTGCTTGGCCACAATCACGGCTTTTATCACTCTTAGCGACACTAAGGTTGCCCCCAACATCACCAATCCCCAGACCACCGCGTGCACCCATAATGGCGGCGCGACCAAGACTTCCAAGACAAAGGCCAGCGGCACAATCAACGCACCATAAACAAAGATCAATAACGTAGCAGGCCCATCGCCTGCGTTGTATCGCGTTATGTCTAACCCGCAATGGTCACATTGATCAACCAGCGCAATTTTGCCCTGAAACAACTTACCCTGACCGCAGTCAGGGCAAGTGCCATTCAAAGCGCGGCGCATAGGGCTAGCCGCGCGGATTGAAGATGGGGCGTCAGGCAATCCTACCGACCCCAGATGTAAACGGCGACGAAGAGGAACAACCACACCACGTCAACGAAATGCCAATACCATGCGGCGGCTTCAAAACCAAAATGCTGCTTTGCGCTGAAATGACCCAAAGCACCACGCCACATACAAACCGCAAGGAACAACGTACCGATGATCACGTGAAAGCCGTGAAAACCTGTTGCCATAAAGAACACCGATGGATAAATGCCATCGCTGAACGAGAACGGCGCGTGGCTATATTCAACGGCCTGCAATACCGTAAACAAAGCCCCCAGAACAATTGTCAGGCCAAGTCCTGTCATAAAATCCCGGCGGTTGTCTTCGACAAGCGCATGGTGCGCCCAAGTGACCGTGCAACCTGAAAGCAACAATACCAATGTGTTGATCAGCGGCAGATCGAATGGATCAAACGTGATGATGCCTTCTGGCGGCCAAATCCCTCCAGCAGGGAACAGCGCGCGATCAAAGAAGGCCCAGAAGAACGCAACAAAGAACATCACTTCTGAAGAAATGAATAGCATCATGCCATACCGCATCCCGATCTGCACAATCGGGGTGTGATGCCCTTGATATTCGGCTTCACGAACAATATCGCGCCACCAGAAGAACATCGTGGCCAGCACCAGCATCAGGCCAACGCCCATAGTGCCAACCCCATATGGATTGTCATGCATAAAAAGAACACCGCCAACGGTCAATATAAAGGCTGCCATTGAACCCAAGGCAGGCCACGGGCTTGGTTCTACCAGATGAAACTGATGTTTTGGTTCCCCACTCATTTTTATCTCCCCCATGCTTAAGGATAAATTGTCTTCCATTCATTGCCGTGGGCGGCAACATCATCCCCCGTCTTTATTAACGGCGAAAAAGGTATAAGACAACGTGATTTCTGGCGTCGTCTTGGTGTTGATATCTTGGTCGATTTCAGGGTCCAGATAGAAGATGACCGGCATCTCTACGCTTTCGCCCGGTTGTAAGGTTTGTTCGGTGAAGCAGAAACATTCGATCTTCATAAAGTAAGGACCGATTTTATTTGGCGTCACGTTATAACTCGAGGTGCCGGTGATCGGCTGGTCGCTGATATTGGTGGCGACATAATTGATGGTGATTTCGTTGCCGGGCAACACATCCGATGCGTTTTTCGGCGGCGCCACGTGCCATTTCAATTCTGGGCTGACATGGCTGTTGAACGACACTTGCCGCATTATCGCGCCAGCCGACGCCCCGGGCGCTGCTGCGCTCACTTGCGTTGTGCCGCCAAAGCCTGTGACCTGACAAAACAATTGGTAAAGCGGTACAGAAGCGTAAGCAAGCCCCACCATCGCCGCCACCACCGTGAACGCGATCAACCCGACGCGCCGGTTTTTATGATCCAGTTGCAGGGCTTGAGACGTCATCATGCACCTGCCAATTGAACAAAGGTGATGGCGTAAAAGATGAGGCAAAGAATCACAATGCCGGCCAAGACCGCGTAGTTGCGGCGGCGGCGCATGGCAACGAATTCTTCTGGTGTCGGTGCAGACGATTGCTTGTTAGCCATAAAAGCCTCCAAGAACGGCATCTAGCCCCAGAGCCAAAAAGATCAGAAAGAGATACAGAATTGAATATTTGAACAGCGCCATGGCGTTGGCATCACTCGGCTCGCGCTTCAAGCGCAAGGCATAAGCGACAAAACCAAAACCAAGCATCGCCGCCGCCACGCCATAAACCACGCTCGCCATGCCAATCACCGCTGGCAGAACCGCGAATGGTGCTAGAACCACGGCATAAGCAACAATTTGATTAATGGTTGATTGCGCCCCCGCCACCACTGGCATCATAGGAATACCGGCACGGGTGTAATCGTCGTTTTTGACCAAGGCCAGCGCCCAGAAATGAGGCGGCGTCCAAATAAAGATAATGCCAAAGAGGATCAGCGGCTCAAGCGTAAGTGACCCGCCAGCCGCCAGCCATCCAATCGCCGGTGGGAATGCACCCGCCGCGCCGCCAATCACAATATTTTGTGGCGTCAACCGCTTCAGCCAAACCGAATAGACCACGGCGTAAAAGAAAATGGTAAAGGCCAGCATCGCCGCCGCGAGCATATTGGCGGCAAACCAAAGCACCAGCACCGACAACATGCTGATGATCACCCCAAAAGCCAGCGCTTCATCAGGGTTAATTTTACCCGCAGGGATAGGACGTGCCTGTGTCCGTTTCATGATGGCATCAATATCGCGATCATACCATTGATTGATCGCACCAGACGCGCCCGCACCTGCGGCAATCGCCAAAATCGCAATCACCATCAGCAAAGGATGCGGCGCGGTTGGCGCCAGCATCATTCCAATGACAGTGGTGAAGACCACGAGGCTCATCACGCGCGGCTTCATCAGGGCGATAAAATCCGCCGGATCCGCCATTTGCGGAGATGTCACCATTGTTTGAGCCATCGTTGTCTTCACCTTAAAGTGGTTTAGTTCTTGAACTTAGGCAGTTCATCGAACGTATGGTATGGCGGCGGTGAAGCCACGGACCATTCCAATGTTGTTGCGCCTTCACCCCAAGGGTTAGCCGCCGCACGGCGACGCACAACAAACGCTTCGATGATAATGATCAAGAACAAGATCGCCCCAAAAGCACCGATATAGGAGCCAATAGACGCCACCATATTCCAGCCTGCAAAAGCATCAGGATAGTCGATGTAACGGCGCGGCATCCCAGCAAGACCAAGGAAATGCATGGGGAAGAAGGTCAAATTCACCCCAACAAATGTGATCCAGAAATGCGCGTAAGCCAAGCTGCGGTTGTATTCAAAACCAGTCATCTTAGAGAACCAGTAATAGAAGCCCGCAAACAGACCAAACACCGCACCAAGCGACAACACATAATGGAAATGCGCGATCACGTAATAAGTGTTGTGCAGAACCTGATCAAGACCAGCATTTGACAGAACCACCCCAGTCACACCGCCAACGGTGAACAAGAAGATGAAGCCAATCGCCCAAAGCATTGGCACTTCAAACCGGAGCGAGCCGCCCCACATGGTGGCAATCCAAGAGAAGATTTTAACGCCTGTTGGCACCGCGATAACCATGGTCGCGGCGGTGAAATACGCGCGAGTATCAACATCCATCCCAACCGTATACATATGGTGCGCCCAGACGATAAAGCCAACGAAGCCAATCGCAACCATGGCATAGGCCATGCCGAGATAACCAAAGATCGGCTTGCGGGAGAAGGTCGAAATGATATGGCTGACAATCCCGAAAGCCGGCAAAATCATGATATACACTTCAGGGTGACCGAAGAACCAGAACAAATGCAGGAACAAGATCGGGTCACCACCTTCGGCGGCAACGAAAAACGCGGTGTCAAAATTACGATCGGTGAGCAACATGGTGATCGCACCAGCCAAAACTGGCACAGCCAATAACAGCAAGAACGCCGTCACCAGCATCGCCCATGCAAACAAAGGCATCTTATGCAATGTCATGCCAGGCGTCCGCATATTGAGGATGGTGGTGATGAAATTCGCCGCCCCGAGGATAGAAGAAACGCCCGCAAGGTGAAGCGAGAAGATCGCCATATCCATGGACATGCCCGGGGTGCCTTCTTTACCGGAAAGAGGCGGATAAATCGTCCAACCTACACCAGCACCACCGTCTGAAACAGCCGATAGGAGCAGCAACAGAAAAGATGGAGGCAAGAGCCAGAAAGAAATGTTGTTCATCCGCGGGAAAGCCATATCCGGCGCACCGATCATAATGGGCACAAACCAGTTGCCGAAACCGCCGATTAGCCCCGGCATCACCACAAAGAAGACCATGATCAAGCCATGGGCTGTGGTGAAGACGTTCCAGACATGACCATCAGCCATATACTGGACGCCAGGCTCCATCAATTCCATCCGCATGAAAACGGAAAGACCACCGCCGATAAAGGCAGCAAGAATAGCAAAGACAAGATACATGGTGCCAATGTCTTTGTGGTTGGTGGAATAAAGCCACCGCTTCACAAAGCCTGACGGCGCGCCATGATCATGATGTTCTGTTGTCGTAGCACTCATAAAATTGCTCCTCAGGTCTTAGAACTATTGGGCTTGCGCCAGTTGAAGGGTCAGAGGACGCTCAACCGTTGCAAATTCTTCACGGGCTTTTTCCACCCATGCTTTGTAATCATCTGCCGAAACCGCCTTGATGACGATGGGCATGTAGGAATGGTTCACACCACAGATCTGGTTGCATTGACCATAATAGGTGGCTTCACCCATCGGAACGTCGATCCAGGCTTCATTGGTGCGGCCAGCAACCGTGTAAATTTGAACCGCCAGCGATGGCACAAAAAAAGAATGCATCACATCATTGGCGTTAACCAAAAGTTTGATCCGTGTGCCTTCTGGAACAACCAGCGGGTTGTCAACATCCAGCAAACGCTTTTGGCCTTCTTTGATTTCATCTTCAGGGATCATGTAACTGTCAAAAGCCAATTCTTCTTTAGGGTATTCGTAATTCCAATACCACTGAGCACCGGTGATTTTGACCACCATCTCGGTTTCATCCGTGCGATCCATGTAATAAAGCAACTTAAAGGAAGGCACCGCGATCACCACCAGAATGACCACGGGAATGACCGTCCATAAAATCTCAATAACGGTGTTATGCGTGGTTTTCGATGGGTTGGGGTTTTTGCTCTCGCGGAAGCGCAAGCAGGTGTAAACCAACAGCGCCAACACAAACAACGAAATCAACGTGATGATGACCAGCAACAAATCATGCAAATCACCAGCCTTTTCAGCGATTGTGCCTGCGCCGGGCTGCAGATTCATCTGCCATGGCTGAGGTTCAGCCGCATGAGCCAGTCCAATCGTGGCCATCAAGGATAACATCGCAAGGCCGAAACCTTTGATCATCATGGCCTTTTGCAGATGGCGCTTAAGCATCGCCAGTGCCAGTGCCGAAATACGGGACGGATACATTCTCGAACTCCCCCTTTAGAGTCTTCATGCCCATGCTCACGCTGAGATGGACGAATTAAGCCTTTTCTTGTTTTATGCTTATACCACAAAGATGACAAACCATAAGGCTGGTGGCACAAGAAATCTTGCGGCAGGAGGTCGCAGGACCCGTGAAATCCTTCTAAATTTGCGCTGAAATCAACCAGATCAAGACCTCCACTATGTTGTTTGTGTTGATAAAAATAAAGCGTGACGCTTGAAGTCGCCCTTGGCCTATGCCATGTCTAATAAAGAATATTGATGAATTCGCATTGATTCGTTCGGCATTCACGTGTCCTTCGGGCAATGATTAACACCGTTTTCGACAAAAGAGAGATGGCATGAACCCGCTAGATACAACCACCGATTTGTTTTTCACCCGCACAGATTTGGATGAAGATGCGGTCAAAACTGTGATTGGCGATGCCCTCAACGGCAGCGATGATGGTGAACTTTATCTTGAAGAACGCCATTCGGAAATGCTGGTTTTTGACGATGGTCGGATGAAATCATCAAGTTACGATAGCAGCAGCGGTTTTGGCCTTCGCGCCATTGCCGGCGAAGCCCATGGTTATGCCCATTCAGGAGAATTGACGCTGGATGCGTTAAAACGCGCCGCCGCCACTGTGTCTTCTGTCACCGATGGTTATCACGGCACCATGGCCTTGCCCCCACAAGCGGGCAAAAACCGTTCGCTTTACACCGCCGATAACCCGCTCGATGCCACGGCTTTTGGCGATAAAGTCAAATTGTTGCAAGACATTGATGCTTATGCTCGCGCCGCTGACCCAATGGTGCGGCAAGTGAGCGTGTCTGTCGGCTCGTCGTGGCAAGCCATTCGTGTGATGCGCGCCGATGGATATGAAACCGCTGATATTCGCCCGCTGGTTCGGCTGAACGTGTCTGTCGTGCTGGAAAAAGATGGCCGCATGGAAACAGGCTCAAGTGGCGCTGGTGGTCGGGTGATGCTCGATCAATGGCTTGACCCCGCCGTTTGGCGCGCTGAGGTCGATGAAGCCTTGCGCGTGGCGCGTGTTAATCTCAATTCTGTTCCGGCACCGGCGGGAGAGATGGAAATTGTCCTTGGCGCAGGCTGGCCCGGGGTGATGCTACACGAAGCCGTCGGCCACGGTTTGGAAGGTGATTTCAACCGCAAAGGCACCTCTCTGTTTTCAGGACGTGTGGGCGAACAAGTCGCCGCGAAAGGCGTTACGGTGGTTGATGACGGCACCATGGAAAATCGCCGCGGTTCGATCACCATTGATGATGAAGGCACGCCTTCAGGTCGAAACGTGCTGATCGAAGATGGCATTTTGAAAGGTTATATGCAGGATCGCCAAAACGCACGCTTGATGGGGGTTGCCCCCACCGGCAATGGCCGCCGCGAATCCTATGCCCATACCCCCATGCCACGGATGACCAATACGTTCATGCTCAATGGTCAGCACAGCCGAGAGGAAATCCTATCAAGCGTTAAAAAAGGGCTTTATGCGGTCAATTTTGGTGGCGGTCAGGTGGACATCACCAGCGGAAAATTTGTTTTTTCGGCCTCTGAAGCGTATTTGATCGAGAACGGCAAGATTGGCGCGCCGGTCAAAGGCGCGACGCTGATCGGCAATGGCCCTGACGCCATGGGTAAAATATCTATGATAGGCGATGATCTGGCGCTTGATAACGGGATTGGCACTTGCGGCAAAGCCGGTCAAGGCGTGCCTGTTGGGGTTGGCCAACCAACCCTGAAAATGAGCGGCATCACGGTTGGCGGAACAGAAACCGCGGCTTAACCTCGATTACCGCTTAACCTTGATTGCAAGGCAGGTTCAATGTTGGCGGCGCCATTCGCGTGGCCGTAAGAACGACCCGCGCCACATGCCTGCCTTTGCTTTTTTTGCCGCCTGCTCATCGGATTCATAGCCGGGGCTGTATTCCGCCACCGCCAAGCCAGCACGCACCAAGGCTTGTTGAATATCAAGCCCCGAAGCATCCTGACCCGCAAAGCACTGCCCCAATAATCGCCGATAACGATCACGACCGGTGATGCGGCACCAAACTTGTTCTGAAGCGGCCAACATCCCCACCACCATATCCGTGGCGATCAACCCGCAAGGCCACGCCGCACCGTCTTTGGTGTCGCACAATTGACGTTTTTCAGGCGCGTCAATCCCCAGCAATCGGATTTTATGGGCGGCGGTATGGATGGTATCGCCGTCAATGACTCGAAATTCCTTTGCGGAAACAACATCAGGCCAAGACTTATCTTCAGCAATACCCGAAGCGGCGGTGATAACAACCGCACCACCCCCAAGCATCACAACCCTTAAAAACCAACGGCAAAACGAAAGAACACCGGAAAACACGCCAACCCTCATCATTAGAAAAAACTAATTGATAAACTAGCGGATCAGCCCAGCGCCGACCAGCCCTTCAAGGAATTAGCCTGACCATAGCGTTGCATCGAAACAATCAGCAGAAAGATTAATTGGCCTTACCGTCTCGGGTCATCCATAGACTAAAGACACAGCCGACCAGCACCATCGAGATGATGCCGCCCATCCCAAAAGTGAAACTGCCGCCGCCATATTGATAGAGCGGCCCTGCCAGCATCAAACCAGACACTTGCCCAAGCGAACCAAACCCTTGCACCATCCCAAGACTGCCGCCAATCTGACCTTGACGCGCACGCTTGCTCGCGGCGGATGTTAAGGTCGGGTTCGAGAAAGCAAAGCCTAAGCACACCAAACTTGAACTGATCATAATGCTGATCACGGTGGGGCCAAAAAAGGTAAAACTTGTGATCACCATCAGCATGGTGACAAACTGCCCAAGCACCAAAAAGGCACTGCCCATCAAAGCCGTGCCAAGATCGGTCAAACGCTTGACCGAGGGGCCAATCAAACCGCCCTGAACAATGACAATCAGAATCCCAATCCAAGTGAAAATCCAGCCTGTGTCGCGGCTGGTGAAATTCAGCACATCTTTGACCACCAAAACATAGGATGCCTCGACTTGCGCGAAACCAAGATTAAGGAAAAATCCGGCAGCGGCAAAACCGACAAGCCCTGACGACCGAAACCCTGCCCAACGTTCCGCGAAAGGTTGCTGTGACGCGCTGTTGATCACCGCGGTTTCTTTGACTTTGATCAGCGCCAGCACAAACCCCAGCATGCCCAAAGCCGCCGCCAGCAAAAAGGGCGCTGTATGCACCGCACCGCCATACCCTGACAACAACCCGCCTAAAGCTGGACCCGCGACAAAGCCAAGCCCGATAAACGCGCCTAATTTCCCCATCCATTTGGCTCGATCTTCCGGCGACGTGCTGTCGGTGATGATGGCTTGAATGACGCCGATATTCCCTGCCGCCAATCCAGCGACAACCCGGGCAACAAACATCACCGTCAAATCTGTGGTTAGGGCAAAACCAATATGACCGCAGGCGGAAATGAAGGTGGAGACGACCAGCACGTTTTTCCGCCCCAAGCGATCGGATAACGCGCCCAACATCGGCGCGCCGAAAAACATGGCAAAAGCGAAACTTGCCATCAGCAGTGCCATGATGGTTTCGCTTCCACCCGCTTCATCAATCACCGCATAAGGCAAGACCGGGATCAACGCCCCAATGCCAATGAAATTGACAAAAACAATCAGCAGCAAACCGCCCATAACAAAACCTTTATGTGATCATTCCCTTAGAACGGGAAGTCTTGGTAAACCCGGCGAACGTCACCCGCCCAATCTTGATGATAATGATTGAGTAATTTTTCTGCTGACGTAATGCCGCTTTCAGCAATATGGCGGATGGGATCAAGGAAGCCGGTTTCATCATTGCCGGAACTGTCGAGACGTTGGCGACGGCGCAGACCTTTGGTGGCGATATTAATCATCGCTTTCGCCAAATCATGCATGGATCGGCCGCCAATTTCACCCCTCAGGCCATGTTCAGCCGCTTGCATCCGCGCCGCCGCCACATCAGCGGCGGTCAAGCCTTGTGCCAATTCAGCGGCTTCATCCAAGGCGTCTTGGTCATAGAGCAAGCCTGTCCAAAGCGCTGGCAAGGCGCAAATCATATTCCACGGCCCACCATCAGCGCCGCGCATTTCAAGATATTGCTTTAACCGCACTTCAGGAAACGCCGTGGTGACGTGATCCGCCCAATCCGCCATCGTCGGTAATTTGCCTTCATATCCCGGCAATTGCCCAGCCATGAAATCGCGGAAGGA
>Ga0181587_10003804_pt1 | contig 12540 bp, 9 predicted proteins | sample 071ome_27_FD_132463 | JGI IMG/M metagenome (GOLD analysis project Ga0181587, IMG submission 132463) | Coastal salt marsh microbial communities from the Groves Creek Marsh, Skidaway Island, Georgia - 071409AT metaG (megahit assembly) | ecosystem: Environmental > Aquatic > Marine > Intertidal zone...
ACAGCTGGAGGTATCTCTCCATACAGTTTTACCTTGGTACCTTTTTTAATCTGGAGTTTTTTAGCCTCACCTCCTAGAACCTCGATAACATACTGGCTCATTCCAGGAACACTACGTTGCTCTTCGGAAAAAGGGGTAGCATTCTCAACAACACCGAGGACCTCCCAATCTGCTGATACGAATATCATGTCGAGAGGAATATATGTATTCTTCATCCAGAAAGAATTTTGCCGAGCAGAAGGAAAGAGAAAAATCATTCCCCTTTTCTCTTCTAGACTCTTACGAAACATTAATCCTTTTTCTCTTTGTGATGGCGTATTTGCAATTTCGAGATAATATCTCTCTGATTCACTCGTTCCGGAGCTGAAGGTAACGGGCAGTAGGCTGGATTTCTCACGATAGCCAGCATACCAATACACACCACACGCTAGCAGCAGCAAACTGAGAGCTACGACAACGACTTGTGAGTATTGCTGCTTACGCCATTTTTCATTTGAAGGCATATTGAACCTCTTCTCGCCACTTTCTACCCAGCTTTTACACCTTTAATTTTCTCAGTCAGATCAGGAACCACTTCATAAAGGTCAGCGACAAGACCAAAGTCAGCTACTTCAAAGATTGGGGCTTCGGCATCTTTATTGATCGCTACAATAGTCTTGGAATCTTTCATCCCCGCCAGGTGCTGAATAGCTCCAGATATTCCGATTGCAATATAGAGGTTAGGAGCAACTATCTTTCCAGTTTGTCCAACTTGCCAGTCATTGGGCGCATAACCAGAATCTACCGCAGCTCGAGAAGCTCCAACCGCTGCCCCAAGAGCATCGGCCAAGGGATAAATATACTTCTCAAAATTCTCTGATGATTGCATCGCTCGTCCACCACTCACAACAACATCAGCTTCTGTAAGTTCTGGGCGATCTCCACCTGAGACTTCAAAGTTGATGACCTCTCCCGCTGCAGCCTCACTCTGAGAGAACTCGAGATCAACAACACTGCCGTCTGAACTTCCAGAGGGCTCTAAAGGAGCGAATGCGGAAACTCGAACGGTTACTAACTTCTTTTCAGAGAGAATCTCAACGTCTGCCAGCACATCACCGGCATACATTGGACGTTTAAGGGAACCATCTTCATTTACTCGGATGATATCAGAAGCTTGACCCGCCGATATTTGAGCTCCGACACGGGGCATAAAGTCTTTTCCCGTTGAAGTTGCTGCTGCAACTCCTACCACCGCACTCGCTTTCTCAAACGCATCAACAAAAGCTGCTTTATACGTAACCGCCTGATAGCTTTCGAGGCTGCTATCCTCCGAGAAATATGCATTGGTAGTTGAATATTGCAACAGAGACTGCGCAGCTCGCTGAGCACCCTTCCCGAGAGTGACCGTAGAAACAGAAGAAAGTCCCCACCGCTCTTTCAACTCATGAGCAGCCTGAAGCGCTACAAGCCCAGACTTCTGTACTACTCCTTCAACTTGCTCAACAAAAACAAGAACTGATCCACTCATTATCGCAACCTTTTTTTCTATCCTTTCGACTAAATTACTTTCGCTTCGTTTTGTAGTGCTGATACCAGTGCAGCGACATCTTCTACTTTTTTACCAGCAGAACGTGCTGGAGGTGGAGACATCCGCAAAACTTTGACCTGAATCTGGTCATCTACTCCTAAGTCGGCAAAGGTAAACTCATCCAGCGGTTTCTTCTTTGCTTTCATAATGCCAGGGAGGGATGCATACCGAGGTTCATTGAGTCTGAGATCGGTACTAATAACGCAAGGGGTAGAAACTTTAATGGTCTCTAATCCACCGTCTACTTCACGGGTAACCGCTACCGTCCCCTCACCGATTTCCACCTTTGAGGCAAAGCAGGCCTGCGGGAGTTCTAGCCGTTCAGCCAAGAGTTGAGCAGTCTGATTGGCGTCTGAGTCAATGGACTGCTTCCCCATAATGATGAGGCCGTATTCCCCTCTTTTATAGACCTCTGCCAGAACCAGAGAGGCAAGAGAAGAGTCGACAAATCCATCGTGCTTCACGAGAACACCCCTATCGGCTCCCATAGCCATCGCATAACGCAATTGAGTAGCGGAGTCCTCTGGTCCAATTCCGACGACTATGACCTCTTCGGCCGCACCAGAATCCCGAAGCTTTATCGCTTCTTCCACCGCAATCTCGTCAAATGGATTAACAATCCACTTAATGCCGTCCGTAACTATACCGTCTTGCTCGCTATTTACCTTGATTTTTGCTTCGTAGTCCGGAACTCGCTTCACCGGCACTAGGATTTTCATAAAAACTCCCTTGTATTGCTAGAAACTTAAGACATTCATCTCACATTTGGAGCCAGTTCTGCCAGACAGGTTTCGCTGGAGAGGTGAAAAAGTTCTTATTTTCAAACTACGTTTGTTTAGGGCAATTTTCCCCTCAGATTTTTGGAAACTTCTTTTTACTGAGAGCGATATGTTGTTTATCGAGAACGAGTCCCCCACAAGGGGGCTGCCCTTCCGTTCGAGAAACACCAATCGAGATAAAAACCAGCTTTGTGGAGGCAAACCACATGCGAAATAAGGTACATACCACGATCCACGGCTATTCACTGCTTGAGGTTGCACTCAGTCTACCAATCCTCCTTGTTCTCATGATTGGTGCCTATGATGCAAATACCGCTTTTCATGGGTATACCGCGCTACGCGAAGGGGTTGAATCCGCGAACCGATGTACATGGACAACCGAAGGTGGTTGTACAACCTTCAGTACTTCAGAACCATCACCACCATATTTCAACTGGACAGCATTTGTTCCCTCCATGTCCGAATATTATGGATACCAATACCAGTACTACGGAACAGAGTACCATTTGCTTCGTCCCCAATTTGAAGTCGGAAACTATCAAGCTTATTCCTTGGGAACACGAAGCTTTGAGTACGCCTCCAACCTCCGCCGATTTGCTCAACTTCGTTTTCCAGCCGAAGGAATCAGACCGCGAATTTTTCAGTCCATCTCCCCTCACCTGAACATAGCCAGAATTCCGGGAGGACGCCCGCAAGTTTCTGCTACGTACATTGGCGGAGGTGGCAATTATTCAAATAATATTCCCTATACACTGAACGGTTCCCCCTCTCTTCAGTGGAATGGAGCACGCAACGGGACGGTATCGTTTACCCTCGGAGCTCCTTCTGGTCTCGATGAATGTCGAATCTCTGAAAACTTTGATGGAGCTGGTTCGCACACTCCCAGTACAGCCGACTGCTCCAGTAGCGCTGCATATCGTCCCAACCGCGGATTTGTCTCCCTTGTGGTATACGGAACAGATGCGAACTCTCAGACTGGCTCAAGTGGACAGATACAGATGCGCATCTCTGGTCCTGGGTTACAAGGGCAAGTGCCACTCGGTGCAAGGGCGTACGGTTACGGAGATGATGCCAGTTTCTGCCCCCGTGTTCCAAACCTCCCATCGCCTAATGCTCCAGGAAGCTCAAGTTACGTCACCACTGATATCGCCACATGCGCTGAATCGATACCGGGAACCTATGCTGGATTTCGTAGATTGAGATTTGGTGAGACCTACACGCTACACTTCTCTCTCGTGGGTGTCACCGGCGGAGACCTACAATGGAGTTTTGACGGACTCGAACTGTTCCTTCCAAGAATATCAGGAGGATGGAATAACTGGCGAGAATGTGTTGGTGGCATACTCCCCAGCGATTATCACAATAGATCCGGTTGTACCGTTCCGAATGGAAGATTGGCTCCAGAAGTTCGATGGGTCAATCAGGCTTCTCAGCCGAACAACTCAACAGGCCAACAGTCCGTATTCACTCCGCCAGGAGCTGATACTCCAGCTGGCGAAGCAGCACATCCACTTGAACACCGATTCTCTGCGTCTGAAAAAGATACCATTACCTCGGCTCCATGTTCAGTCATCAGCACGTATCTTCCAAATACTTTTTGTGATGATTGGTATGAGATACCTTCAATCCCTATCTCTGGCATGATGACCCAAGCATGTTCTGAAAATCTTGGAACCGCTATACATGAGATAGAGGGAGGTTCACTTGAGGAGATAAATCTGGAACTCGCCTTTACGGAGTGCGGTCCGCCGGAAGAGAGTGTTCAGCTTTACACGGTAAGCGTTGGGCCTGAAGAAATTGACTACGAATTACAAACCCACCAATTTTCAAATATCCCCTCAATGATTTGGGAGCCTGCCACTTGCAATGATGCAGAACCACCCATTCCAGCAGAGGTCCTCCAGTATCCGCATCACTCCTACTCTGAGTCATCTTACGGCTACGGCCCACCATTTCACCTAGCCCCAACAATCGATCCTCGGATCATGATTACAACTCCCGCGTATTCATGCTCTCGTTCGGGAATTCCGTACACCGTTGCCACCGTCTTGTACGACGAACACACAACCTCTCAGAATTTTTTTCAAGAACTTCACTTTGAGCATGAGGTCGGTTGTGCTGAAGACGAATGGGGGCTGACCGTTAGAGCCAATGCGATAGATGCAGGGATGAATCCTCTCGCGTTTATGGAGGCGGGAAAGCTGACCCCAACATTTTCCGTCGGCAGCTCGGTTCAGGGAATTAAAGCGGCAGTCAGTGAGAGTATTTTTAATCAATATGCGACTGCAGAGTGTGAAATGGAGATGGTACCGGGTCAGCCCCTACAGCCAGTTGGCTCCCTAGAAGGCTCCTGCCAGAATCCGCTGCACACTCAACCAGCAACCCTTTGTGAAAATAGCGATGTGGTCTGCATAAGAGAGCTTGCCGGCTTTTGCGGAGCTCAGGGAGATGGTGTATCTCCCTCTGTATCACTCCTTGAGGCAGAGGCCCAACAACATTTCTTCAGCACACTAAAGCAGATTTATCCGGCGGCTCAATTCGGATGCACTGGGAGTAATTGCGCACAATTCGGAGCGCCGCAGGGCTATGACCCTAACAATCCCGGGACTCTCTCTCAGTGGGAAGGCACTCTTCAAGTCCCACTTCTTTCTGCAAGGCTCTTGAATTTTTTTATCCCTGAAGAGCATGACCTTTTCGGTGCCGGACGGCTTTCTTTCTCTTTGGGAGCAAAAAATGCACGGCGATTTGAAAGAGACTTAATAGACTGATGACATCTTCCACTGAGGTGTGATTAAGACCTGACTTTTTGAGCCTATGGTTTCGATTCACGAAGCCTTGCATACGGTGAAAAGCAGACTACGTTACCAGAAAACGTGTAATGTGAAATGCGGCATAGGCAGCGCCGTAAGCCAAAAGCGACATGTAGACAAACTGAAAAATTGGCCAGCGATATGAATTCGTTTCCTTTGCCGTCATCGCCTGTGTCGGCAAACACTGCATCGCTAAAACAAAAAAGACAAGGAGGCTAATAGCAGTTGGCAGGTTAAAGAGGGGACTTCCGTCTTGCCTCTTCATGGAGCGCAGTGAAGAAATCAATCCTTCAGAGTCATCACTCTCTTCATTACCGATACCACTCATTACGGCAAGTGAAGATACGACAACTTCACGGGCAGCAAAGGACGTAAGAACTCCAACACTGATTCTCCAATCAAAACCAAGTGGTTCAAACACTGGCTCTATTCCCTTCCCTATTCTTCCTACATAAGAATACTCAAGCTCAGCTTGCTCAGTCCTTGGACCAGAATAATCTTCGGGAAGTTGTGGGAAGCTGGCAAGGCACCAGAGCACCAGAGAGATCGTTAAAATAATCGTTCCTGCTTGTCGTAAAAAAATCATCCCACGGTCAAATGCAAGCTTTGCGGCATCTCGCATGCTCGGCATCCGATATGGCGGCAACTCAATGGCAAGAGCTGTGGGCTTACCGGGCAGTATGGAGCACTGTAGGAGAAGTGACATACTCACTGCCGCCAGCGCACCAAGAGCATATCCACCGACAAACACGCTCGCTCCTCCAAGTGGATTACCGGCAAAAACCAGAGTTGCAATCATCAGATATACGGGCAACCGAGCTGAGCAAGTTAGCAGGGGTAAAATCAGAATCGTTCTCAACCTGTCTCGCTTATTCTCGATGAGGCGGGTAGACATAATCGCTGGAACGGCGCAGGCATGGGCGGCCAACATCGGAACGAACGCTTGTCCTGGAAGCCCAAATCTCCGCATAAGCTTATCCATCACAACGACTGCTCGAGAGAGATAGCCAGAATCTTCTAAAAGAGCGATTCCGAAAAAGAGCATACAAATCTGCGGAAGAAAAATGACTACGCCCCCAATGCCAGCAATTACTCCATCTGCAATGAAACTGCCTAAAAGACCTGTAGGAAATTGAATCTGTACCTGCTCAACAAGTAGTCCAATCATGGAATCTATCAAATCCATTGGATACACTGCGAGACTAAAGACCGAGAAAAACAAACCCGCCATGACAAGAAAAAATATGGGGAGACCAAGAAATGGGGCGGTTACTATCTTATCAAGCGCATCTGAACGTCTTGAGACTGATGCATGAAGATTCGGGACGGCTCTATCAACAACTGCATCAGCCCATCTACAGCGAGCGGTAACACGACACCCTGTGCATGATGAACAATGCGCGAGCGCAGGAGGAGCGCCCTCTAGCGACTTGGTGTCCTCTCCTAGAGCTCGCTCCACAACATCCACGAGCGCATCAATTCCTGTTCCGCGCCTCGCTGAAACTGGTACCACTTGTACTCCCAGCTCTTCTGATAAGACATCAAGATTAATTTCAATTCGCTTACGGCGTGCCTCATCAATCATATTAAGCGCGACAACAACAGGAATGTCCTGATTACGAAGCTCTCCAGCTAAGGGCAAGTGATGTGGCAACCGAGTGGCATCAAGTACAATCACCATCAGATCAGGCTTCGCTAATCTGGGATTTTCTCCGAGAATAGCCGAACGAGCTACGACTTGATCAAGACTCTCTCCCTCTAGCCCGTAGAGCCCTGGAAGATCTATTAATTCAAGAGGACCAGAAAGGAGCTCCAATCGAGCCCGACGGACTTCGACAGTTGTCCCTGGAAAGTTTGCGGTATGACCCCTGAGCCCTGTGAGGCGATTAAAAAGTGATGTCTTTCCAGCATTGGGTTGCCCAGCCAACACTACAGTTTTCGGACGCAGTGGGGCAGACACATGAGGCGGATCATCAGGGAGAATATCAAGCAATGCGCTCACTGGCGTATCTCCTCTTCACGCACGATATAGATCTTTGCGGCCAGCCGTTCGTCGATCGCAATCCTTGCACCAGCAGTTGATATGATACACCCATGACCTTTTCGCATCAGCGTAATTCTTCTTCCCGGTGTTAATCCGAGCCGTAAGAGTCTTCCATTATCTTCTGGCTCCACTTCAAGTGTATCCACTACCCCTTCTTGACCGGGTGAAAGTTCAAGTAAACTGCAAGCAAGATGACACTGATCAGACATCTACATTCGTCCTAACACACAAATACTTAGGCAATAAAAGCGACTCTTTGGTATGCCAAGTAAGAGTAGCCCATCTATAAAGTGAAGCAAACACTGGAACCCAAAAAAGGGCGTTTATGTGAGCAGAAGGAATATACAAATCAATATTATTAGCTAGTTATCAAAGAATCACTTAATGGCGGACGAAGCAAAATTCCTCTTGCCTCATACGCAGTGCGCGCGAGGTCGGGATGACTCTCGCGCAGCCTCGAAAGTTGGTGGAGGTGGTCTGCGGTCTGAGTAATCAAACGAGCCGCATCACCTTCTGCAACACCTGCAAGCTTTAGGAGCGATGAAAAGCTCGACCAGTTCTCTGCATGCATCCAGGTGTGTACTGTCAACGCCCCATCAGGCAACACCTCAATCTCAGAAGCAGTAGTTGGTCCATTGTAAACGTGCTGCACTCGTTCGACGACGGTCTCTAAAGACTGAAACGCCTCTTTCGGAACCGGATTCGGTGCCAAAGAGAAATAATTTCTATGACCGTCACCAGCTATCGAACCAACAAGACATGCTAGCTCGTTCTCACTTCTCTCGAAAAAAAGTCCTTCCTCTATCGCCTCTGCAAGATGGAGAACAAGACTTGTACACAACTCGGCAGCCCAGAGTCCTTTTTCAGTCAAGCCCTGCTCATCAAGATGCCCGAGGTCACGAAGCCCTTTCAAGGAAAGCTCTAGCTGAATTTCTTGATATAACTCCAACCGTTCCGCATCTCGAACGGTACGTCGAATCCTCTTTTCAACTTTTTTCAGTTCTTTAACAGGGAGAGGATTTGCTTGCAGCTGTGACTGCATACTCTCTGACTCTCGACGAAGCTCCTTCGCTCTTTTTCTGTCGTAAAATCCAGCTAAGCTCCTCTCAACGGTATAACGCAAATCATCTACACTTCTAAATTTTAATAAATTCAGCACCGTCGCTGGGGCTGCAAAATACGCCGAGCGGAGTGGATCTGGAGGGCGATGCGCTAATCCATGAATAACTCGTGCATCAGAAAACTGACCGGGCGCTACTAAACACACCCCTACCGAATCCTTACCTCGACGACCAGCCCGCCCCGCCATCTGTTGAAACTCAGATGGACTAAAGTCTACAAAGCCCTCATTCCCCCGGCGACTATGCGCCGTTACGATTACTGAACGAGCAGGAAAGTCAACACCCGCTGCAACGGTTCCAGTCGCAACCATCAAACGAAGTAGCCCTCCAGACATTAACTCTTCAAGCAATAAACGCCACTGCAACAGTTGACCAGCATGATGAGCTCCTGCAGCTGTACGGAGGAGCGCTGGGTAGTGTGGATGTTCTTCTATAATCTCTCGCTCTATTCCATACTTTTCGATTACGGCATTACACTTCTGCTCAATACGTAGCCGGGCTTCACGCTCAACCAGCCCAACCTTTGAGCCATTCAATCGTTCAATATCTTCATCACACTGTTTCCGAGAGGACCGGAAAAGAATTGCAGGCAAAAGATCATCTGCATGTAGCTCAGAAAGTATCTGAGTAACGGGAAATCCCCTAAAAAAGTGAAAACGATTATCAACGCCGGCCACGACCTCGCCCTCCCTTCTTCCGAGCATTCGAGGAACGCCTCCCTGGTGACCGTCCATGACCACTAGACCGTCCTCTACTTCCTCGCTCCGAACGTTTTTCACCAGAGCTATAGAACTCGCGAACCTCCCTCAAGAGCCGACCCTTCTCGTCCTCAAGAGGGATAACTCCTAATTGTGGATGCAAAAAGCCATATCGCAACTCTACAGGCCGATCCTTTTCGACAATGACTTCACACGGCTTCCCTCGAACTTCAAGCAGCCATTCAGCTATCTCATTCGGATTCGAAATTGACGCTGAGAGCATCAACAGCGTTGAATCCTTCGGGGTGAGAATAATGCTCTCCTCCCAGACAGCCCCTCTTTGAGAGTCTGATATAAAGTGAACCTCATCGAGCACAACGAGTGAGTACCGAGCATGAACATGATACAGTTCATTGCGATAGATCTCAGTAGTAGCGATCACAACATCGGCATTGGTCTCTATTTTTCGATCCCCTGTGAGCAAACCGACAGAATACTGCGGCTCAAAAATTTTCCGTAACTCGTTAAATTTTGTATTCGAAAGGGCTTTTAACGGCGTCGTATACACAGCACGCAGTCCCATCCTTAAGCACGCCCGAATACTTTCAATAGCGATATAGGTCTTGCCAGCACCCGTAGGTGCCACTACCAGTGTGTCCTTGCTTTCGCTCACATTTGAGATAGCGAGCAATTGGAACGGATCCGCCTTGAATTCAGACGGCTCAGGCACCCCTATGCCCGATAGAAAATCCTCTCTCGCCTTCTTAATAAACGTATTTCTCATTTCTTCTCAAAACTAGGACAGATCAAATCGACAACTTACAAATCTTTTTACTTCCATACTCGCATCAGAGCGCAACTCTTGTAATGTCCCATCGAAAACAATTTGACCGTTAAACAGCGCTATAATTCGCGAACAGATCGGTAGCAAACGGCGTAGGTCATGGCTAACTAATATCATCGAGGTTCCAAGACTCTGATGCAATGACACAATAAGAGCCATTATCACACTACTCGCTACGGGATCTAATCCAGAGGTTGGATCATCCAGTAAAGCGACCTCAGGCTCATTCACCAGTGCTCGAGCAAGAGAAACCCTTCGTCTCATCCCACCACTCAGCTGAGCGGGATATTTATGTCCGTGCCTGAACAAACCGACCTTTTTCAAAATGGCCCCAACCTTCCCGGATAACATGATTTTCTCTTCCGTCTTCAGGGTGGAGCTCGGAACCCTTCCTTGCACCAAAGGAAAGGCAATATTATCGAGCACAGATACTGAGTCAAATAAGGCCCCTTCCTGAAACATGAAGCTGACACTCCCCTCGTCTGAAAGGTAGCGACGAACTTCACCCTCCGTTGGTTGCAAAACATTGGACAGCATCTTCAACAGTACACTTTTTCCGCCGCCGGAAGGCCCTATTAATCCGACGATCTCTCCCCGACACAACTTCAGATCGACTCCCGACAGAACTCGAAGCGATCCAAACTGTTGCAACAAACCACTGGCCTCTAACACAACCTCTGATGTCGATTCAGCACTATTTGACATCGTCTCCGTTAACATGAATCCCCGTCATCAAGCGCTTTGCATACGATCTGCGACAAATCCTCTACCGTAAACGGTTTCAACATGAAGTAGGTACTCGGTTCACTAAGAATTTTATCGACGGCCTCTTCTCGGCTATATCCACTCATAACTACAACAGGTAGCTTTGGTCTTAGACCTCTTAGCCGTTCAAACAACTCATCCCCTGATAAATGCGGCATTAACATGTCAAGCACTGCAAGATCATACTCATGAGAATGATCTTCGAGATATAGCAAGGCTTCCCTCGGGTCTGAAGTCTCATCAACTTCATATCCAAGATGTCTCAGGCTCATTGCTACGACGCTTCGCACAGAGTCCTCATCATCAACAACAAGAACACGCTGCGCATTCCCTCTTGCAATCTCCGGCGACTGACCGCGATCCTCACCATCGATGACTGAGGCTTCATTTTCATTGGGTTCGCGCAGAAAAATCCGTATTGCACTTCCTTCTCCCGGCTGACTCTCAATTTCGAGCATCCCCCCATACGACTCGGTTATAGCTACGACGGTGGAGAGTCCAAGCCCTGTTCCTCGGTCACCCTTGGTCGAAAAGTATGGTTCAAGCGCCTTCCTCTGCACCCTCTCACTCATTCCGATACCATCGTCTATAACCTCGAGAATGACATACTGGGCATTTCTCTCCTCAGGCTCCAAGTCCGGAATTGGTGGAATATCATCAGGCTCTGCCACTCTGACTCGAACCGCTACCTGCCCCCCATCTCCATGCTCAATAGCATCTCTTGCATTGACTACAAGGTTCACCAGTATTTGCGCTAGTTTTCCAGCTGCGCCTTGAACGAAAACCGCCGCCTCTGGAACATCTAAGGTAAGCTCAATACGAGATGTCAGAGCTCCTCGCAATAACGGAACGGTACTTAAGACAAGCTCTACGAGATCAGTTACGAGATTCTCGTTTTCTGTCTCATACTTGGAAAAGTCAAGGATCTGCTTCGTTAAGGTCGATGCCTTCTTTGATCCATTAGTAATTGCTTCCAGGCTCTCCTGATGAGCACCTTCCTCGGGCAAAATTGCCTTTAAAAAAGTAATGTGGCCAAGAATGCCTGCTAAAACATTATTAAAATCATGTGCTACGCTTCCCGCCAACATTCCCAATGTTTGCAGCCGTTGTTGATGAAAAAACTCATCGGCTTCATCTGCAATAGAACACCGAAGCAGAAAGATTTCCTTACCCAAGTGAACGCACTGCACATCCACTTCGATTGACTCACCATCAACAAAGAATTGCTCCTGGCGTTCTATCGGCTGCAAAGGAAACTCAGTAACTTGAGGCCATAACTCGACGAGCGGCGGACATTCAGCGCGTTGAGCCCCCTCATAAAATGATGTGAGAAACCCCTCAGAGAGCCCGAGGACTTGGCGGTTTCCATCGAGGAGCAGCAAAGGCTCCTGGACTGCTTCGCAAAGAGTGACGAGCGTTTGGACCGTACCCGAAGATTCAGCATCAACCGAACAGGACTGACCAGCAGATTTCTCAGACAAGATTTCCTCTCCCAAAAAGTGGCTGTATGACCGAGCACTTATTATTGTTCATGCTCCTCGTATCGAACACCACCCCCTCTTATCGTACTACCTGATTTCAAGCAGTTACGCTACTCACTATCACGGCGGGATAACTCTAAGCCTCAATTGATAAAAAAACAGGAAAAAATTAACCGCTATAACCACGTTATTTCAGGAGGTTACCCTTACTCTGGGGTGTACATCTCCAGTGCTTTGGAACCATTCGGACTCAGTGTGAATCTTAAACTCCGTACGTTGTAATCACATCGAAGTACGGAAAGAGGTTTTAACAGGACGTAAAGACAGTGGGTCACGGAGTTTAGAGGTATGAATACTACTACAGAACGAGGAACCGTTAAGTGGTTCAATGATGCTAAGGGTTTCGGTTTCATTAATCATAGCACAGGAGA
>Ga0181587_10003808_pt1 | contig 12531 bp, 11 predicted proteins | sample 071ome_27_FD_132463 | JGI IMG/M metagenome (GOLD analysis project Ga0181587, IMG submission 132463) | Coastal salt marsh microbial communities from the Groves Creek Marsh, Skidaway Island, Georgia - 071409AT metaG (megahit assembly) | ecosystem: Environmental > Aquatic > Marine > Intertidal...
CGCAGGAGACGCTGGTCGCCACAGCGTTGGATTGGTTTGGGTCGGGAGCTTGCCCAACGGCGACAGCGGCCGATGGGCTACAAACCATAGCCCAAGGGCGTTCGGCATTGGCGCCCTGGCTGCCTGTGGAGTACATACCAGAGCGCATCGATAGCAATTTGCGCTAATATTTTATTGTTCGTAAGGGGGTGGGCGCCTGCCAGTGCAGTTGTGCGCATCCGGAGGACATAGCTTGCAAGTGGCAGACAACATGGAATTCAGTAATACCTTTCTGGAGATCGTCGAATCGCGTCGCTCGATGCGAGACTTTACCTCAGAGCCCGTCTCCGAAGATGTGATTGAGGCGGTGTTCGGCGCCGCCCAGCGCGCGCCCAGCAACTGCAACACCCAGCCTTGGTTTGTGCATGTGGTGACAGGAGAGACGTTGGAACGACTGCGCGCCGAGCTCCCGGCAAAATTTGCTGCGGGTGAGATCGCCCTCGACTTTCCCTATGACGGCCAATACGAAGGTGTTTATAGGGAGCGCCAGTATGCGTCGGCAGCGGCCTTATACGACTCGCTGGGCATAGCGCGAGAGCAGAAGGCGGAGCGCAACGCCTGGTTTATGCGCAACTTCAGTTTTTTTGACGCGCCCGCCGTCGCCTTTTTTACACTGCCGACCGGTTTCGGTTTGAGAGAGGCTTGCGACCTAGGGATGTATGCGCAAACGGTGATGCTCGGTCTCACCGCCCATGGCCTGGGATCATGTCCTCAAACATCGCTGGCGTTCCTCGCGAACGTGCTAAGGCCCGCCCTGTCATTGGGTGACAACGAGCAACTGATGTTCGGTATGTCTTTTGGGTACCCAAGCGAGAGTGCAGTCAACGAGGTGCGGACCGACCGCGCCCCGCTGGAGGAGGTGGTCACCTTCCACCGCTGAATGCAACGCCCACATCGATCAATGATCTGTTGCGGGCTAGATTACGTGGGACGGCGCAGGCACGAACTCCGCAATATTCAAGTTGAAGCCCGACAGCGCGTTGAAGTGCAGTGGCGCTGACATCAGCTTCATATCGCTCAACCCGAGGTGCCGTAATATCTGGGCGCCGGTGCCAATCAGTCGGTAGTTTTGAGGGGGGGGCGGTCGCTGCTCCTCGTGGAGTAATTGATTCAGGTCCTCCAGTACCGAGGTTGGCGTCTCGTTTCCACCCAACAAGACGACGACACCGCGGCCCTCGTCGGCCACATGTTGCATGGCGGCGCGATATGACCAGCCACCTCCCGCGTTTTCATCCATTTGCGTGCCGAGCAGATCGCGCAGTGTATTGATCGGTTGCACCCTGACAGGGACTGCTCCCGCATCTTCAACGTTCCCCAGAGTCAGCGCAAAGTGCAGGGTGTCGTCGATTAAGTCTTTAAAGGTATGAAGACGGAATTGACCCCATTCTGTCTGAATAAGGTCTGCACCATGGAGTTCGATCGACTGTTCGTGCAGCGATCGATACTCGATTAAGTCCGCGATAGTGCCCATATTGAGGCCATGCTGCTGTGCGAACACCTCAAGTTCGGGTCTGCGCGCCATCGTGCCGTCAGGGTTCATAATTTCGACTATGACAGCTGCGGGTGCGAGCCCTGCCATGCGCGCCAGATCCACTCCTGCTTCGGTATGACCGGCACGTTTCAGAACGCCTCCGGGCTTGGCGACCAACGGGAAAATGTGCCCCGGCTGGCGAATGTCCTTGGCCGTGGCATGCTCCGCGATGGCGGTTTTGATGGTATTTGCTCTCTGCGCTGCACTGACACCCGGGCCCACCTGTTCAGTGGCGTCAATCGAAACGGTGAAGTTGGTTTCGTGTTGTGATCGATTATCCCGCACCATCAGCGGTAAGTTCAGGCGTCTGGCCCGCTCTGGCGTAATCGGCATGCAGATCAGGCCGCAGGCTTCTGTCGCAAAAAAATTGATCATCTCGGGGGTAACCTTCTCTGCCGCGATAATCAGATCGCCCTCGTTTTCACGATCTTCATCGTCCATGAGGATCACCATTCGACCGGCGCTGATGTCGTCGAGTAGTGTTGGAATGTCACTGAGCATGTCGGTTCTTCGCGTCAAAGATTTAAATCAGCTCGATCGCGACTGCCGTCGCTTCTCCACCGCCGATGCATAATGCGGCCACACCGCGCTGCTTGCCGTAATGCTCCAGCGCGTGCATCAGCGTCACGATGATGCGCGATCCGGTGGAGCCAATGGGGTGCCCCTGAGCGCAGGCACCGCCGTGGATATTCACACAGGCGGGATCCAGATCCAGTGCTCGGGTAGTCAGCATGGTGACCATGGCGAAGGCCTCATTAATTTCCCAAAGGTCGACGTCTGAGGCTTTCCAGCCCGTTTTGGCCAGTAGCTTTTCGACCGCGCCGATGGGGGCCAGTGTAAAAGACTCGGGGGCCAAACTGTGTCGCGCGTGGGCGACAAGGCGCGCGCGAGGCGTCAAGCCATGACTGGCCGCCGCCGCTTCGTTGGCCAGCAGTAGCGCGCTCGCACCGTCGGAAATAGAGCTCGAATTGGCGGGGGTAATCGTGCCCCCCTCCGCAAAGGCCGGCCGTAATTGCGGGATCTTCTCCAGATTCGCTTTGTGGGGCTGCTCGTCGACCGTCACCGTATGTTCTCCACGTCGAGTCCGGATCGTCACTGGGGCTATTTCTTTGCTGTTGAGCCCCTCATCAATCGCGCGCTGTGCGCGGGTGAGGCTTTCAATGGCAAAGGCGTCCATTTCTTCACGTGTCAGGCCGTGTTCGTCAGCGGTTTTTTGCGCGAACGTTCCCATAGCGGCACCGGTATAGGCATCCTCTAGGCCGTCGTAGAACATGTGATCGTAGAGTTTGGTGTGCCCGAGTCGTTGGCCCTTGCGCCCAGTCAGGAGTAGTTGCGGTGCGTTGGACATACTCTCGAGCCCGCCGGTGATGGTGAGCTGGTTGGTGCCTGCCGTAATACTGTCGGCACCGAATATGGTCGCCTGCATACCACTACCGCAGGCCTTATTAATAGTCACAGCACCTGTGTTGCTGGGAATTTTGGCCGCCAGCATCGCTTGCCTCGCCGGGCATTGTTTGAGGCCCGCAGGCAAGACGCAACCCATAAACACCTCATCGATCGCTTCGGGTGCCACCCCCGAGCGCTCCAACGTGGCTGCGATGGCAGTGGTGCCCAGCTCATTGGCAGTGGCGCCCGAGAGGTCTCCCAGCAGTCCGCCCATGGGCGTCCGCGCGCCATCAATAATCAATACGTCGCTCACAGTTTCAACCTCAACTATCGTTACCGGGGGCCGGCATTTAGCCCCAACCGCGTCATCCCTGCAAGCTCACTTAGCCGGAAGGTGGGGAGAGAAAGCTTTGTCGCGTACCGCCGAGCGGTACTGCGTCGGTGTTAAGCCAAGCTGTTTTTTAAATACTCGGGTGAAGTTCGAAGGATCGGTGAGCCCCACTGCAAACGCGACCTCTGTGATAGAAAGGTTGGTTCTTTTTAATAATGATTGCGCTTCATCAAGACGGCGTTGAAGCACGTAGTCGCCAATGGACAGGCCGGCGGCAAATTTAAAGCGGCGTGTCAGGGTGCGCGCGCTGACCCCCAGCCTGCGAGACAAGTCGGGAACCGAAGGTATGGAGCGGAGGTCTCGGGCGATCTCTATTTGTGCATCGGCAATCAACTCATCGGTGTGCAGGTCACGCGGTGCGCCAACGGGCGACGGTGAAAAGCGTTGTCTGATCTCTGGAGAAAATTGATTTTCGATGTGGCGAGCGGCACGCATTGAGAAAATCTCTGAGCAGAGATAAACCATCAGATCCGCGACGGAGTTGACGCTACTGACGCAGAATACCTGACCGGATTGAGTGATGAGTTGCTGACGCTCCAGATGGACGTCGCGATAACGGTTCGCAAATGTGTCAAACCACTGCCAGTGGGTGGTTACGGAGCGACCTCTCATGATGCCTGTCTCGGCAAGCAGGAACGTGCCTGAGCCGACACTCACCGTAAGCCCGCCTTGCGAGACATGTCTTGCTATCTGTTGTACGTGATCCGGGTGCTGCCGCAACACCCGACCCGGATGGCGCCAGATGGCGGGAATAATCATCAGATCAACGTCACCCAGCGCCGCGAGCGGTTGGGTGTCTAGGCTAAGCCCACTTTGCAGGACGACCGGGCCACCGCCAGCGCTAAAACACGCGAAACTGAGGGACTGCCGCGAGCCTCGATTCATGCTTTGCGCCGCCCCGGTCAAAATTTCCATGGGCAGGGTGACCGACGAAGCCAGCATGTGTGGGTGTGTTAGCGCGGCAACGCGGTATGGTGACTCCAGGTGTGGCTTATTAAGCATAATATATGGCTTTATACGCATAGTATACGCGGTTGTCCAGCGTAAACTCCGGCTCCACAGGCGCACGCGCTGTTCTAGGGTGACTCGCTAGCTCGGCGGCCCCGTGCCGCGTGCCTGTAACCGGATATTTTGGAGAGACTATGCTCAGACTCCCTATTATGGTGGCTGCCGGTGGCGTCAATAGCGCCGGGAGAACTTCCCGTAGACACGCCTATAAACGAATGGTGTGGGATTCTCTCTCGGAAGCGGAGCGCGGCGCGACCGAGCGGGCTCTGGGGCAAATGATGGGAGTGACCGACGCTGACACCGCGTTGGGTCATACCTTGATCAGGGAAATTGAGCCCGAGTGGTTTGACCATCGTGCAGTGGCGTGGCATCGACGCGCTCACACTGCGGAGGCTGGGGTACCCGCGGTTTTCGAGTTCAATCCGGGTGGGATGGTTGACGGTGCCGTGGTGGGTGCCTCGGGGGAGCACCTGAACGGGAAAACGGTGACAGTCTCGCTGAGCGAGCGCGCTGAGGTACTGCTGCCCAGCACCCGAGCCTTTGAGGTCAGCGCTGCGGGGCAGCTTCCCAGCGGGTTTGATCCTGGCGCACTGTACCCCTCCCGTAATCACCCCCGTGCTGTTCAGATGGCGATTTTTGCGATGTCGGACGCGCTCGCGGACTTGGGTCTTGACTGGTCCGTCATCGCGGCGAAGGTGCCAGGTGATGCGGTTAGCGTTTATGTGTCCAGCGCGATGGGCCAGCTGGATGAAGCGGGTACCGGGGGCATGCTGCGATCGCGCTTATTGGGTCGCAGGGTGAGTTCAAAACACTGTCCTTTTGGGTTTGCCGAAATGCCCGGCGACTTTATCAGCGCTTACGTGCTCGGTAGCCTGAGTGCGACAGGACCCGCTTTGGGGGCTTGCGCCACTTTTCTCTACAACTTGCGGCTGGGAATTGAAGATATCCGCAGCGGACGCTCCCGGGTAGCGGTCGTGGGTGCGGCTGAAGCACCGGTGAATGTGGAGGTTATGGACGGCTATGTCGCCATGGGCGCGCTGGCGACGGATAAGGGTCTGCGCCAGTTAGACGGACAATCAGAGCAGGCCCCGATTGACCACCGGCGCGCCTGCAGGCCTTTTGGTAATAACTGCGGTTTTACGATGGCTGAATCGGCCCAGGTAGTCGTGCTGATGGACGATGCGCTGGCGCTGGAGCTCGGTGCGCCGATTCTGGCAGGCGCGCCGTTTGTCGGTGTGAGAGCAGACGGTGCAAAAAAGTCCATCTCGGGTCCGGGCGCCGGGAATTATCTCACCGTGGCCGAGGCGGTCGCGGCCTCGCGCGCCATTCTGGGAGACGAGCGGCTACGCTCCCGCGGGATGGTACAGGCCCATGGCACCGGTACGCCTCAGAATCGAGTCACTGAATCAGCTCTTCTGAGTAAAGTGGCGCGCGCTTTTGGCGTTCAGGAGTGGCCGGTGGCGGCGATTAAGAGCTACGTGGGCCACTCTCTCGGTGCCGCTGCGGGTGATCAACTGACTGCGATGTTGGGCATCTGGGAGCACAACAAGGTGCCGAAAATCCAGACCATAAAAGCGCTCGCTGACGACGTCGCCACCGAGCGTCTGGCGTTCGCACTGTCGGAGCGTGACAGTACGGACATTGATTATGCGCTGATCAATAGCAAAGGGTTTGGTGGCAACAACGCCACGGCCGCCCTGTTAAGTCCGCTGACCACCGAGGCCTTGTTGGCAAGACATCATGGCGATAAGGCAATGAACGCGTGGCGTCGCCAGCGAGAGACTACTTTCGCGGCTCAGGAGGAGATTGAGGCGTCCCGATTGGCAGGTGATTGGACTCCCCGGTATCGGTTTGACGATGGTGTACTCGCTGACGCCGATGTCACGGTGACCGAGGACGGCGTTATGTTTGGTGAGCGGTCCATCGCTGTGCGGCCGAGCGTGCCCGACGAGTGGCGGGTCATTTGATTTCAGTCTCGTTTTGGTAAGCTAGGGAATTGACTTGAACGGCACTCTCATGTCCGCTATCGACATACTGCTGCAACGAAACTCCCATGCTCGATTGGTCGAGCCTGGCCCCAGTCCTGAAGCGTTGGACACCATCCTGCGCGCCGCACTGCGGGCACCTGATCACGGTCGGTTGCGACCTTGGCGCTACGTCGTGATTGAGGGTGAGCGCCGAGAGGCGCTGGGGCACTGTTTTGTTGACAGCCTCAGGATGCGGGGCATTACCGACCCCGCCAAGCTGGATAAAGCCGCCAAGGCGCCGTCGCGTGCGCCCATGATTATCGCTGGCTTGCTGCATGCGGTTGAGCACAACTCCATTGGTCGTGATGAGCAGGGACATGCGGTCGCTGCGTCGTTGGCGGTCGCACAAATCGCCGCGGAATCTCTGGGCTTTGGCTGTATGTGGCGGACCGGAGGGTATGCCACCGATCCCTTGGTGATCGAGACCCTTGGGGGCGCTCCGGGAGATCAGGTAGTGGGGTTCCTCTACGTGGGTACCCGGGAAGGCCCCAGCAAACTGCTGCCGGAAGAACCCTTCGAATCTCTGGTGAGTTATTTTTAGGTTGTGTGTGCGCATTTGCGCGGTATTTTCATGAAAGCGATCAATCGTCCATGGTTGCAGTTTCTGTTAGCTGGCATGGCTTTGTTTATTGCAAGCCAGTGGGCTTTTCCTCCTCCCAAGCCCGTGCTCGGGCCTCCGAGTCCGGAGCGCCTCAATGCCATGGTCCAGAATTACGCGCAATTCGCGCAGGGCACCGTGGGCCCCGAAGTACGCGATCGATTCGTTGACACAGAGTTGCGCGACGAGTTGCTTTTTCGGGAGGCTATTGCGCGCGATCTTCATCTGCGCGATTTGGCGGTTGAGCAGCGCATTATCCGCAATATGCGTTTCCTTGATGCCCAGAGCACGGCGAGCGACGACGAATTGATAGAGCAGGGCTACGCATTGCGATTGCACCTGACGGATGAAGTGATTCGACGCCGTTTAGTGCAAATCATGGAGCGGCTGATCGCGGCGTCACGCCCGGGAGAACCTCCCACCGCCGTGCAGGTGGCGTCACGATATGAGCGCGACCTTGCGTCTTGGCTCGAGCCCGCGCGTTACTCATTCAGTCACGTATTTCTGTCTCTTGAGCGCAGTGGCGAAATGGATGCTCTTATGGCCGAGGTCGAGGCCAAGCAGTTGACTCCTGCTGAAGCGCGTCTGCTTGGCGCACCGTTCCTTTCTGGCTACGAGTTTGCCGGGCAAAGCCCCGATCAGATTACGCGGGTGTTTGGCACGGTTTTTACTGAGCAGCTGGGGGCCTTGCGCGTCGAGCCCGGTCAGTGGTTGGGGCCGATCACCTCTGCATTTGGGCTGCACTATGTTTATTTGCAGGCATTTGAGGCGCCGCGAACTCTGGCGCTGGAAGAGGTCAGCGTAAGGATAGAGCGCGATTTGATTCGCGAAGCCGAGGCGCAGGCGATCTCGGATTGGGTGAAACGGACGATGAGCCGCTACGAGGTGAGACGCTCGTGAGGGTCTGTTTGGTATTGATGCTCGCCCTGTTTTGCTCTGGGGCGTCGGCCCACCGCTTTGCGCCCTCGTTACTGGAGATACGCCAGCACTCGGCGGATACCTTTAGCGCAGCCTGGAAGACGCCCATACAAAAGGTGTCGGCGGTAGCCATGGAACCTGTCTTTCCTGCCAGCTGCGAAATCACCTCCGCTTCCCCGTGGATTCAGGAGGGCACGGGGGTGCTCATGCAAATGGATCTCGCTTGCGCAGAGGGGCTGGTAGGTCAGACGCTCGCCGTGAACGGGCTGGGTGACAATCAGTCATCGGCGCTACTTCGGCTTTACCTGACACAGGATATTTTTCACCAGGCCGTTTTTACCGCCGCAGAGCCCCAGTTTGTGGTGCCGGCTGAGGGTACCGCGGGGAGTGTGACGCAGGACTATATCGAATTGGGAGCAGAGCACATCTGGGAGGGTCCGGATCACCTGTTGTTTGTTATGGGTCTTCTCTTTTTGGTGGGCTGGAACCGGCGTTTGATACTAACTGTCACCGCCTTCACGGTGGGCCATAGCGTGACCCTCGCCATGGTAACGCTAGGGCTATTCGATTACCCGGTTGCCTTTGTCGAGTTCATGATTGCGCTGTCGATTTATGTGCTTGCGGTAGAGTTGGCCCGCGATGATGGCGGTGGTGCTTTGTGGCGGCAGCCCTGGTGGTTAGCGGCAGGCTTTGGCCTGCTGCATGGCATGGGCTTTGCCGGCGCGCTGGCTGAAACAGGACTGCCTCAGTCTAATGTGCCGCTGGCGTTGCTGGCTTTTAATATTGGTATCGAGCTCGGCCAGTTAGCATTCATTGCGTTGCTGGTGGTGCTGTTTACGGCTGCTACGCAATTGTGGGACAAGCATCGGTTGATTGCGCTGCGCCCGATACCGATTTTTGCCTTGGGCGGCCTCTCTGCCATGTGGTGTATCGAGAGAGGCCTGAGCGTTTTCGTCTGATTAGGGATTGCCGGGCCAGTTTTTCATTGGAATCACCGGGTGAAATGCAATGGCAATGCCCTCGTCAATCTGATTCTCATTCTCCAGCACATCCCGGCGGCGAACGAAGGCTGTCCCGCTGCGGGTGTCGACCGCATCCGTCACTTCCATACCGCCCTCACCGGAGAAGAGGCGTTCAAGATTCATGTTGAACCAGGCGATCCGTAGCGTGGCGGCGGACACGGCGCGAGACCAGTCGAAGTCAGACGTGACGCCACTGCCCGCTCCCTGTACCGCAGGTTTGCGGGTAACGCCATCGAATCGGGTGACGCGGTTCAGCCCCTGCTCGTAGTAGACGTCTTTTTCGATGATATCGGTGAAGACAATGCTACCGATGTCGGTTTGCTGTCGAAGTTGATCGCGAACTGCCTGGACAATCTGGATAAACGACTTTTGATTGACCCTGCCCGTCGTGGGGTCGACGGGGTCACCGTAGATCAACACGGCATTGTTCCAGCGCTGGGAGAACTCCCTTTGCGGGCGGACCTCATAGCCGGCACTCTCGAGATACTCGGCCACACGGGCGTCCACGAAGGGCTCTCGCTTGGCGAGGTAGTTGCGCGAGGGAACCCCGAGGTTAACGCTGGCAATAACGACAACACGGCTCTCCAGTTGATCGAATATCGCTGATTCAAAGATATTGGTTGGCGTGGTGGCATTGTAACCACCGCCCACAGTGGCCGAGCCACATGCACCAAGGGTGAACAAAAGCGTGCCGGCCCAAAAGATTCGCTGAAGACCTTTTATGGATTGCGTTAATAATGGGGTTGGCAGGGAGGGTTTTGAGCGAGAGCGCATGCGGGAGATCCTTTTACAATAGAAGGGCATGCTACCAAAGGAGGACCAATGATGAACAATGCGCTCCGGGCGGTGTCCAGCGGCGAGGGTGACGATGTCATTTTACTCCATGGCTTATTTGGTCAAGGCAGCAATGTGAGGGGCATCGCGAGAGCACTTGAGCGCCATTTCCGGGTGCATTGCCTCGACTTGCCCGATCACGGCCGTTCACCCTGGCTTGCCTCAGCCTCTCTGGCGGCGTATGCCGAAGAGGTGATGGCATGGATGCGCTCTAACCAAATGGGTCAGAGTCATGTGATAGGTCACTCCCTGGGTGGCAAGGTGGCAATGCAGCTAGCCTTAAATAGTGCGTCGCGGGTGAAGCGAGTGGTAGTCGCCGACATTGCGCCTGTTTGTTATCCGGGGCAGCACGCCGAGATTTTGACGGTCATGGCAAGAGTGCAGGCCAGTGGTTGCAGGACTCGCGCTGAGGTCGAGGGCATCTTGGCTGAGGTGATACCGGAGCCCGCGGTGCGTGGCTACTTGATGATGAGCCTTACCGATAGTGATGAGGGTTATGACTGGCGTTTTAACCTCGCGGGTTTGGCGGCCGGTTATGACCGGTTGCGGGATGCCCCTGTCTGCGACGCGCCAAGCGAAGTGCCGGTGCTGTTCCTGCGTGGCGGCGATTCCCACTACATCACGGCGGAGCACCTATCGGCGATACGCCGCTGGTTTCCTCAAAGTAAGGTCCTCACCGTGGCTGATGCAGGACATTGGCTGCATATCGATCAGCCGGAGGCGGTTCACGAGGCTGTCCAGCAATTTTTGCTGGAGGGAACGGTTAAGGAGACTGCTTAGTTCACAACGAAATTGTCCACAGTTTGTGTGGATAAGTCTCTGAATAATTTGTTCAAGTTACCCTTCGAGGTAGGAAGCCCGTCGTTAATGACAGATTGGTTAAATTTTAACCAATCAAAAATATTCGAAACAAAACAGATAGTTAAAGGCTATTAATCAATTCAATTATGGAGTTTCTTCATTAAATGGCAACAAATACCTCGTCGCCCCATCTTTGTGCATAACAAACCGCATTGCGCTACTACAAAATGTTAATTTTATGCAATAGCCCCAGCACTTTTTTTTGATTTTTTTGTGTGCCGATGGGGTCAGTCCCCGCGATAGCGACACCCGGTATCGCAAGTTTCACTGACCTCTACCTCTGTCAGAGCGGGCAGAGTCGGTTTAAGGCGATCCCAAATCCAGTGGACCAGGTGCTCACTGGTTGGGTTTTCTAGGCCCGCAACCTCATTGAGGTAGTGGTGATCCAGTTGTTCGAGCAGGGGCTCGAAAGCCTGCCGGATATCGTCAAAGTCGAGAATCCAGCCTGTTTTTGGGTTCATTTCTCCTGCAATGGTGATGCGCACTTTGAAGGAGTGACCGTGTAAACGAGCACACTTGTGGCCTTCTGGCACTTCGGGGAGCCTGTGGGCCGCTTCAAAGCGAAAGTCCTTGTAGAGTTCCATCGTTGCGGTTGTCTCTGGGCTGGTGCCAAATCAAGGCGCGATTCTACACGCTTTAATGACGCTGGCGCGCCTGTTTGCGACTCGAAATGGGCCCAAATCGCATTGACAGTCGGGGCGCGATCCCTATAATGCCGATCTCTTGTCAGGGGGTGATTAGCTCAGCTGGGAGAGCATCTGCCTTACAAGCAGAGGGTCGGCGGTTCGATCCCGTCATCACCCACCATTCCTCTAGGATTAGAGGGGCAAGCAGCAACCGAGGCAGTCTCTGCATCGTCTACCTGGAGCGGTAGTTCAGTTGGTTAGAATACCGGCCTGTCACGCCGGGGGTCGCGGGTTCGAGTCCCGTCCGCTCCGCCATTTCCCTATTTCAAAAGATTTCATCGTGTTGCGTTAGCCGCAGATAAGCCAGTATTGGTAGGGCTTTCAGTGTTGCATTGCATCAGGGTTTATTTCAATATATCAACCTGAGTGTTGACCAGAAAGTGTTGACCATGCCTCTAACGGCGCAAGAGCTACCGAAAAAAGTGTTGGGCAAACACAGCGATGGCGGCGGATTATTGTTCCGCGTCACTGCTGGTGGAACTCGTGATTGGTTCCTGAAGGTTCAATATAAAGGCAAGCGCAGAGAATACGCCTTGGGCAAATACCCGCAATTGGGCTTGTCAGATGCTCGGGCAAGGGCGCGCGAGTGGCGTGCGCTCATCAAAGCCGGCGTCGACCCTAGAAACCCAACTGACGTCCCCAGCTTCAAGTCATGTGCTGAAACATATATTTCCACCAAGCTGAAAAATTTGTCTCAGAAAACTCGGGCGCAGTGGGAATCTACCCTCGCTACATGGGTATATCCCTACATTGGCGACAAGGATGTGGATAAGGTACTCAGGCAGGACATAGAGGATATTCTGCTTCAACCCACAGCTGGCGGCACGCTATGGGAAGCTAAGCATGTAACGGCCGATAGAGTGCGGGGGCGTGTGGATGCGGTTCTGCAGAGGGCGGTTAACCATGACCAAGCCCCAAAGAACGTTGCGCTCGGAATCAAAGATGATTTACCGAAGGTAAGTCACCAGCCTCGGCACCATCCTTCAATGCCATTTGCGCAAATTACGGAGTTCCTTGCGTATTTGAGGGCATCGCCAAGAGCCAATCCACTGACGAAGCTTGCAATCGAATTTGGTGTGTTGACCGTCGCGCGCTCGGGAGAGGTGCGTGGTGCGAGCTGGGACGAAATCATCGGGGACGAGTGGCGTCTGCCCGCGGAGCGAACCAAGCAAGGCCGCCCGCATGTCGTGTACTTGAGCAGTCGGGCGCTTGAAATTCTTCAGGAGGCGA